>Ga0208597_1000095_pt1 | contig 31546 bp, 29 predicted proteins | sample LakMenEpi05May12_FD_150673 | JGI IMG/M metagenome (GOLD analysis project Ga0208597, IMG submission 150673) | Freshwater microbial communities from Lake Mendota, WI - 05MAY2012 deep hole epilimnion (SPAdes) | ecosystem: Environmental > Aquatic > Freshwater > Lake > Epilimnion/Euphotic zone ...
AGTCCAACATATTATTGATCATGGGACCGAAAAAACAGATCGAACCGGCACGGGTACTAAAAGCTGTTTTGGCTATCAAATGCGTTTTAATTTAGCCGAAGGTTTTCCTTTAGTGACGACAAAAAAATTACATTTAAAAAGTATCATCCATGAATTGCTTTGGTTTTTAAAGGGTGATACAAATATTCAATATTTGAAAGAGCATGGTGTGCGCATTTGGGATGAGTGGGCAGATGCAAATGGTGATTTAGGTCCAGTTTATGGCAAGCAATGGAGAAGTTGGGAAGCGCCCAATGGCGTAGTGATTGATCAGATCTCAGAATTGATTGAGCAAATTAAAAAAACACCAGATAGCAGAAGATTAATAGTGAGTGCTTGGAATGTGGGTGACTTATCTAAAATGGCTTTAATGCCTTGTCATAATATGTTTCAGTTTTATGTAGCCGATGGTAAATTAAGTTGTCAGCTATATCAAAGAAGTGCAGATGTGTTTTTGGGTGTTCCTTTTAATATTGCTTCCTATGCGCTATTAACCATGATGGTTGCACAGGTTTGTGATTTACAATATGGTGATTTTGTGCATAGCTTCGGTGATGTGCATTTATACAATAACCATATGGAGCAAGCAAATTTGCAATTAAGTAGAAAGCCTTTTCCGCTTCCAACTATGAAAATTAATCCTGAGGTGAAAGATATTTTTGCTTTTCATTACGAAGACTTTACTTTAGAAAATTACGAGTGTCATCCAGCTATCAAAGCCCCGGTGGCAGTTTAATACATTATTTATGAAAGTATCCTTAGTTGTAGCAGCATCCGATAACCATATGATTGGCAAAGACAATCAATTGCTTTGGCATCTACCTAAGGACATGAAATTTTTTAAAGATACCACATGGGCCATGCCTGTGATTATGGGAAGAAAAACTTTTGAATCCTTAGGCCAAAGAGTTTTACCTGGCCGTTTGAATATTATTTTGACTAAACAAGTTGGTCTTTCCTACGATCATACAGAAGTAGTTGGTTCTATTGCAGAAGCCATTGAACTTGCCGAACGCGAACAGTATGCCGAAGTATTTATCATTGGTGGCGGTCAAATTTATCAAGAAGCGATGTCGATTGCTGATACTATTTACATGACGAGGGTGCATACGCAAATTGAGGGAGATACTTTATTCCCTGTCATTGACGACCAATGGACTTTGGAGTATAGTTATCCAAATGCAGCAGATGCAAAACATGCTTATGCATTTGACTTTGAATGTTGGAAAAGGAAATAAATTCAATGCTTTATTCTACTCCAACCCTTTTACTTAAATACCTTCATTATTACTGGGTAGCTGCAAATGCAAAAGGGCACGGGATTCATTCTCCATTTGTTTTCAAATTCATTCAAGAAATATTGAATTCAAAAAGTTCTTTGGAGCAGATTGAAAATAGCGCACCTGTTGTAAATAAAATCCTTCAAGAAATTGAAGCCGCAAGTTCAAGCAAGCTTCATCCAAAAATTAAATTAGTCATTGCTAGATTATTACAAAGCAATCATCCTGTAAGTTTTTCTGTGACAGGTGATATGAAGCCATTTGATGCCGATAGTGCAGTAAATACAAATGCAAAAATTGGATTAACTGAATCAGTAGAATCAATAGATTTCGCATTTATAGGCAAGGGGCAGAACAAGGAGACAATGCTTCAAAGCGCAAGTAGGTTAATTGACAAGATGCATTCAAATTCCTGGGTTATCTTGCATGGGTTGCATGCGGATTCAAATATGGAAGCAGCATGGGGTCAATTAAAAAAACATGCAAATATCAGATTGACCATTGATTTGTTTAGTATTGGGATTCTGTTTTGTAGAAAAGAACAAAAAGAACAAGAACATTTTATCATTCGTTATTAATAATATTCATTGTTACCAGAAAAATTCATAGCATCCTTAGCAGGTCTTCCTGGATTTGATGAATCGGTATTTGTTAAGACGCACCAACTGCCTGCAGATTTTACTTCGGTACGTTTGAATCAATTTAAACCATTTGACCTTGCAGCACATCCCTTTATGCAAGCAATGTCGCCTGTGGATTGGTGCCAAGAGGGATATTATTTAACTGGTCGACCAAGTTTTGTGTTGGATCCTTTATGGCATGCTGGTGCTTATTATGTGCAAGAAGCTAGTAGTATGTTTTTGCATACCATCATTAGCCAATTAGCAGATACAGAAAAATATTATAAAGTCTTAGACCTTTGTGCCGCACCTGGGGGTAAAACAACTTTGTTGGCCAATTATTTTAAAAATGGATTGGTAGTCGCCAACGAAACAATCAAATCAAGAAACGCAATACTAGAAGAAAACTGTATTCGCTGGGGGAGTGATCATATTGTAGTCACACAAAATGATCCAAGTCATTTCAAAGCCCTTCCTAATTTTTTTGATTTCATTATTGCAGATGCGCCTTGCAGTGGCAGTGGGATGTTCAGGAAAGATCCACAAGCTATTCAAGAATGGAGCGAAGAAAATGTGATGCATTGCAGTCAAAGACAAGCACGTATTATAGAAGAAAGTGTCACTTCATTGCAAGAGGGTGGGTATTATATTTATTCAACCTGTTCCTATTCTTTTGAAGAAGATGAAAAGATCATGGATGAAATTGCTGCGATGGAGGGGATGACATCTGTATCCATTCAATTGCCTCCATCTTCACAAATTGTGTCCACCTTCAGTCCCATTCATAAAGCGGAGGGTTTTAGATTTTACCCGGATAAAATAAAAGGGGAAGGATTTTTTATTGCTGTTTTTCAAAAACAAAAAGCGGCTTATACCAGTCTCTTTTCAACGCCTTTTCAATTTACGTTATTACCCAAAAAAGTACTTGCTACTTTAACGGCGATGTATGCCTTTCCAGAACAGTTTATATGTATTCAACATCAAGAAGATTTGATTGCATTGCCAGCAAATTGTTATGCCGACTTGCAAACCATTCGGGCACTTCTATATGTCAAAAAAATTGGCATGCGCATAGGGATACTTAAAGGATCAGACTTAGTTCCGGCGCACGACTTAGTCATGAGTCAATGGACGGCTATGCCCTATGAAAATATCGAAGTGGAGCTCTCAGATGCCCTGCAATTTCTCAGAAGAGCGAATTTTCAGTTGAACGGTCCCAAGGGTTGGCATAGCATCAGTTATATGAATTGCCGCCTAGGATGGGTTAAAATACTCCCCAATAGATTAAATAATTATTACCCAAATACTTGGAGAATATTGAATTACTGATATTTATAAATTATATATTAATTTAATAGGTAATTTTATATCTTTTTTTGCAATTAGATTTTGTAAATTTGTCCTCCTTGAAAAAGTTGATAACATATCTGATTCTAGCTTTTGGTCTATTTAGCCAAATGGATGCCACCGGTGCCAAAGCCAAAGCTGTGGCTAAAAATGCTCAGACGACCAAAAAAGTAGTAAGTAAAAAGAAGCCAACTAGTACATCTTCGAAATCTAAAAAAGGAAGCCAAAAGAAATCTAGTAAGTATTCAAAATCAAAAAAGAGCAGTTCTAAATCAAAAAAATCGGTTGCCAAAGTAGCACCTGTTGTTAGAACAGCTCAATGGGAAATGATTGCTCAAAATAAGGAACAATCAAGAATCAAAGATAGTTTGCAGAAAATCAATTTGGTGCAAACTAGCACTGCTTCAAATGAAGGTTATTTTGCTAGCTTATTCTCCAGTCAAAAAAAGGCAGCTACATTTCAAACTTTAAACGGAACGGCTGCAGTATTTAAAAGTATGAGTGGTTGGCAGGATAATAAATTTTATATTTTAACCAATGAATTGCCGGTGGGCACGATTGTCAGAATTACAACTGCTGATTTCAAAAGTATTTGTGCTAAAGTAATCAATGCATTACCAGAAGTGGGCAATGCAATTCAGTATCGATTAAACGATGCTGCTGCTGCTATTTTGGGTGTCACCAATAAGACCTTTCAAGTGTCTGTAACGTATTAGTCAATTTTCAACAATCCATATGAAATTAAAATGTGTTTGTAGTTTGTTTTTTTTAACAACTACAATATTGAGTTGCGCTCAAAATAACCAAACCAACCAAGACAATCCTAAGATTGAATTAACCATCAATACAGCTGCATTCAGTAAGGCAATTGCTCAAACGGATGCGCAAATTTTAGATGTACGAACTGCTGGCGAATACCAGTCTGGGCATATTGCGAATGCCTTACAAGCGAATTGGTTGGATCCTAAGGAATTTAAGAATAGAACGCAACATTTAGATAAGACTAAAACAATTTATATCTATTGCCAATCTGGAGGAAGAAGTGCTTCTGCACAGACAGCTTTAATACAAGCTGGTTTTAATGTAGTGAATTTAGAAGGAGGCATTAGCAATTGGCGAATGCAAGAAATGCCGGTTGAAGGCGCAGGCGATAAGGCACAAATGCGAGTAGAAGATTTTGAAAAACTGATACAGTCTAATGAATATGTCTTAGTAGATATTGGTGCCTTATGGTGTCCTCCTTGTAGAAAAATGCAACCTGTAGTGGATGGTTTAAAACAAGCACCGCCTAAGCCATTTTATTTTTTAGCAGTAGATGGTGGACAAGATATGGATGTAATGAAGTCGTTGAAGGTAGACGATCTTCCAACATTTATTTTATATAAAAATGGCGTAGAAGTTTGGAGAAAAGTGGGCGTAATGCCAAAAGAAGATTTTGTAAAAGCATTTGAATTATAAGAGAAGCATGATCATTGATTGTTAATGAAACAGATTCAACAATAAATTAATCAATCATTTTTCAGTCCATTTTTTTATAGCCTCTCAGGAAGTCTGCAATAGGCATTCTTTTTTTTCCTTCCCATTGGATATCGTTCAATTGAATGTAACCATCGCTGCATGGAAATCTTGCATAAGTCTTACCATCAGTGACAAAGCTACCAATTGGTTCTTTTGGATTTTCAGGGACAATACTTGTGCTAAATAATTTTATAATCTTGCCATCCACTTTTGTGATAGCACCTGGGAAGGGTGCAAGTCCTCTGATTAAATCATGAACTTTAACAACGGATTGCTGCCAATTGATTTCACAATCTTTGGTAAATATTTTTGGAGCATGTGCACATAGGAGCGCATCTTCTTGCGGCTTGGCTTGAATCGTATCTGTAATTAATCCATTTAAAGTTCTGACAAGTGTTTGCGCGCCAACTTCCATCATGATATCATGTAATGCACCCGCGGTCATATCAGGGCTAATGGGGATGCGTTCTTGCAATAAAATATCTCCCGTATCTATGGCATGTTGTAATCTAAAAGTGGTCACCCCCGTTTCTTTTTCACCGTTGATGATGGCCCAATTAATTGGTGCGGCACCTCGGTATTTTGGTAGTAAAGAGCCATGCACATTGAGTGTCCCCATTGGCGGGAAAGACCAAATAGATTCTGGCAACATTCTAAATGCCACCACTATTTGAATGTCTGGTTGCCATGCTTGAATTTGTGCAAAAAATTCGGGCGATTTTAATTTTTCTGGTTGTGCAATTGGTAGTTGATGTTCCAGTGCAAATTGTTTTACCGCACTTTGCTGTACTTGCATGCCTCTTCCTGCCGGCTTGTCTGGCGCGGTGACTACACCCACCACATTCATTTTAGCATCTAACAGGGCTTTTAAGGACGCAACAGCAAAAGCAGGCGTTCCCATAAAGACTATTTTTGGACTGGCACTCATCTTGCAAAGTTAACTAGAATTTACTACTTTTGCCCTTTGCACCCTAAGTGCTTTATTTAAAAAAAATCAATATGCAACAAGTAAAAAATGGGGATACCATTCAAGTGCATTACCACGGTAAATTAACGTCTGGTGAAACATTTGACTCTTCTGAAGGAAGAGCCCCGCTAGAGTTCGAAGTTGGATCTGGCATGGTAATTCCTGGTTTTGATAATGGCGTTTTAGAAATGACAGTAGGTGAAAAGAAAACAATTCATATTCCATTTATGGAGGCATATGGTCCTAAACAACCAGAAATGATTGTTGAATTTCCAAAAACACAGTTTCCTGCCGATTTAAATCCTGAAATTGGTATGGCATTAACAATGAATAATGGTCAAGGTCAACAATTTCAAGTGACAGTAGTAGAAGTGAAAGAGGAAGTAGTGGTATTAGATGCAAACCATAGTCTTGCTGGTCAAGATTTAACTTTTGATCTTGAATTGGTTGGTATTACACCCAAGTCTACCATCATCATGCCTTAATAATAGGTTAAAGATGTTTTAAAAAAAGGCATTCAGTTATTTCGGGATGCCTTTTTTAATACCTTCACCGAGCAAAATTTTATGTATGGAATGGAATGCTTTTGGGGTGGCAGAAAGATTGATGCGCTATGTGCAAATAGATACACAAAGTGATCCGAATAGTGACAGTTTTCCTTCGACCGAAAAGCAAAAGGATTTGTCAAGATTATTACAACAAGAATTATTAGCCATAGGGTTAGAAGATGCCACCATGGATGCCAATGGATATGTGATGGCGACAATTCCCGCAACCATTGCCCCTGATGCATTAGCAGCATTAAAATTACCAGTGATTTGTTTTTGTGCACATATGGATACTGCGCCTGATTGCAGTGGCACCAAGGTAAAACCCATTTTGCACAAACAATATAACGGTGCTCCAATTATTCTTCCGGATGATCCTACTCAAATTATTACAGTAGAAAAATATCCGTACTTAAAAAGTTTTATAGGAAAAGAAATCATCACAGCAAGTGGGAAGACCTTATTAGGTGCGGATGATAAAGCAGGCGTAGCCATTATAGTAAGTTTAGCTGCTTACTTAATGCAAAATCCATCTATCCAACACGGCCCAATCAAAATCTTATTTACACCCGATGAAGAAGTTGGAAGAGGTGCTGATTTTATTGATTTTAAAACATTGAATGCCAATTTTGGATACACTTTAGATGGCGGCGCATTAGGTTGCTTTGAAATGGAAAGTTTTAGTGCAGATCAACTCATCTTAACCATTGATGGTGTGATGGCGCATCCAGGTTCAGCGAAAGGTGTCATGCAAAACGCCATTAAAATTGCATCAGATATCATTGCTGCACTGCCAAGAGATCAATGGTGTCCAGAACATACCGAAGGTAAGCTTGGGTTCGTGCATCCTACCAATATCCAGGGTGGCGCAGAACAAGTGCAAATTGAATTTTTAATTCGTGATTTTGATACAGCCAACTTGGCGATATATGAGGCAAGGTTATTGGAAATTGCGGAGACGGTCATACATCAAAATCCAAATTACAATCGCGCTGCTGTTCAGATTCAAGTGAAGCAGCAATATCGTAATATGAAAGAAGTGATTGACCAATATCCTCAGATGGTCGACTTGGCTTTCGCGGCCTATCAGAGAGCGGGAATTAAACCTATTGTAGAGCCAATAAGGGGTGGAACAGATGGGAGTAGGATGAGTTTTATGGGACTGCCCACTGCAAATATCTTTACAGGCATGCAAGCCATTCATAGCAAGCATGAATGGGTAGGGGTTTCAGATATGCAACAAGCAGTGCAAGTATTAGCCTATATGGTAGAAATAAATTAACTTTAAATATAAATTTAAACTGTATGTTGTTTTTATTACAAGTGGCGGATGCTAAAATTTCTTTATTTAGTTTATTGGGCAAAGGTGGATGGATCATGTATCCATTGTATGCTTTATTGGTCATTGCCATCTATGTGTTCATAGAAAGATTTTTAGCCATCAAAAAAGCAGGACAGTCAGATCCTCAGTTCATGAAAATGATTAAAGATCATATTTTGTCTGGTAATATTGCTGCGGCAAAAGGGCTTGCAAAAAACACGTCAAATCCTGTGGCCAACATGATCGAAAAAGGGATCATGCGCATTGGCAAACCAATTGATGCAATTGAAAAAAGTATGGAAAATGTAGGCAAATTAGAAATGTATTCTATGGAGCGTAATTTGAATATTCTATCATTGGTTTCAGGCATTGCTCCTATGTTTGGATTTTTAGGAACGATTATTGGAATGGTGCAATTATTTTATGGCATCTCATCTACTGGTGAATATACTTTGAACACCATTGCTGGTGGTATTTATACCAAAATGATTACTTCTGCAACAGGCTTGATCATTGGATTAATTGCTTACGTAGGACATAATTTTTTATCTACTCAAATTGATAAGGTTGCCAATAAGATGGAAAGAGCGAGTGCCGATTTTTTAGATATTTTACAAGAACCAACACAAGCTTAATCCACCTGCTATGAATCTTAGAAATCGTTTAAGACATCATCCCGAAGTGCATACAGGTGCATTGAATGATATCTTGTTTATTTTATTATTATTCTTTTTGATTGTATCCACTTTAGCAAATCCAAATGTGATTAAAGTATCAAATCCAAAAGCAGCCAGCGATACCAAGGCAAAACAAACTGTGGTGGTGACAATTAACAAAGACCAACAATTATTTATAGGGTCTACTCCAGTTAGTTTAGATGCTTTATCTAGTCAGCTTAAAATTTTCTTAGCGAAAGAAACCGATAAGCCATCTGTGGTGATCAATGGAGATAGTGTAGCAAATTTAGGCGTCACAATACAAGTGATGCAAATCATCAAAGCCCTTGGCGCCACTCCAGTGGTTGCAGTGGATCCTGCTCAATAAAATCTTTGTAATTAAATAGCATTTCTAATAGCTAAGCCTACCTTGGTTTTAAACTTGCGCGAATCATTCTGTCTTTGCCAAATAAATCCGTCCTTAGCTCAGCATGAAAATGCATTTCGTCTAAGAGTGCAATCAGGGCCTCTCCCTGATCATAATGAATTTCAAAAAACAACTGACCATTTGAACTTAAGTGTAGTTTAGCAAGTCTTGCGATTGCTTTATAAAATACCAATGGATCTTCGTCAGGAACAAATAAAGCAATATTAGGTTCGTGATCGGTTACTTGCAAGTCCATATTTTTCATTTCTTGCATTGGTATATAGGGCGGGTTACTTACAATCACATCGTATTGTCCTGGTAAAAAAGCAGTGTTTAAAATATCCAATGCAATCAATTCAATATCGGCTTTCAATGCAGCTGCGTTGGCCTCCGCTATTTTGATGGCACTAGTACTAATGTCTATTGCAGCCACAGTCGCCTCGGGCATTGCTTTTTTTAATGCAATGGCAATACAACCAGAACCTGATCCTATATCCAGTATGCGTAATGCTTTTCCTTTGATTTCGGCATATTCTATTACCCAGTCCACTAGTTCTTCTGTCTCGGGTCGGGGAATTAATACATGCTCGTTGACGGTATAAGTTGCGCCCATAAACCAAGCTTTGCCAGTGATGTATTGAATGGGTCTTCCTGCTACTAATTCTGCAGCAGCAGTTTCAAAAGCCAACACCTGTGACTCGGAAATTGAATTGTCTTTATGCACTACTTGATCCATTTGGTCCCAACCTGTAATATGTTCTATTAAAATAGAAAGGATTGGACCTAGTTCAACAGTTTCGAATTGACCTGCCAATTGTTTTTTCAAGGCTTGCTTGATCTCGTTTAAATGCATATGCAATGTTACAAATGATTCATCATTATAAACTAGCTTTGTATCAATTAGCCCTATTATTTTTAAATGGATCCATTTTATTATTATACGATCGAACAGCCTTCCATGGCGGAATTTAAAGATAGAGGCAGTAAATTTTTTGCTTTTGCCTATCCAGCTAAAGACATTGATTCCTGCAAAAAGATTTTAGCGCAACTTAAAAAAGAACATGGCAAAGCAGTGCATCATTGCCTGGCGTATCGACTAGGTGCGGATGGATCCACTTTCAGGGTGAGTGACGACGGAGAGCCTGCTGGATCTGCAGGCAGGCCCATACTAGGACAAATTGATAGTAAAGGACTCACCAATGTGCTTGTTGTAGTGGTTCGTTATTTTGGAGGTACTTTATTAGGTATACCAGGCTTAATCAATGCCTATAAAACAGCAACAGCCTTAGCATTGCAGCTTTCGCCAATCATTAAAAAGCCAATTGAGATTGCTTACGAACTTAATTTTGATTACCATCAAATGAACGAAGTGATGATGTTAGTGAAACAGTACAATTGTTCTGTAGTGGAACAAACTGCACAGTTATTTATCCAACTACAAATAGGGATTCCCAAAAACAGATTGGACGAAGTGCTTGAAAAGTTGGGCGCTTTAAGAGAAGTAAGTTTTAAGACAACTTTAAAGTTGGACTAGTTTATTTCTGGTAGCTATAAAATCCTTCTCCAGTTTTGATGCCTAATTTACCTGCTTCCACCATTTTAGTTAATAAAGCAGCAGGTTTATATTTACTATTTTGAAAACCATCCTCCATAATTTCTAAAATATTCTTACAAACATCTAGGCCAATATAGTCTGCCAATTGCAAAGGCCCCATTGGATGTGCCATCCCTAATTTCATAATTTGATCTATCGTCGCTGCATCACTAATGCCTTCTTCGAAAGCCAATATAGCTTCGTTGATCATGGGCATTAAGATTCTATTGGCAATGAATCCTGGAGCATCTTTTACAACACAAGGTATTTTTCCAATGGTGGTGGTTAAGGATACAATGGCATCCGTCACTTCCGCACTAGTTGCTTTGCCATTGATGATCTCTACTAGTTTCATCACTGGTACAGGATTCATAAAATGCATACCAATGACATTGGCTGGCTTTTGAGTGGCTTCGGCTAATTGCGTAATAGAAATAGAAGAGGTATTGGTTGCTAAAATACAAGAAGGATTGGTGTATTGGTCCATCTCTGAAAAAATAGCCATTTTGATCTTGCTATTTTCTGTCGCGGCTTCAATCACTAGGTCGCGATCTTGCACACCTTCTTTAAGATTAGTAAAGCAAATTATTTTTGTAAGTGTTGCTTGCTTCGCTTCTTCGTTGATGATTGACTTTGCTACTTGACGGTCTAAATTTTTTGCAATTGTTTGCATTGCTTTATCTAATGCAGCTGACTGCGTATCAATTAAATTAACTTCAAATCCATTTTGTGCAAATACATGCGCAATCCCATTTCCCATTGTCCCAGCTCCAATTACTGCAATCTTTTTCATCTATTTACTTTTTGATTTATAGTCACCTCGTTTCCACGAATTAATAAAACTCCTCCAAGCACTTGGGTTTAGAATATTCATAGGAGGTAATTGTCCTGAATAATAATACCTTGAAGCTTGGTTTTGTAATGCTGCGCCCACTGCTTCCTTGCCATCTCTTGGTAAGCTAGATAAAATAATTCTTTTTTGTGCGGGGCTTGTATTTTTTCTTGCAGTTTCATACAGGTCGTCGTCTACTTTAGAGTTGACAAAGTCTCTTTCAAACTGTGCACGTGTAGGTCTTGGTTTTAAGATTGTTGCTGGTAAGAAATTGGTATCATTGACCATTAATTGAATGACACTGTATTGATTGCCTACTAAATTTTGTGGAATGGAGATGGTTCTATTTTTAAAACCAACGCAACTGAAGGTGATGGTCTCTCCTTTATTCACTGCAATGGAAAAAACACCATCGTTATTGGTGATGGTACCTCTTCCTTTTTTATTCACAACGATACTTGCTAAAGGAATTGCTTTTAAACTATCTGCTGTCATGACAACGCCATATAATTGAACAACAGAGTCTCTGTAAAGATCCACAGTCTGTGCATTTAACTGCGATGGCAGTAGTGCAATTAAAAACAATAATGGCAGAACCAGTTTCTTTTTCATGTAGCTGCAAATTTAAGCCTGAATGTTCAGAAATTGTATACTTTTTTTGTTTCGAAATGAGTAGTTTTTTTGATATATAGGCTATTTTAAGCCTTTTAAAAGGGCAAAATAAGCGCTATGAACGTTAACTTTGCCGGGATTAAATATTTTAACAAAAACTTTCATAATGACAACGGAGGAAATACTAAAAGCATTGAGTAATGTGCAAGAGCCGGACCTAGGAAAAGACTTAGTGACTTTGAATATGATACAGGATGTAAAAATTGATGGTGATGCGGTGAGCTTCACTATCGTATTGACTACGCCAGCATGTCCAATGAAAGATTTGATGAAGAATGCTTCTGAAAATGCCATTAAATTATTGGTAAATCCAAAAGCACAAGTACAAGTCAATTTTACATCCAATACTACTTCGATGAGAAAAGACGAAAAGTCTGTTTTATCTAAAGTAAAAAATATCATCGCAGTGGTGAGTGGAAAGGGGGGTGTAGGTAAAAGTACTGTTTCAGCAAACCTAGCATTGGCTTTGGCTGAGGGGGGTGCTAAAGTGGGGCTGATGGATGCAGATATTTATGGACCAAGTGTGCCTATCATGTTTGGTGTAAGAGGCCAAAGACCTTTGATGAAAGACGAAGGAGGGAAAGGGGTGATCATACCTTTGGATCAATACGGTATTAAAATAATGAGCATTGGATTACTAGTGGATGAAAAAGATGCCGTGGTATGGAGAGGTCCTATGGCAAGTAGTGCCATTCGTCAATTTATTACCGATGTAGACTGGGGAGAGTTAGACTACCTTGTAATTGATATGCCACCTGGCACAGGGGATATTCATTTGACCATCATGCAAACTGTGCCTGTGACGGGTGTTGTGATTGTGACCACGCCGCAACAAGTGGCTTTGGCAGATGCCAAGAAAGCCATTGCGATGTTTGGACAAGCGAATGTGAATGTGCCAATTATAGGTTTAGTAGAAAACATGGCCTATTTCACACCTGCAGAATTACCAGAAAATAAATATTATTTATTTGGAAAAGAAGGGGGACTGAAATTAGCTTCTGAATATGACTTACCCTTTTTGGGACAAATTCCTTTAGTGCAAAGCATTAGAGAAGGAGGAGACGAGGGCGTTCCAGCAATGGTTGGATCAGATGCGGTTTCAAAAGATGCGTTCAGAACTTTTGTAGGTAACGCAGTTAGACAGATTGCAATCCGAAATGCAAATTTACCAAAAACAGCAACCATCACAGTGGCGCCATAATGGAAAAGAAAATCATCATCGCAATAGACGGCTTTTCATCTTGTGGGAAAAGCACCCTTGCTAAGGCAATGGCAAAGGCATTGGAATATGTTTTTGTAGATACAGGTGCGATGTATCGAGCCATTGCATTATACTTTTTAAGAAATAATATACCATTCAATGATATCGCCGCTCAGGAAGCATTACAAGCGATTGAATTGAGATTTAAATACAATAGTTCAAGTCAAAAAAGTGATATGTATTTGAATGGTGAAAATGTAGAACAAGAAATTCGTGATATGCAAGTGAGTCAAAAAGTGAGTGAAGTGGCAACGATTCCTGCTGTTAGGGCATTTGCAGTAGCACAACAAAAGGCAATGGGGATAGATAAAGGAATCGTGATGGATGGCAGAGATATTGGAACAGTCGTTTTTCCTGATGCAGAACTAAAATTATTTGTAACAGCAGATCCTGCAATTAGGTTGGAGCGTAGATACCAAGAACTAGTTCAAACCAATCCTGCAATACTTAAAGAAGAAGTAGCTGCAAATTTGCAACAAAGAGATTTAATGGATAGTACAAGAACACATAGTCCTCTAAAACAAGCGGAGGATGCGATGGTCTTAGACAATACTAATTTAGATAGAGCGCAGCAATTTGAGCTGGCCATGCAATGGGCCATGGAGAAGATACAGTCGAGTTAAATGAGTTTAATAAGTTTGAGTAGGCCTTAATCGATCCATCTGTCCTTTACTTTTTCAAACGCTTCTTCTAATTGATAAAAGCTAAGGATCTTTTTTATAACAGACTCTACAACAATGTCTGGACAGCTTGCACCACTTGTCATTAAAATGCGAATAGGATTTGCATCTGGCAAGAAATCATGTACCACTTCTGATTGTTTATTTTTCCAATTGGTTTTTTCAATTTGATTGGCATCTATAATTTTACTTACGTCATCTATAAAATAAGTAGGTAATTTTCGCTCACACAATTCTACCAAGTGCGAACTATTACTGCTATTTTTCCCACCCATCACAATGGCTAAATCTGCTTCAGTCTCAAGTAGGCCAATCACTGCAGATTGATTGTCGTTGGTAGCATAACATAGCGTGTCTCTTGTATCTGCAAAATGAGCAGCTAGATTTTCGGGACCAAATTTTGTTAAGATGACTTGTTTTAGATAATCCGAAATCGCTTGTGTATCGGTGGCTAATTGTGTAGTTTGGTTCACAACACCAATTTTATCTAAATGAATTTTGGGATCAAAATTAGCAGAGAAACGATTGATAAAAAAATCATAAAAATAAGTTAGAGGCAATTCTCCAGTGATGATTTTTGCCAACACTTTTGTTTCTTCAATATCGTTTACGATTAAAGTAGGTGTATGTGCCGAAGTATGAGAAAAAGTAGCCCTTGTTTCTTCATGCTTTGGTTTTCCATGAATGATAATCGAGTAGCCTTTTTGTGCAATCTGTTCGCTGCGGTTCCAAACTTTTTCTACAAAGGGACAAGTGGTATCATAGGACTCAATAGCAATCCCCTTTGCTTTTAATTTCTCCTCCAGTTCAAGTGTGGTTCCAAACGCTGGAATAATAACAATATCATCCTTTGTCAACTCAGATAATGGAATCAATTCTTTGCCCAGGGTATCTTGTAAAAATTGTACGCCTTTACTTGTTAAATCATTGTTCACTTGAGGGTTGTGGATCATTTCACTTAATAAAAAAATCCTTTTTCCCTTATTTTCTTCAATTGTTCTGTAGGCAATATCAATCGCATTTTCTACACCATAACAAAATCCAAAATGCCTTGCCAAATAGATTTTGACCTTACCAAAGTCGAGTTCGGTAGGGGTGAAATCTTTCTTGAGCTTATCCTCTGTTTTGCGCTTTTGTTTGATAGCGACGATTAATGGGCTTCTATAGCCTGTAGGCACTTCAAAATTTTTCATCTATTTCAATATTAACAGGTACAAAAGTACAATCTTCGTTGCTTTTTCCCCTATTTTAATTTAGTGCTTGTATCTTTGCGCAATGAATTATGTATCTGTAGAAAATCTGACTAAAAGTTATGGTATTATGCCCTTATTTAAGGGGATCAGCTTTAATATCAATGAGGGCGACAGAATTGCCTTAGTGGCCAGAAATGGGATTGGTAAAACGACGCTTTTAAGAATATTGTCAGGTAAAGAAGTGCCAGATTCGGGTACTGCCAAAGTGCATAAAGATGTGCATTTGGTTTTATTTGAACAAGACCCTCAATTTATTGAAACGGCTTCGGTGACGCAGAACTTATTCAATCAAGCACATCCAATCATGAAGGCCATTAGCAATTATGAAATGGCGATGGAGACAGAAGATGAAAATTTGATTACAGATGCTATTATGGAAATGGAGGAAAATAATGCTTGGGACTTTGAATCAAAAGTGAAAACTATTTTAACACAACTTAATATTCATCATTTAGAACAGCCGGTTTCAAAATTAAGTGGTGGACAAAGAAAACGTGTATCCCTAGCAAAAACATTGATCCAAATTGGTTTTGAGCCAAAGCACGTTTTATTATTGATGGATGAGCCAACCAACCACTTGGATTTAAATATGATTGAATGGTTAGAAAATTACTTGGAACAAGAGAAAGTAACATTATTACTTGTGTCGCATGATCGTTATTTCTTAGAAGCAGTCACAGATGAAATATGGGAATTAGAAAGAGAAAAATTATATAGTTATAAAGGGGATTATGAAAATTATTTAGAAAAGAAAGCTGCAAGGATAGAATCTGAGTTAGCGAGTATTGATAAAGCAAAAAATACTTTTAGAAAAGAATTAGAGTGGATGCGTAAGCAACCAAAAGCAAGGACAACCAAGAGCAAAAGTAGGCAGGATAATTTTTATGATGTTGAAGCGAAGGCAAAACAAAAGATAGAAGACACCAATTTGCAGCTAGACATGAAGATGACCCGTTTGGGTGGTAAAATCATCGAAGCAATTAAAGTGTACAAGTCTTATGGCGATCTGGTGGTCTTGAAAGGCTTTGATTATACCTTTAGTAAAGGCGAACGTATTGGTATTGTAGGTAAAAATGGGGTTGGTAAGTCTACCTTCTTGCAAATTTTACAAGGATTGACAATGCCTGATAGTGGTAAAATCAATGTGGGCGATACCATCGTTTTTGGTCATTTTTCTCAAGAGGGACTTACTTATAAAAAGGACATGCGTGTCATAGAATACTTAAAGACATTCGCAGAACAGTTTCCTTTAGCAAGCGGAGGCACATTGAGTGCAGCCCAATTCTTAGAATTGTTTTTATTTACTCCTGACAAACAATATACTTATTTAAGTGCTTTAAGTGGAGGTGAGAAAAAGAGGTTACAATTACTGACCATCTTATTTAAGAACCCTAACTTTTTAATTTTAGATGAACCTACCAATGATTTAGATCTTCCAACACTGGCTGTACTAGAACAATTTTTAATTGATTTTGCAGGTTGTGTGTTATTGGTATCGCATGATCGTTATTTCATGGACAAATTGGTTGACCACTTATTTATATTTGAAGGAGATGGGGTGATTCGTGATTATCCTGGAAATTATACGCAATTTAGAATTTTAGAAAAAAGTAAACAGAACTACGCTTCCTTAAGCTCTGATATCACCACTAAGGTAGAGCATGAACTTAAGCCAATGGCTCCCGCAGCTGCAACAAGTCCAGTAAAAGAAATTGTAATAGACAACGCGCCAAAAAAAGTTGCTGAGAAAATGCCTTACAAAGAAAAATTAGAACTAGAACAATTGAACAAGTCCATGCCGGCATTAGAAATTAAAAAAGCGACACTCACCGACGAACTTAACAATACAACCGGAGATTATAATGCAATTACTGCACTGAGTGCCCAGCTGGCTTCGGTTACAGCCGAATTAGAAGCAGCGGAATTAAGATGGTTGGAACTAAGTGAAAAACAATAGGTTGTTAGTTTTTTTTAAAAAATGAGGCCTAGCGCACAAAAAAATGAGGCCTAAATTTTGCATATGATTTTATTGATAAAGCTAATTTAGTAAAACGATACAGATAGAAACACTGTATCCAATTTATATCTAAATCTAATTATCATGAAACCAATTGAACGAATCGCGATCTTCATTCATTTCAAAAAAATCTCACCCCATGCTTTTGAAAAAAAGATTGAGTTATCAAATGGGTATTTTTCAAAACAGTTAAAACATCTGGGATCTGTTGGATCAGACATCTTAATTAGAATCCATTATGCCTATTCTGATTTAGACATCTTATGGGTTTTACTAGGAGAAGGACAAATGCTAAAAGAGGAAATATTGAATCATCAACAGATAGATAATTCAATACTGGAAGATTTCACGAATAAATACACGAATGAAAATAAAAAATTGAAGAAGCTCGAAAACGACTTTTATAAATTACAGACTTCATTATCTGACAAGGAAAAAATCATTGGCTTGTATGAATTCATGTTAAATGGGAACCCTCCAATAACCAGTAGCAGCAGCAGTAGTATTGTAAAGAGGATGGATGCATAGCTCATGAATACTCTGAGGAATAAGCAAAGCTATGTATGAAATCAAAAAAAGAGGCGCTTCAATTGAAGCGCCTCTTTTCATAGTAATTATTTTGTAGTAATTATTTTGGAGTTCCTATTTTGCTATTACTACTTTTTACTTGCTATTATAATTATGCATAAGACGAAACTGGCTCACAAGTACAAACAAGGTTTCTATCTCCATGTGTATTGTTCACACGTGCTACAGTTGGCCAAAATTTATTCAACGCAACATAAGGTAGAGGGAATGCAGCTTCTTGTCTTGTATAACTATGAGACCATTCATTAGCACAAATCACATGTTGTGTATGTGGTGCATTTTTTAAAGGGTTATCTATCTTGTCAAAACGGCCAGATTCAATAGCAACAATTTCTGAATGGATGGCTAATAATGCATCACAGAATCGATCTAATTCTGCCATGTCCTCACTTTCTGTAGGCTCAATCATGATGGTACCAGCTACAGGGAAACTCATGGTAGGTGCGTGGAATCCATAATCAATTAAACGTTTTGCCACATCTTCTGCTTCAATACCTGCAGTTTGTTTAAATGGTCTTAGGTCAATAATGAATTCGTGTGCACATGTGCCATTCTTGCTAGTGTATAAAATAGTGTATGCTTTTTCTAATCTTGATTTCATATAGTTTGCATTCAGAATGGCATAGCTTGTTGCTAATTCCAATCCTTTTGCACCTAACATTTTAATGTAGGCATAACTAATTAATAAAATACTTGCAGATCCTAAAGGCGCACCACTTACTGCGTTGGTTGCATCTCCATTCTTAATATGACCTGGTAAGAAAGAGGCTAATTTATCATTCACACAAATTGGTCCAACACCTGGTCCACCTCCACCATGTGGAATCGCAAATGTTTTATGCAAATTCAAGTGACAAACATCTGCACCAATTTTTCCAGGGCTTGTTAATCCAACCTGTGCATTCATATTGGCACCATCCATATACACCATGCCACCATTTACGTGAATGGTATTACAAATATCCATGATGGTTTCTTCAAACACACCATGTGTAGACGGATAAGTCACCATCAGTGCACCAAGATTGTCTTTATGTTGAATTGCTTTTTCTGTAAGGTCTGCCACATCAATATTTCCTGCAGCATCACATGCCACTACCACTACTTTAAAGCCAGCCATAACCGCACTTGCAGGGTTGGTGCCGTGTGCACTAATTGGAATCAAAACAATATTTCTATGCGGCTCATTTCTGGCAGCATGGTAAGAACGAATGGTTAATAATCCTGCATACTCACCTTGTGCACCACTATTAGGTTGTAAACTACAAGCAGTGAATCCAGTTGTTTGACATAAATAAGCACTTAGCTCTTTTACAATCTCTTGGTATCCGATGGTTTGATTTGCAGGTGCAAATGGATGCAAGCCGCCAAAACAAGGCCAACTCACTGGAATCATTTCTGTTGCCGCATTTAGTTTCATGGTACAACTACCAAGACTAATCATGCTTGTATTTAAAGAAAGGTCTTTATTTTCTAACTGCTTAATATAACGCATCATTTGTGTTTCACTATGATGTGAATTGAAAACAGGATGTGTTAAATAAGCACTTGTTCGAACTAATTGTGCAGGGATGGCTGCATTTTTAAACGCTACATTCAAGGCAGCTGCTTTTTTACCGGTCAATGTTTCAAATAACTGTACTATTAATTGAATGTCTTTTGCAGAAGTGGTTTCGTCAATACTGATTGACACTGTTCCATTTGCAAAATAATTAAAATTGATCGCTTGCTTAGACGCAATCTCATTCAATTTAGCTGCATCAAAACCTGAAAGGTGTAAGGTGTCGAAATAAAATTCATTTACTTGTTGAATACCTAAGCTTTCTAATTGTTGGGCCAATCCTTGTGCCAATGCATGCACTCTTGAAGCAATGGACTTTAATCCAATAGGTCCATGATACACTGTATACATCACAGCCATGTTGGCAAGCAATGCTTGTGCAGTACAAATATTAGAAGTTGCTTTTTCGCGTTTAATATGTTGTTCTCTTGTTTGCAGCGCCATTCTCAATGCACGATTGCCTTGTGCATCAATACTCGCACCAATCAATCTACCTGGCATACCTCTTTTGAATGCATCTTTTGTTGCAAAATAGGCAGCGTGTGGTCCACCAAATCCCATTGGCACACCAAATCTTTGTGTGTTACCAACAGCCACGTCTGCGTTCAATTCGCCTGGACTTTTTAATACAGTCAATGCAAGTAAGTCGGCTACTAAAATCACCATACCCCCTAATTGGTGCATTTGGTCAATGAAGCTGCTATAGTCTTGAATGGCACCATTGGCATTTGGGTATTGAAGGATCGCACCAAAGAAAGTATTGTCTATTGCTGCAGTTTTAAAATCTCCAGTCACTAATTCCACACCAATTGGGGTAGCTCTAGTTTGTAAGACAGATTTTGTTTGTGCAAAGATCGCTTCGTCTACAAATAATTTTGGTTGGCTAATTACATCTGATTTATTGATATGATTAAAGATCATTGCCATGGCTTCTGCAGCTGCAGTAGACTCATCTAATAAGGATGCGTTTGCAATATCCATTCCAGTCAAATCGGTCACCATGGTTTGAAAGTTCAATAAACTTTCTAAACGTCCTTGAGCAATCTCTGCTTGATAAGGCGTGTATTGTGTATACCAACCTGGATTTTCAAATATATTTCTTAGGATCACAGAAGGTGTAATGGTTCCATAATAACCTTGCCCAATAAAATTTTTCGCAACAATATTTTTTTCACCTATTGCTTTAAGGGATTGTAGCATTTCAAATTCCGTCAATCCTTCTGGAATCTCCATTGGTTTTGTTAAACGAATATTTGCTGGTACAATTTTGTCAATTAATGCTGCTAAATTATCAACACCAACTGCCTTCAACATTTTTGCACTATCTACTGGATTTGGACCAATATGTCTTTGGATAAATTCTGCGCCACTTTGATTCATTTCGACGGAATTGAAAAGGTTAAAAATTGGCACAAAGATAGGCTTTTAGCGTCGCCTTAAAAAAAGATCGGTCGTTAAATTGGCACGAATGGGGAAAGCTTGTGGATGAGACCTAAATAGTTTACTTTTGTTATCAATTATGCAAGCAAATACTGAACACTTATTTGATACGCCCGCCCCAGAGCAGCTTAAAAAATTCCAGAACTTTCTTAAAAGGGTGGACAAGCGTGTTATTTTAAAGCAATTGCCAGACTTGCATGAGGCTGCATTTGAGAAAATCGATTGTTTAGATTGTGCAAGATGTTGCAAAAATTATTCTCCAAGATTCAAAATGCCCGACATTAAAAGAATCAGTAAATACATGGGCATGAAAGAGACCGCTTTTATAGACCAGTATTTGAGTATGGATGATGAAGGCGACTATGTTTCTAAAACAAGGCCTTGTCCTTTTTTAGGCAGTGACAATGCTTGTGGCATTTATGATCATCGCCCAACCGATTGTCAAAGGTTTCCTTACACCGACGAAGATGTTTTTTTTAAACGCATTCCAATTACAATGAAAAATGCAGAATTCTGTCCTATTGTGCATGATGTCATGAATGCACTTATTGCGAAATAATTAATATTCCATTTCTTTTAATTTGGGTGCTTTGAACCAAGTGGTCATAACCACTAAAATGGTCATGACACCACCAAATATGACCGAAGGAATCACCCCCATTGCTCTTGCTGCTAATCCGCTTTCAAATTGACCTAATTCGTTACTGCTATTAATGAACATTGAATTCACGGACATCACCCTGCCACGCATATGGCTCGGTGTTTTGAGTAGAACAATAGTGCCACGAACAATCATACTAAATCCATCTAAAATACCACTTAATAACAATGCTGCAAATGAGATCCAGAATATTTTTGAAACTGCAAAAACAATAATACAGACTCCAAAGCCAGCGACTGCAAGTAATAATTTTTTACCTTGTTTTTTCTCCACTGGGAAAATAGTTATGAGCACTATAATGAGCATAGCGCCAATATCAGTTGCTGCATTGAGCCAGCCAAAACCGATAGGTCCTACTTTTAAAATATCTCTTGCAAAAACGGGTACCATTGCGACTGCGCCACCAAAAAGCACAGCAAATAAATCAAGTGATAGGGCACCTAACAACTCTTTACTATTTAATACAAAACGCAACCCTTCTTTCACACTCTCCAAAGGCTTTTGTTCTACTACAGTGGGGTGTGGAGGTCTGGCACTAATTTTTTGAATAAAAAAGAAGCCTACTGCAACCAAGGCTACCACAAGGATTAAAGAACCATGAATACCAAAACCTGCAATCATAAAACCTACACTTGCATGCCCTACTACTGAGGCGCTCAGCCACATGCCTTGACTCCAAGTAGTGGCATTTTGTAATAAATTTTTAGGTACAATTTCTCCCACCAAAGTACCAAAACCCGGACCAGTAAATGAACGGATGATGCCTGTACAAAAAATAACAAAATAAATACCAATGGCGATTTCTAGGTTGCCAAATTGTGCTTTACCGAAAGAGGAAGACAAAAGCAATAAACTAATGGCGCAAATAAAGTAAAGCGAAACGCCTCCTAAAATAATTTTTCTTTTCTCACTTTTATCAATCACATGACCAGCATATAAAGCAAGAGATACTGCAGGAATGACTTCTGCCAAACCAATCAATCCAATGGCAAAGGGTTCGTTGGTCAATTCATAAATCCACCATCCAACCAATGTGCCCATCATCCTCAATCCCATGATAAACAAAAAACGCCCAATCATTAAATTCCTAAACTCATTGATCCTTAAGGCGGCAAATGGGTCTTTGGTTAGTTGTGTTGCATTTTGTTCCATAACTATTTTGATAAGGTGTGGCTAGGGAAGTGTAAAATAATGTTGGCCTTCTTCTAGGTCTTTGTCTAGTGCGTCAGTGATGACTTTAAAATGCTTTTCGTTGTATAAGAAATCTGCATTACTAGCGTCTACAAAAATAGTTTTGATATTATGTTGTTTGATATAGCTAGTATAGGTCTCCTGTAATTTAAATAAGTATTCGTCGGGGATGGATTGTTCGAATTTTCGGTTCCTTTTTTTAATATTCCCTTGTAATTTATTCACTGGGGCATGTAAAAAAATCAGGATATCCGGCTGGGTCAATTGTTGTACAAAAACGTCAAACATTTTTTGATACAATCTAAATTCTTCCTCGGGTAAATTCACCTTAGCAAAGAGCAAGCATTTCGTAAAAATATAATCCGAAACAGTGATGTTTTGAAACAGGTCATTGGACTTCACCATCTCTTGTTGTTGCTTGAATCGTTCTGCTAAAAAGAATAGCTCCAATGGGAAGGCATATTGTTTTGGGTTCTCGTAAAATTTACTCAAAAATGGGTTGTCAGCAAATTCCTCTAAAACCAGTTTTGCATTGTAATGTTGTGCGAGTAGTTGTGACAGCGTGGTCTTTCCAGCACCAATATTTCCCTCAATTGCTATAAAATGATGCTTCATAATGCTTCTAATGCTTGCGGTCAAAGATAAGTTTTGGATCCTTTACAGGTCGGTTTTTTTATGCACAACAGAGGCATCTTTGGAGGCTTTGTAGAGTGCTGAATTCGTTTTATGAAGGATCGGATGCACAAAATCAGGGGCTATCTCCACCAAGGGCGCCAATACAAAATTGCGTTCTGCTAGTCTTGGATGTGGAATGGTTAGTCCAGGTACTTCCATGATTATTTGGTCGTAATAAATGATATCCAAATCGATGGTCCTGGGACCAAGGGGCATTAATCTTTCCCTGCCCATGGCTAGCTCAATTTCTAAAAGCACGGCCATTAAGTCTTGAGGGCTCAACACAGTTTCGATGCATAATGCTTGGTTGTAAAATACGGGTTGATCTTTAAATCCCCAAGCCTCGGTTTCAAAGATGGAGGACTGCTTTTGAATGGGGCCACATCTTTGTTCAATGCTATTTCGAGCATTTTCTAAGTTGACCAAACGGTTCCCTATATTGCCGCCTATCATGAGGTAGATATGGTTCATAGAAGTATGCTGAAAATGAACGCAAATATCCATAATTTTACAAGGCAAACTTTATTTTTTTGCTGCTATTTTAGATTTCTTTTAAATCAATCTTTTTATGAAAAGCTTCTTTACCTCATTCTTTGCTGCAATCCTTGCTTTATTTGTTTTTTCAATTGTAGGTGTAATGCTATTAATTGGATTGGGCTCGGCTTTTTCTTCCGATGAACCAGAGGCTGTTGCATCCAATGCGGTATTAGTGATTGACCTTGCAGATAATTTCACAGAAAAAGAACTGTCAGATCCATTTTCAGAATTATTGAATCAAGGATCTGGAAAAGTACCAAGCTTGACAACCGTGATTGGATTGATTCAGCATGCAAAAAAAGATTCAAATATCAAAGGCATCTACATTAAATGCCAACAAAATTCAAATGGCTATGCTAGCTCAGAAGAACTTAGAAAAGCCTTGGTAGAATTCAAAAAAAGCAACAAATTTATTTTTGCATACGGCGAAACGATTTCTCAAAAAGGATATTGGGTAGGTAACGTGGCAAACGGAATTTATACGCATCCTCAAGGTGGATTAGAGTTTAGTGGTTTTTCTTTGGAGACGGTATTCTTAAAAGGCATGCTTGATAAATTGGATGTGGAGATGCAAGTGTTTTATGCAGGTAAATTCAAAAGTGCAACAGAGCCATTTAGGTATGAGAAAATGTCTGATGCCAATAAGCTACAAACAGGGATCTGGTTGAATGGATTATACGATCATTTTATCAGTACAGTTGCTAGCGCAAGACAAATTGCTCCTGAGAAGTTAAAATCAATGGCCAACGAAGCAAAAATTCAATCAGCACAAGATGCATTATCGAATGGATTGGTGGATGGATTAATTTATGACGACCAGTTGAAGAAAATAATGTCTAAAAAATTAAATGGGGTAAAAGAAAACGACATCCCATTTGTTTCAATCAAAGATTATGCTAAGTCGGTTCCACTAAGAGGGACTGGTGCAGGTAAAATTGCGGTGGTCTATGCAGATGGTGATATTGTCATGGGCAAAGGGGTGAAAGGGTCTATTGCGAGTGATGATTTTAGAATGATACTCCAAAAAATTAGAGCAGACGAATCCATTGATGCATTGGTACTAAGAGTGAATTCACCGGGAGGAAGCGCTTTAGCAAGTGATATTATCTGGAGAGAAATTGAATTAATTAAAGGCAAGATTCCTGTGATTGTAAGTATGGGAGATGTGGCTGCATCTGGAGGATATTATATTGCATGCGGTGCTGATTCTATTTATGCAGATGCCAATACCATTACTGGTTCAATTGGTGTATTTTCTGTCGTTCCAAATATTTCGGGCTTCATGAAAAATAAAATAGGTGTGACTTTTGATGGGGTAAAAACTGCGACCTATGCAGATGCACCAACATCCACAAGGCCATTGAATGCCATGGAGCAAAAAATGATGCAATCTGGCGTGGATAGTATTTACAATACTTTTAAATCAAGGGTGGCTAAGGGCAGGAAAAAATCAATGGACTTTGTTGATTCAATTGCACAAGGTCGAGTTTGGTTAGGTTCGGATGCAATTAAAGTAGGATTGGTAGATAGAATTGGTACTTTAAATGATGCGCTAGCATCTGCTGCTAAAATGGCGAAACTTAAAGGCTATAGTGTTAAATCATACCCAGAATCAAAATCATTTATTGAAGATTTTATTGAAGACTACAAAGATTATGTGAAAGTAAAATCAATTGAATCTGAAATAGGTGCAAGCCAATGGCAGATTTTTCAACATTTGAAGACAGTGCAGCAAATGGTTGGTGCCCCTCAAGCACGAATGCCTATCTTTGTGGTTAAACAGCCTTAGGTATCATGCGTTCATACAGTCAAATCAAAGCGATGCTTGCTATTACAAGAGCAAGCCTGCGTTCTATCCTGAGAAGCCCGTCTGCAGTTATTTTTAGTATTGCATTCCCGCTGATATTTATTTTAGTATTTGGTTTCTTAAGTAGTGGTGGAAATTTCAATGTAAAAGTAGCTTTAGCACCCAATGCAGATACGACAAATTTGGTTTATACAAAAATAAAGTCACTGGCAGAATTGAAATTTGTGGAAGCCGATCAGGTAACGGTGAATGCAGAATTAGCTAAGGGAAGAATTATAGCGTTAATTGATATTCAGCCAACACAAAATCCTAGCCAGCCTTATCAAATTCAATTAACAAGTTCGGCTGCTGCGAATCCACAAAATATTCAAGTAATTAAATCTATCTTAAATGCAGTGATTGCAAATATCAATACCTCTGAATTTAAAGATGCTCCAACTATTGCGGTGTTGAAGAACGAAGTGATTGAAGTGCCTGGCAGAACCTACCGCACCATAGATTTTATCTTACCTGGGCAACTTGGTTTTTCCTTATTAAGTGCAGGGGTGTTTGGTGTGGCTTTTTTGTTTTTTAATTTAAGACAACAGCTGGTTTTAAAAAGATTTTATGCCACACCTATTAGACGTTTGTATATCATTTTAGGCGAAGCTTTAAGTAGGGTTATTTTTCAATTGATGACTGCAGTGATCATTATTGGGATTGGCCATTTTGTATTCAATTTTACACTCGTGCATGGATTCATCACTTTTTTGAATATCATGGCACTTAGTTTCATTGCCCTTATCTTATTTATGGGCTTTGGTTTTATTGTGAGTGGCGTGGCAAAAAATGAAAGCACCATCCCGCCATTTGCCAATTTAATTACCTTGCCTCAATTTTTATTAGCGGGTACATTTTTCCCAATTGACTCCTTCCCTAAATGGCTTCAACCCTTTTGTAATATTTTACCATTAACGCATTTTAACAATGCCATGCGTGAAATTGCGTTTGAGGGCGCTAATTTATTTTCGGTAGGTAATGAAATTGCCATACTGCTAATTTGGATTGTCATTGTGTATGCTGCTGCATATAAAATATTTAAATGGGAATAAAATGAAATTGATTCGTTTTGCATTGATAAGTGTATTGGTCATTGGTATCTTAATCACTGCTATCGCTAGCTTATTTCCTTCTATGGTGATTACATCAAGGGCGGTAGAAGTCAATGCCACCAATGAGCAAATACAATATTGTGTGAAAGACCTATCTGCATGGAAAGGTTGGATGAGTGATTGGAAAGATCAATCAGTGCTAGTAAAAGATAGCATAGCACGAGTAGGCACGCAAACAATTCAAATGTTATCAAGCACTGATAGCACTATTCTTTTAAAATGGGAAGCAACAGGCCAAGCACCTTATCAGGTTCAAATAGAATGGTTGCCGTTAAAAGAGGGCACTTATGTCATTCACTGGTCTTTTGAACAACATGTCAATTGGTATCCTTGGGAAAAATTTCAGACCTTACTCAATGAAAAGGTCTTAGGTGCAAAGATGGAAGAAGAGTTACAACATTTAACAGCTTGCATTGTATCAAACAATACAGCAATAAAATAAATCAACTATTTTATTGCTCTTGATTTTTCAAGTAGTCGATATTTCTTTTAATCCCGTTTAATTTTGATCTAAGTAAAGGAGATTGTTTAAATCTTGCTTTAAAACTAGTTTCTTCCATTTGCAGCCAAGCATCTTTGGACATAGTTAATAAGCCTTCAATCGGTTTGAATTTTGATTCTTGATGCGGATGACTAAATCGATTCCAAGGACATACATCCTGACATATATCACAGCCAAATGCCCAGTCTTGATAAGACCTATCTGAATCAGTTTCGATCTGTTGTTTTTTCAATTCAATGGTATAGTAGCTAATACAATGATTGGCTTCAATTGTTTTATTCGGCAATATGGCTTGTGTGGGACAGGCATCGATACATTTAGTGCAAGTACCGCAATAATCTTTTGCAATGGGTTGGTCATAAACACATTCAAGGTCTACAATTAAGCTTGCAATGAAAAAGAAGGAACCTTTTTTAGGTTGGATTAAGTTGCCGTTTTTACCAATCCATCCAGCGCCTGAAAGCCATGCCCATGAGCGCTCTAACACTGGAGCTGAATCTACAAATCCTCTTCCTTCGATTGGTCCAATTTTTTGTCGAAGCTCATCTAACATTTGATTCAGGGAAAGCTTAATGACTTCGTGGTAATCTTGGCCGTAAGCATACTTAGCAATTTTTGGAAAGCCAATAGGCTGTTCCTGTTCTGGGTAATAATTTTTTAAAAAAGTAATGACAGATTTTGCACCTGGTACTAATTTTTTTGGATTAATTCTTAAGTCAAAATGTTTTTCCATGTACTGCATATCCCCATGAAAACCTTTTGCCAACCACTGCTCTAATCTAAATGCATCTTCGGTTAATTCTTTGGCTTCGGCAATACCACAGAAATCAAATCCATGCTGTACTGCTAGCTCTTTGATGAGTTGTGTATGCCTAAATTGATTCACAGAATAGTCATTTTAGTTACCCATAAATTTCTTTTTTGTGCCATATTGCTGCTTTTCGACATCGTATGTAAAATTAGCAGAAAATACAAGCACTGACTGACTTTATTGCTCTTTTTTAACAAGTATTAAGACATAATTGCTGAATCATGGCTGTGGCTTTCTATTTGCGGGTATTCAATAAATACTAAAACTAGTTTTTATGAATTTAAATCAATATACCATTAAAGCGCAGGAGGCTGTTCAGGCTGCACAGCAATTGGCTTATAATAATCAAAATGCAAACATCGAAACAGCGCATTTATTAAAAGCCATTCTTGGAGACAAAGACAGTCCAACCGATTTTTTATTGAAAAAAAATAATGTACAACCTGCTTGGGTCTTGCAAAAGCTAGATGCATTAGTTGAAAAATTACCAAAGCAACAAACTGGCGAACCTGCTTCGAATTTGAGTAGAGACTTAAATGCAGTTTTATTAAAAGCTACTGCGTCATTAAAGGATTTTGGTGATGATTTTGTGACAGTGGAGCATTTGATTGTGGGTATCCTTCAAGTGAATGATGCTGTTGCAAAAATTTTAAAAGATGCAGGCTTGACAGAGAAAGGATTAAAAACAGCCATCACAGAATTAAGACAGGGTGAAACAATTAAGTCCGCCACACAAGAAACTCAGTTTCAAGCATTGAATAAGTATGCAAAGAATTTAAACGAGATGGCCAACAAAGGAAAATTAGATCCTGTGATTGGTCGTGACGACGAGATAAGAAGAACATTGCACATCCTGACTAGAAGAAGTAAGAACAATCCCATTTTAGTGGGTGAGCCAGGTGTGGGTAAAACAGCCATTGCAGAAGGATTGGCGATGCGAATAGTGAATGGGGATGTGCCCGAAAATTTAAAGTCTAAAATTATTTATGCTTTAGATATGGGGTTGTTGATTGCTGGCGCAAAATACAAAGGTGAATTTGAAGAAAGATTAAAAGGTGTCATTAAAGAAGTGACTAGTAGTGATGGAGACATTATTTTATTCATTGACGAAATTCATACACTTGTAGGCGCTGGCGGAGGCGATGGTGCTATGGATGCAGCTAATATTTTAAAACCAGCATTGGCAAGAGGAGAGTTGAGGGCGATTGGAGCAACCACTTTAAATGAGTACCAAAAGTTTTTTGAAAAGGATAAAGCCTTGGAAAGAAGATTCCAGAAAGTGATGATTGATGAACCTTCCAAGGAAGATGCCATTTCTATTTTAAGAGGATTAAAAGAAAGGTATGAAACGCATCACCATGTGCGCATTAAGGACGAAGCAATTGTGGCTGCAGTAGAACTTTCTACCAGGTATATTACGGATCGTTTTTTACCAGACAAGGCCATAGATTTAATAGATGAAAGTGCTGCTAAGCTTAGATTAGAGATGAATTCAATGCCAGAGGACTTGGACAGCTTGCAACGTCAAATTAGACAATTAGAAATTGAAAGAGAAGCCATTAAGCGTGAAAACAATCCAGATCAATTGAAACAATTGAATGTGGAGATTAGCAATATGATGGTGCAACAAGACACCCTCACTGCTAAATGGAAAGTGGAGAAAGAATTGGTGGATAAAGTGCAGGATGCAAAAGGCCAAATGGAGCAATTGAAACAAGCGGCAGAAGTGGCTGAACGTAATGGGGATTATGGTCAAGTAGCTGAGATCCGTTATGGAAAACTAAAAGAGCAAGAAACCCTTTTATTGGATTTGACAAATCAATTAAAAGATTTAGGAGAAGACGGTAAGCGTTTAATGAAAGAGGAAGTGGATGCAGATGATATTGCAGAAAATATAGCAAAAGCAACAGGCATTCCAGTGCATAAGATGATGCAATCGGAAAGAGAAAAATTATTGCATTTAGAAACAGCTTTGCATGAAAGAGTGGTTGGTCAGGAAGAAGCTATCACGGCAGTTTCAGATGCAATTAGAAGAAGTAGGGCAGGATTACAAGATCCTAAAAAACCAATTGGTTCATTTATTTTCTTAGGAACAACTGGAGTCGGTAAAACAGAATTAGCGAAGGCATTGGCCAACTATTTGTTTGACGATGATAGTATGATGACTAGAATTGATATGAGTGAGTACCAAGAAAAGCATACGGTATCAAGATTGGTGGGTGCGCCTCCAGGATATGTGGGCTATGAGGAAGGAGGACAATTGACAGAATCTGTTCGTCGAAAGCCTTACAGTGTAGTGCTCTTGGATGAAATTGAAAAAGCACATCCCGATGTGTGGAATATTTTATTACAAGTATTGGATGATGGAAGATTGACGGATAATAAAGGAAGGGTGGTTAATTTTAAAAATACCATCATCATTATGACGAGTAATATTGGAAGTCATTTAATACAAGATGCATTTGAGGAGGTGACAGATAAAAATTTAGAAGAAAAAACAGCATTAGCAAAAACAGAAGTAATGGATTTGCTAAAACAAACTATTCGTCCTGAATTCTTAAATAGGGTAGATGATATCATTATGTTCTCTCCATTATTGAGAAAACAAATGGCTTCGATTGTTCAAATTCAATTGAAACAATTAAAGTCCTTAGTGGCTGAAAACGGCATGCAAATTGAATTTACAGATTACCTTATTGAACACCTCTCAGAACAGGGTTTTGACATGCAGTTTGGAGCTAGGCCTTTAAAGCGCTTAATTCAGAAATTAGTGGTGAATGAATTGAGTAAGCAAATTTTAAGTGGCGCCATTGATAAGTCCAAAAAAGTCTTAATTGATATTTTTGACGGGGTGGTTGTCTTTAGAAACGAAGGATAATTTAATAAAGGCTTCATGGTGAATCTTTCAAAAGGTTTTGAAGTCTTGATAGGTACTTGTATATTTGACGGATAGGCAAATTTGCGCTATCCGTCAATTTTTTTTATGGCAAACACAAAGAAGGCAGCAGTTGGATTTATTTTCTTGACATTGGTCATTGATATTGTTGGACTCGGCATCATCATTCCGGTGGTTCCACAATTGATAAAGGGTTTGCTGCATACTAGTGATTTAAGTAAGGCTTCTTTGTATGGTGGTTGGATGACATTTTTATATGCGACCATGCAATTTTTATTTGCACCATTCATTGGAAGTTTAAGTGATCAATATGGCAGAAGGCCAGTACTATTAATCTCGCTATTAGGCTTTGGCTTGGATTATTTATTCTTAGCATTCGCCCCTTCTATACTTTGGTTATTTGTTGGCCGCACCATTGCTGGTATCACTGGTGCAAGTGTGACTACGGCATCTGCTTACATGGCGGATATCAGCGATGATTCAAATAGAGCACAAAATTTTGGAATGATTGGCGCTGCTTTCGGAATTGGATTCATTATTGGTCCCATGCTAGGAGGCTTTTTAGGAGAAGTCAGTCCTAGACTGCCTTTTATTGTTGCAGCATGCTTAGCACTGGTAAATGTGGTGTATGGTTATTTTGTATTACCTGAATCTTTGCCGGTGGAAAATAGAAGGGCTTTTGATTGGAAAAGAT
>Ga0208597_1000096_pt1 | contig 31455 bp, 48 predicted proteins | sample LakMenEpi05May12_FD_150673 | JGI IMG/M metagenome (GOLD analysis project Ga0208597, IMG submission 150673) | Freshwater microbial communities from Lake Mendota, WI - 05MAY2012 deep hole epilimnion (SPAdes) | ecosystem: Environmental > Aquatic > Freshwater > Lake > Epilimnion/Euphotic zone ...
AAGTAAAGGCACTCCTTCTATTGGCTTAACGTATGGTGTTGCTTTTGGTTCTTCTACTTTTACTCCCAAATCTGCTAACAATTTTGTATCGTCTTTTGGTTCTTCAACTTTTACTCCTAAATCCGATAACAGTTTTGTATCGTCTTTTGGAGTTAATCCTAAAGTGTCGTCTGCTACACTACCTAATGTTGGTGTTTTTTTACCTTTTAAGTAAAAATACGCACCTACTCCACCTAAACCTAATATACCAAATACAAATAATATTGTTGAATTTTTCATTTTACTTTTATTTATTTACTAATCTACTAAAAACATAAAGACTTATAACTGCTCCAGTTATTATCAATGTATATTGTAATATTTTTTTATTTTGTATTGATTTTTCTGCATCAATTTTTTGAAATTCTATTTCTTGTTTTGCAAGAATATCTTTTAATCTTGGTAATTCTGATACATCGTATATTTTTCCAGATGTGTTACTTGCTTCCATTTATTTTAATTTTATTACATCTTCTCTAACGTAAAATGTGTCGGTTTTTGTTCCTAATAAAATATTTGAATCTTCTTTAATTTGCTTAATTGCTTCTGGAGAAGGTTCTACTTTTAACCATTTATAAATGTTATTACTACCATTACGCAACAATCCAATATCGTTTTTAACATCTGTTACTTTACCAATCAAAGTGTCTTTTTGAGTAATTCTTCCTCCCACACTATTATTAACAAACCATCCATTATTTACATAAGGGGATTGTCTAGGATTAATATTTTCTAATTTTGAATAAATATCTTTACCTAACAATTTTGCTTTAGCTTGTGCTAGAGGTAATTTTAAAATTTCTTGTAACGACAAATCAATTTCTGCTTGTTCATTACTTATAACATCTCCAGTACTTGTAGTAACATCTGGTTTAACATTGGTTGTAGGGTCAGTATTTGCCTTTTTCCTTTTGGTTATAACGACATAAGCAACTACCGATAGGGCAATTGCTAGTCCAGAATATAAATACAATTTTTTATCGCTATTCATTATTTTTATTTTTTAGCTTCATCAACTTTTTTTAATAAATTTTGAAAATCAATATCGTTTGTAATATCGCTTTCTTCATTAAATTTTTTCTTTTTATAAGCAAAGTATAAAACCCCCAATACTAAAATTGATGTTCCAGCTATAATTAATGTTTTTTTATTTTTCATAACTATTTTTTTATTGTTTTATATGCGTATAAACCTCCAAAAAGAACCGCTCCAATAGCAACAATATTTAATATGTTTTTTACATTATTACTAGAAAAAAATGATGAAACACCAGATAAAACCCCTCCAGTTACATCTTGTATAGTTCCAACGCCTTGTAATACTGGTTGAAAAATACCAGAATTAGCGTATGGATTTAAACCATTTTTTCTAACGTAATCTCTAAAATTGGAATTAAAAGTTCTGCAATCCAAGTTACTACTTAAACTACCACTTAAAGAAAAAGCATAATCCCACATAAAATTAGCTTTTGTTTTTCCAAACTTACCTACTAAAAATTTATGCCATAAAATCCAATCATTACAATCCCATTGAGTATCATTACCCCATTGGTCGTAATCTGGTGCGTTATTCCAAGTTGTTACTGACATTTTATTTATATTTAGTTAATTTGTTATTGGTGGCGTTGCAACACCTTTAGATTTTATCGAATCAATTAAAGCTTTTAATTTATCTAACGCAGTAAAAACTGTTGTTTCAGTTGTTTTAATAAAACCTCCATCTTCTTCTGTAACTTCCATTGGTGGATTTAAATTAACAACTGATTTATTTTTATTTTTTGTAGAATATAAATATATTCCAGTTCCAACTAAAACTGCTCCAATAATATAATATGTCGTATGCTTTTTCATAATTATTTATTTTTGTGTTTTACTCAATATGAATTTATTATAATCTGAAAGAGAAATGCTAGTTTGTCCAGTTATAGCCTTCAATCTTTTTTCAGTCAAAGCTCCAAAATTACCATCAACTACAAGACCTCCTTTTAAGGCTTTCTGCAATGATTCTACTTCTAAACCAGTTGAGCCTTTAGATAATATTTTTGATGTGTCTAAACCGCTATTTGGCATTTCATCAACTTGGTCAACATCTTTAGATTTCATCTTCATATTTTTGTAAATATAAAAACCACCTAATCCTATTAGTACTGCTGAAACAATTATTGCTTTTCGTTTATTGTCCATTTTATTTATTTGTTAAAATTTGTTTTAATGATATTGATTTTACTCCTTTTGCTTTGAATAAAGCGTTTTCTGTCATAGAACCAAAATCTCCATCAATTCCATTTTTTTCTGCTCCAGAATAGCCTAAATCTGCCCCATATTGGTTAATTAGTATTCTTTGCAATTCTGAAACTTCATCTCCAGTAGAACCTTTAGATAAAATAGTATTCAAATCTAAATCAGAATAAGCATCTGAACTAATTGGTTTTGGTCTGCTCTTTAAATATTTGTCTATTGCATATACAACTGCAATTGCTACTAATCCTATTATCAAGTATTTATTTGTATTGTTTTTCATCGGTTAATTATTTACAATTAATTTTCATCCATTCTTCTTTACGTTTCATTTCTTGTTGTGGATTATAATTTTCTGGTCGTGCTAATTTATAATACCTATCATCACATTCCATTCGTTTACCCCTACTTTTATTTTCATTTATACGAAAAGCATATAATGAGCCTAATGTTAGTCCAATACCTAAAACAACCCCTAAAGTTTTAGATTTATTATATTTATTAGCAATAAAATAGCCAACAACTCCACCAGCTCCTATCGTCAAAACTAATTTTTGTAAATCTTCTGTACTTGCTCCTAACATAATTTTATTTTTTATCTAATTACCATTTTATTTTTTTCAAAGTTTTTAATAAAATTATCAATTCTATCAAAACGTTTTTTATTGCTTTGGTTAGGTGCATCTTTAAAAACTTCCAAAAATGCTTGATAACCCTCAATACGAGGATAACCTAATCCTAAATAAATCAACAAACCATTAATGTCGGCTTCTGATTCATCATCCATATTTTCATTAACGTAAAAATGACTGAACTCGTGGCAAAGAATAGCAAAACGCATTGGAACTGTATAGTCATCAAATTGTTTTTTTGAAACTTGTATTCTCCCAGTAACTCTTGAAATTCTTGCTGGTGTGGTTAAAACCCTACCATCTTGATTTATTATTTGTGGCAAATACTCAATCATAAACTCTCCGTTGTCTGACTGATATGTTTTTCCAGTTTCTAAATAGGGTGCATTAAAGCAAAATCTTTGCGCAAAATCTACAAAATGCTTAACGCTTTTATTTTGAATATCTACTACATCCATTCTTTTTTCTAAAGGTGTTTTGTCAATAGATACTACGTTTATATTTTTTTCTTGTTCTTTTGGTGTATTTCCTTTTTTATCGTCATATACAGAAAGAATAACCGATTTTGATGTTATAGGTAATCTAATGTAAAATGTTTCTGCACTTGTAACTGTTTTATACCTATCGGTAAATACAATTTTAGGCTTTTCTTCATCGTAAATTTTAATTCTAACAACCGTTGGAGTTGAGCAAGATATTTTTACGCATAAACACATTTCATCGTATCTAGTTTGTATTCTAAAATTCATATTATTTTTTTTTGTAATAAATTTTATAAACTACTGCGCCCCCTATTAAAACTAAACTACCAATTAATAACCATTTGTTAAGACCTATAAATTTATTTTTATTTTTAGATATATCTATGTTATTATTTATTCCTATTTTATTTTCAAATTTATCTGAATCTAAACCAAGAGTATCGATTGCTTTTTCATTAGCTTCTTCAAGAACTTTGTCTATTTTAGTCGTATCAATACCACTAAAATTTAAAAATTTTTTGTTAGGTATAAATTGACCTTTTTCCTTTTCTCTTTCAATCCAAGTTTTAAAAGTCAAAGTGGTATTACTTTCCCTCCAAAGTTGATTTGCACTTTTTTTAAAATTATCCATATTTTATTTTGTTGTTACAGTTGTTGATTTTAATTCTTTAGAAGTCATATTTTCAACTTCTTTTATTGGCTTATAATAACCTTTGTAAAGGTAAGCTAATGAACCTATACCGACTGAAAATAAAACTGCGCCAAATATTTTTTTCTTTTTATTCATTTTTTGTTATTTTAATTAACAAAGTCTTTTAGAGTGAATAAATTACGCTTTTTGACTTTTTCTCCACGCTTTTCCTACAACCCAAACTGTTGCGAATAATACTGCTAATCCAACTCCAACACCTACTAAATATTTAGTGGTTACTGTTGATTTTACATCTTCTTTTACTTCGATTGCTTTTTGCTCTATTCCTTGTGCTATTGGTGATTTCATTTTTTTATTTTTTTTAAAATTATTAATTATTTTTTACTCTTGTGATTTTTTCCATCCTTTTCCAACAACATACGCATAACCGTAAACTACTGCGAATGATAATGCAAGTCCTAAAACTGCTCCTACTAAATTTGGTGTTTTCATTTTTTTTGTTTTTTTAATTTTATTTTTTATTAACAATCATTGCGGTTGCAACTCCGCCAATTACTGCTCCAATAAGACCACTTACATAAACGTTTTTATTTTTGTAGTAACCTACCATTAAACCTAATACAAGACCAGTTACCGCACCATTTACAGATGCTTTTGTAGTAAGCATAAGAACATCTCTTTTGTCTTTACTAACTATTTCTTTTACCTCTTGTAAATAATTTTTTTTATCTTCTTCCATTGGATTATGCTTTTTTTCTAGTTACTGCAAAAATTATAACTCCTAAAATAAGTACTCCTCCAATTCCCAAAGCTATGTATAGAGTTTTGCTTCCAGATTTACCTCCAACTGCACCAGCTTTTGCCGCTTCTAAATCTAATCTTTTCCCTTCTAAAATAAGTTTTTGAACTTCAATTTGCGACAATCCAGAACGAATTAAGGCATCTGCTTGTGCTTGTGCGTTTTTTCTTTGTTGTTCACTCGCATAAATACCTCCACCAACAGTCAATAATGAACTGCCTAATCCACCCCAATCAAATTTAGCACTAGTAGAACTACTGCCCCCACTAGAAGTTGAAGTAGAAAAAGGAGAAGGAGGTAGTGAGAAATCACTAAATCCACTATAATTATTATATAAATCTTGCATATTATTGTTTTTTAATTATGAAATAAGTTATAGTTCCAATAACCGCAACGCCTAAAATACTTAAACCAATAATAGCACCAGTACTTAATCCTTTTGTCGGTGGGTTATTTTCTTCTTTAGTAGCATCGTCATCTGAAATTTTTACACTTGCATCAGCCAAAGCTCTTTTTGTTTTATTATCGTCTAATTGCAAATATCCTTGAAAAGCAGTTTGCAAAACATTAAGACCTTGATTAATAAAACTAGTTTTTGGAGCAGTAGAGCTTGTACTAGTATTTGCAGTTGTTGAAGAAGAAAAAGGAGATGGGTCAATTTGATATTTACTAGAATCAAATCCTCCAAAATTTGCATAAGAACCACTCATATTAGATGACATACTAACAATAGTATCTTGGTTTAATAATAATTTAGAAAAATCTTTATAGAATGATTTTGAAGATTTAAGTAAATCTGTTACTATTACACCTATTTGAAGATTTGTTGCATTGCTTGGGATAGCAACACCATTTTTAAGCAATAGAGATATTACTTCATTTTTTTTATTTTTAATTACATACATAATTCCGTATGCTCCTAAATTTACGTTTGAAGTCATTTTAATTATTTTTATAGATTAAAGCGGTTACAATAAATAATGTAGCTACAACCAATATTACATTAGTTTGATGTGCTAAAGTATCTGGTTTTACTTCCTTTGGTGCTTCAACACCACTAGCGTTCATAAAATGCTCTTGTGTTCTTGTTTTTTTACAATTACCACAACCACATTCAGAATTTTTATCATCTACGTTTAATTCTAAAATAATTTCTCTATCTGGATGATATTCCATAACTTTTTTCAAAGCTGGTTCTCCAATTTGTGAAACTAATTCACTTAAACTTTGACCTAAATTTCTTCTGTCGGTAACTTCATAACCAAAAGAATTGATTATCATTTCCGCACCTCTTGGGTCGTTATCTGCAACATATTGATATACTGACATATTTTTTTATTTAAAAAAAAAGGCAAGTAGAATTGAATCATACTCGCCTTTTTTTCAATTATACAATAATTCGATTTTATCTCATAAAGATATTATCCTTTAATTCTAATAGTTTGACCATTAGTAACTGGAGGAGTACCGAATTGTCTGCTTACTGATTGACCACCTAAAGCACGAGCAAGGTTTATGTTGTCTGCTGGGTAGAAGTATAGTTTTATAGTAGAAGTCGCCAATACTTGACGAATAATAATTTTTGTAAAACCATCTATTCTATACGCATATTTCATAGCGATAATCGTAGTTTGTTGTTGGTATGGGTCAATTGTAGGCACAAGTGTTTTTTGTGCTAAATTACCGTTTGCATCTCTTGTGTTTACAGAAAGAGTTTCTAACACTTGGTTTGCAGTTGCAGACTGAATGTAAGTTAAACCAACTGAATAAGGATTATTCATAAATTGGTATAACATTTCACGATAGTTTACATCTGAAATTCCAGAGCTAATTGTAATTGTACCAATTACTAAATCTCCATTATTTTGGAAACCAGCGTTGTTGATATATTGGTATGAACCTAATACTTCAAAATTTGATACGGCAGTACCAGAAGAATTAGTTACATCAATAATATATGGTTGAGAAGTTTGAACGCTTCCGCCCCCCATTCCTCCAGCGTTGAAGAAGTCATCTCCAGTAAACGATAAATCGTTGTCGATGAAACCATCAGCGTTTGAGAAAGATTCCATTGCATTTCTTTGTGCATTGGCTAAATATTTACGAACATTTGACATTTTTTCTATTTTTAGAATTTTTAATTTAATTTTTTTTACTCATTTGTCGGTGCTACCATTGGTGCATCTACTTTGCTTGATAAAAGTTTTCTTTCAAGTGTGTTTGCAATCAAAACGCCTACAACCACAACTCCGATAGCTTTTAATAATGTTATTAACTCGTTTTTCATTACAGAATGAATAATTAGAAATTATGAAAACAATTTTAAATAATATTTATATACAGATACAATATCATTTTTCAAAAGTATAACAAATAAATATTATTAAAACAACTTTTTTAAAAAATAAACTGAATAAACGCCTACTTAAAAAGTTTTATTTATTTTAATAATAATCCACCACCAATAAAACCAACACCAATTTTAAAAATTGTGCTATTGTACCACTTGTTTTTTTCCTTTACTTCTATATGCTGAATACTTTGTGTTTCTACAAATGGATTAGCGTGTGTTATATCTGTTGTAGTTGTTCGCTTACCCCAAAACCATTTTCTTTTATCTCCAGTTACTACAATAACACTATCTGGAATACTTAACTCTGTAATTTCAACTCCTTTTTGATTTGACTTATAAGCTATATGATACCATTTTTTTAAATCGCTTCCTATCCTTTCAAAATTGCACGGAATTGAATCTTTGTATGTTAATTTGATTGTGTCAAATTTTGTATTGGTAACATACTTTGTTACAGAATGAACTTTAGAAAATTTATTAGTTAGCTCTTTAATTTTTTTATCTTTCATTACAATAGAGTTTTTTAGCTGACTATTGGTATAAGATAAACTTTCAACGCTTGTTACTAATTGTCCATTTTTAAGCTTATAAACTTTGGATTGACTATTTAGTGCTTTTACGTTAGCCAATTGTAATTTCTCACTTTCGCATTTTTGAAATAGTTGTGAAACTAATATTAAGCATAACATTAGCAATACCGATATGTATATTCTATTTTTGTTAATTGTTGTAATCATAATTTTTAATTGTTACGCATAAGGTTTATATGCAGTTTTCCCACCATTTTTAAATGCTATCAAAATTTGCTTACGTTGTTTCCCAGCAGTTTCAAATGAAACGTGAACCCAGTCTGGTGCATCTTTTGTTCCAAACTCCCAAATTAATTGGTCAAAATTCAAATTTGCTTTAATAAATTCAAATACCATTTTATTGGTAACTCCATTAGAACTACCATCCATATCAATATCAATAGCTTCTCCAGAACAATGCTGACTTGTTAAACTACCACCAATAGCAGTATTTAATGCTTTACTTCTATATCCGCTTGAAATGTGAATTGGCACTTTAAAATGTTTTCTTATTGGTTCAAAAATATTATTAGCCAATTTTTTAAAATTTTCTAAATGCTCTGGTGTTGGCATATTGCTAATACCTTTTCTTTTTGCAGTTTCACTCCTTGTTACTTCTGCTAAATCTAAATGCTCTGATAATTTCATAATTTTTAATTTTTATTGTCCATTTGATTTTGCTTTATAAATTTTTTCTACTACACTTATTGCTCCTTCTACTGACATATAGGTTACTGCAATTATTACCCAATCTCCACTTTCAATTGATTTCATAAAAAGTCCAGTTGATGCAACTACAAAAACTATTAGTTTTCTACTGACCCATTTTGATAAATACTTATCAACGTACTCTTGTCTGCTCATATTAATCTAAATAATAACTTATAATTCTTTGCTTTTGATACTTTACTGCTGATTCTGGTGTATGCACTTTAGAGCCTTTACCTAAATCCCTTTTTTGCAACATTGGTGTAATTAGTTTTTTGTAATTTTCCCCAATATATTGCTCAACAATACTTTCAAATCTTTTTCTATCTACTCCTTTTATTTTTTCATCTTCAATATCCACATAACAGAAATATCTTTGGTTATTAAAATTATGATACTCATTATTAACATAATTTTCTACTAATTTCAGCATTTCATATTTATCTTCAAACTTGTTTCGATGTTTGTCAACGCTATCGGTATTTTTATGAAACCTAATCCAGCTTAAATTTTGCCATATTTTCGGAGATACCCTACCCACCGATTGAAAGTGTAAGATAATGTCGGTGTCGGTATGTCTGTTAGTACATATAGCACCAACAAGGTCATTTGGTAAATAATCCGATATATATCTGTTAACATCCTCAATAAGCAATAAACCACCTCTAAAATCATTTAAAATTTTAAATAAAGTATCTTGAATTTCATTAATTGTCATTCTTTGTCCGTTGTCGTGAAAAGGTCTTATCCTTCTCGCTTCAATTCTTGGGTGCGCTGAAAATCGCATTACATCTGAAAGCTTTAATGCCTTAAAATCTTCAAATTCATCATTAACATCTAAAATTAATGCTCTACGAGGAGCAACCCCTTTTGAGGGATTGCCCAATATATAGCTTTGAATCATTTTTGTTGTTTGATATGTTTTACCACAACCTTTTCGACCCACCGCAACGCCTAATTTTGGCTCTCTTTCTTCCATTATTTTTTAGTTCTTGGTGTTCTTGGTTTTCTAGTTGTTGTTGTTGATTTTTTTCTTGCTCTAATTGGCTTTGTTGGTTCTTCACTTAATTTTTCAAGTTTCGACAACATATCTTTATCTCCGAATTGTGGCATACCATTTGGCTCTATAAATTCTTCTTTAAAACCACCTTTGTCTGATAAATTAGCATAAACACTATCTTCTTCTGGCTCAAAATATTGAAGTTGTTCCTCTATTACGGTTTTTGGTTTAACTCTTGGTTTTCTAATTTCTACTTCAGAAACTTCTTCATAATATTCAACGCTTTCTTCCTTTTGAGGTGTTGGAGCAGTTGGAGTTGGAGCTTTTGCGGTAGGTCTTTGACTTTCCCTAATAGCCATAGTATTTTCTTTTAAAGATTCTAAAATGTTTTTAGATGTTTTACGCAACATTAATGCTTGTGCGGTTTTAGTTCCTAAATCCGTAACAAAGTAATAAGCTAACAATTGCTCATCAGTCATACCTATTCCACGTTTTTTGAAAACACGAATAAGCGGTGGTCTTACATTGTTCTTAAAATCTTCACTTACTTCAAAAGCATCTTTAATGCTACTGTTATATTCAACTGCAAAATCTTTAACGCCTATGTTTCCACTTTCAGTTGGTAACTGAATATCTGGGTCTATTTCTCCTTCTGCAATTAATTGGTCAAGTTTACTTTCGTTTATTTCTGGTAACTTACCTAAAAATCCACAACCTTTTTCATAGATGTCTAATGTCATTTCTGCCATCATTTCCGCACCCATTGTTTTTTCTTTACCATCTAACTCACTATAAGCTTCATTAAAAGGTTTGGCTGGTTCTTTTTCTTCTTCCGCACTTGGCTCATCAAAATCATTAAAGTTAGGTGCTTGAAAACTCGGTTCTTCCAAATCTGGAACTACATCTGAATCTGAATATACTTTGTGTTGGGTATAAGACCTCTGTTTTACTGGTGCATCTAAAGGCGAAAAATCATCCATTATTTGTGCTTCTACAACTGTTTCTTGATTAGTCATTTTTTAAGTTATTAAGTTTTATGTTTATGTTATTAATTTTTTCAATTATGTTAATATCCGATTTATGTTTTGGATTTAATTCGTTAACCTCACTACAATATATTGAAACTAGATTATTTGGCTTCTTAATTAAATAGGATATGTCCGCTACATCAAGTTTTAAATGTTCTTTAAGAATCATTGCAGTAATGCCTATTGCATATCTCCTATTGTTTTTTCTTGTTCGAGAATAAAAGTCATCAATTTTGATGTTAAATTCATCACAGACAATTTTAATAATGATTTGAGATTTTGACTTAACTTCATCGCCTAAATCACTATTATTTTCTCTTGAAATTTTCAATAAGTCCAAAAGCTTTTCTGTACCTATTATTTGAATGGTTTTGTTAAGTTCCAACAGTACGCTGGAGATGTTGTTTGTTTCTTGGTTCATATTATTGGTTTAAATAATTATCAATAATTTCTTTAGTCATATCAAAACCCCAACTAAAATGCGCTGAATAACCTTTTTCTTTAAGAGTATTTATTGCTTTTAATTGATTTTCTAATCTGTCATCTTTTGATGCCTTAATTTCTCCGTTCTTTTTAAAAGGACTTTCTAATTTAAGCTCAATAAATAATCCGCTAAATCCGTTTCTCGGTTCTAAAATTAATAAATCTGGAGTAGAAAATCCAGTTTTTTGAATTTTTTTATTTCGACCAGCTTGTGTAGGCGTTAATTTTAAATTAGCAATAGTATCAGAAGTAAAAAGTATTTCTTGATATTGATAGCTTAAATATCTACAAACTGCAACTTGTAAGTCGTATTCTAGATGTTTCATAATTATCCATATTGTTATATTTCATATTTTTTAGTGAAATTTGGGTGTTGTAAAATTTTCTTGGCTATTTGTATTGCAAAATCATTATCGCTTGGATAGTGTAATCCTAAATACAATCTACTATAAGCAATATCATCAATCATCTCTTTGCAAAATTGATATTCATTAGGGTGCTTATCAGCTATTACATTTAAAATAACATAAGCTTGTAAAGTGTGTCCAGATGGATAAGATGGAGTACTTGAAGTAAAACTATTATAAGGAAATAATTTTAATTTGTAGTATTGTGCTAATTGATAAGGTCTTGGTCTTTGATAAAAATACTTTAATTTATAAATTAAATTTTTAGTATCAGTAATTATATTTTCACAAATACTTTCAACATCAATACCTTTTTGTTTAAATGTGGTAGTAATAGTTTGAATTAAACTTCTATCGTAAGATTTGTATCTAGTTAAAAACGCTTTATTTTCTTCATCGCTTATTGAATTTACATAATCGACAATTTCATTTAGTTCGTCTTTAACTAGTTCTGAATCATTTAAAGGAAATGAATCCTCGTCAAACTGTACAAAAAGTTCATCCATAAAACCTTTTTGTTCAATAAAAATTTTGTTTTCTTGTGTTGGGTTTCCGTAAGTTACTTGGTTCATATTCATTTTATTTATTTTTTAAACAAGATGCAAGATAATCGCTTTCAGATTTTTTTCTAGCTTCATGACTATTAAATCTTGATGTACTACCTATTTTTTCTACCCATTCTTTTCGGCAATTGGCTTCTTTATCATCAACTACTTCTTGTACAAAATCAGTATTAGCTCCATCTTTTAAATCTGAAACTAATTTCATTTTTCTGTTTCTGTCGTATAGGTAATAGCCTAACAATGCAACTGCACCATATACTATTAATTTATTTGTTTTCATATTTTTAAAAAGTAATGTTATTTTTTATTCTATATTCTGCAATTTCGTAGAATGGTGCTTTAGAATCTCCGTTTGGAGAAAATTCAGTTGGAATTGTGTTTATATTACCAAATTGGTCTACATAATAACTATTCTTGTTTCTTACTCTAGGATTTAAAACTAAATATTTAAAATCTGCATTACTTACATCTAAAGCACTAGTAGGTGTTTTTAACATTGCTTTGTCAAACCAACCTACTAAGTGACTTGAATAAAGATATTTTGGCTCATTTACCCATATACCTTGTGGTGGATATAAAGCAAACTGTGCTGGTGTAGCAAGAGATGGGTCAAGTGCTGGTAAGTTTTTCAAATATAATTCGTGAGGAGCTAAATATTTTATTCGATATTCCTCAATCAATTTTGAAGGTAATAAATAAACTTTTTTATTCTTAACATAATAATTTACATTAGGAACTGCACTTCCAAATCCAGTTTTTCCGTAAAAACCATCGTCTTTAAGCAACGCTTCCGCAGTTATAGCATTTGTAGATGGTTTCATCAAAATATTTCCACACGTGTCTTTATACAATGAACCTAAATCTTTTAAATCTTTATTTAAAATTAATTTAGTAGTAAGTGTATTAAATGATTTTATGTAATTTTCAACAATATTTGCATCCCATCCCACGCTTGGTAAATCACAATTTTCTTCAATTTTATCTGCTTTGGATTGTTGACTTTGAATAGATACTGGTTGTTGAATCTCATTAGCTTTCCAAGCTAGATACTCTTTCTCTAAATTCAAATCTTTTATTTGAGCAACTGCTTCTTCTTTTAATTTTACAACTTCTTTTACAATATCTTTAGTTAGAGTTACACCACCTTGATAAGCAGTGTTAGCCTTTTCAAATATTTTTTTTTGTTCTTCTGGAGATATTGTTGGAGTTGTAATGATTGGCGTTTCAGAATCTATATCAGAAAGTATATCAGAAGATTTTTTTTGTTTTTTCAACAAATAATAACCAATTCCACCTATTGCAACTGCACCATATACTATTAATTTATTTACTTTCATAATTTTTTATTTAGCTTTATATACCATAACTCCAGTCTTTGTTTTTGAAGCTACATAAGTTTTACCGTTGTAAACAAACGATGATGATTTTTTCTTTTTGGCTTCCAACATTGCTTTGAAATACCCATTTACTGCTTTTGCCATAATTTTACTTTTTAAATTTTTTGTATGCGAAGTAACCTCCGACTAAAACTACCAATACTAAAAGTCTGCCTTTTGTTCTCGAAGGGCGACCAAACATATGCGTATTATGATATTTAATACCTAATTTTTCATAAAACTTATCTTCTGCGGTTAATTTTTCACCTATCTTTAATGAATTTTGTTGTTTTACAATTTCGCTTGTTGGTTTGAATGGTATTATTTGATTTTCTGCTCTACCACCATTATCTCTACACGCATCCATAATTCTTGCATTTGGATTATTTTCTTGCGTTCTAGTAGTACCATCTTTACAAAGTACTTGTTGGTATGTTGAGCCAGTAAAAATAGGAGAAGTAACTACTTTACTCCAATCAAACTTTTCTCCTTTATTCCAATCAAAATTCCCAACAGTTCCTCCACTTGAACTTAATGTACCTCCATTGTTTGCACAAGTTTTGGTTTGGTCGCCTACATATTTTGTTCCATCGTTACATATAAGAGTATATATCATTCCCATAATTACATTTTTTTATATTTAGTACCCAATGCTTTTTTCAAGTTCACATCGTGTTCATCTACCATTCCAGCAATGTTATCAAATTCTTCTGGCGAAATTTGTTCGTCAATATTTTTGATTGCTTTTCTGTAATAAACAATTCCGTAAATAGATACTGTAATTAACAATAAGCTAATGATAATATCTTTTGTATTCATTTTTGGCTTTGCAACTGAATCCATTGCTCCACCATCTGACATTTGAGGTGCTGGTGCTGGTGCTTGTACTACTGCTGGTGCTGGTGCTGGTGCTACATCTGGTGTTGCTACTGCTGGTGCTTCCATAATTATTTTAATTTTTTAATTGATAATCCTATTAGTGCTATGGCTACTATCCCCCCTAATCCAGCATAAGCAATTTTGTGCTTTTGTAAATGTTGTTTTATGTTGTTGTCTTGGTTTTTTGTAATTATATTTTTTGGCTTATCTTTTGGTCGTATAATTACTTCTTTAAGTCCTATTATATCTTCCTCTAGTTTTATTGTTTTATTTTGTAATTCACTTGCTTTAAAAAATTGAGGTTTGAAACCTTGATAGCTAATTTTAAATTGTGAATCTTCATTTATAATATCGTTATCCAAATTAAACTCCCCATCTTCATTTGCTACTGTACCAAATTTATTAGATTGACCCCCAGTTATAATTGTTATGTTAGTCAAATATAACGGTTCGTTTGTTACATCTAATATTTTACCGCTTATTTTCATTATGCTTTACCATTTAATCTTTTAATCGTTAAATAATTTACTACTATACCAAAAGAAAAAGACACAATGCCTACTCCAACAAAAATCAAAGATAAATGTTTGTGTAATTGAGAATTTACTTCTTTTTTTACTTCTTGTTTTTCGGTACTATTTAGTTCTACCATATTTATAATATAATGTTGCTCCAGCAACGATTAATAAAATTCCAATTCCAATGTAATTTTTGTATGCCTTAACTGCTAAACCAAAACTACCATTATTTATCCATTCGCTAGGTAATTTTTCTAACATAACTTTTTTTACTTCCCAAACCCTTATTTTACCATCTTTAAGAACTCTAAAAGCTGGATTTGAATTATAAACTGCCGATGCACTTACTCCTTTGGCTTGTATTACCCAATCATCTGGTTTACCTATTGCTAAAGGAAAGAATACTGCAAAATAAACATCAATATAATTTTTATATTTTCCCTTGTATTTTGCAAGATATTTTTCAACATAATCTAATTGTTTTACTGCGGTCATTTTCCTTAATTCACTCGTTGAAGTACCTAAAGATGTAGCAGTGCTTGGTAGAAATTGAATTAATCCAGTTGCCCCAATACTATTAGTAATGCTTGGAGAAAATGTTTTTGCACTTTCAAAATACATAATAGCCATTAACCAATTAGGGTTAATGCCTAAATTAGCAGATATTTTTTTTACCTTATCTACAAATGCAACTCTATAAGATGCTGGTACTTTATTTTCGTATAGTAAATTCATATTACAATTGGTCTAATTTATTTTCAAAATACAATTGAATAAATCCATTTTTACCTAGCATTTTTAATAAGTAACTTCTACTCTCTATTGGTATCGATTTATTAACCACCATAGATTCAGTAGTTGGACTGCCTTTTATTTTATTTCTCATTCCGTAATATCCAGCATTATAAGAAACCATAACTTTATTTATTGGCGATGTTAAATTATTAGAATATGCTTCTAAAAGCCATCTTAAATTAGCAACCCCACAAGCAATAGAAAACGTTCTATCTTTTTGTAATAAATTTGTTATTTTATTTTTTAATGTAGTACTAGGTAGTACATTAGGATTAAAACTTTTACTTTCTGGCAATACTTTATCAAAATATGCTTTAGCTTCACTAGGTAAATCTGAACCTACAATAGTTTTCCATTTAGCTAAAGTTTCCCACACCGCTGGTGCAGTCATTTGCATTATTCCAGTCGCTCCATATCTATTAGGAGAAGCATCTTTACCTCCACTTTCTGTAACAATAAAACTTGCTATAATAGAGTTATCAATATCAAATATTTCTCCCCATTTATTTATTACGTTTTTGTTAGTAGAATAAATAGATTTTAATAAATTAGTATTGGCAGTAATTACATTCTGTTGAGAGTAGTTTACACTCTTACTTTCGGCATAAGCTCTATTTACATCTGGATATTTTATAATAACTTTACTATACATAATTATTCAGTTAAAGGTTCTGTATTAGTAGGTTCTTTAAACTCTTGCTTAATAACTATACCACCTCTAATTTTGGTTACTTTTTTTATCCACCATTGAGTAATAGCAAAGCCACCTATCCCTAATGCAATAGCAATTGATATTAATATTATTTTCTTCTTATTTGCCATTTACCATAAAATTTTATCCGCATAATAACCAGCACTACCAACAACGTGTCTGTCCTTTTCGTGTCGCTCTTTATACAATTTCCTTCTTTTATTAGCGTAACCCTTTTCATAGTTACCTTTTTTTTCTTTTGCTAAATAAGTAGGGTAATCATTCATACCTCTTGCACCTATTGAAGCAACTTTTTTACCATTTTTAAAGACATCAATTTTTTTAAGGATATTTGAGGATGGTTTAATAACTACCCCCAAATCCTTTGCCTTTCTAAAGCTATATGGTAAAATTTTATAAGCCATTTTTAGTAGCCATACATATTATAAAAACCTTCTTGATTTGTTTTTGGTTTTCTTACCCAATTGTAAACTGCTACTCCACCCACTACTGCTAATCCAGTAATTACTAATCCAATAACTTGACCTTTTTTCATTTTTTTAATTTTTAATTAATTTACTATTGTTTTCGGAAATAATTAATCGCTCCTAAACTTGCAAATAGTAAAACACTTCCAATAACCAAAGTCAATATTCCAGAACCTTCTTTTTTCTCCTCACTACTTGATGTAGTTTCTGATTTATTTTCTGGTGTTATATTTGGTTTTGGTGGTGTAGCTGGTTCTGGTGGTGTAGCTGGTGTTTGTTTAGCTAATTCCTCCGCTTTTCTTTTTTCTAATAACGCTTCTAAATCTCGAATAATACCATTTTCCATTTTTTCAACATAATCAATTACTTCATTGTAACTATCTCTGTTCTCATCTGTTGGATTTTTTTCATAATCTTCGCCAGAAGCTTCAAGTTTTTCGCTTAAATCGTCTAACGTATCTAATCTTTTAGCCAAAGATGATGTAATTCTGTTGTCTAATTTTTCTAATAAAATTTCAATTTTTCCCATAGTGTTTATAATATTAAGTTTGATTTAATGCACAAATATAAAAAATTATTATTACTAATATTAAATAAGTGCCTAGTTTTAAATTATTTCTGTTGTTGTCCAGCTCTTTTTAAAGCATCTTTCCAGCTTTCCCCATCTTTACGGATTTTTTTAGCCAATACCATAATGCCACCTCTGTTAGTTTTTCCTCCAGTAGCCATTTTTTGATTTGCTTTTACTTTTCCAGCAACCTTGTTACCTACCTCTTTAGCTTCTGACTTGCTATACGTTTTGCCATACTCTTTTTGGTATTTTGGTTTAACTCGCTTTCCTTCGTAATTCTTTGCTACTACCCTTGACAATCTTTCAAAGTTTGATATTCCACCACCTTCTCCAAATTTTCTTGCTCCTTTATAGCCTTTTCTATGTGGTTTTGGTTTAGCATAACGCACTTCATAATCTTCATTATGATTAACGTGCTTGTGGTCGTTTCTCCACGCACCATTCATACTTGAACGCAAAAGTTTAAAGTCCTCTGCATCAATTTTTCCGTTTTTGTTTAAATCAATACGCTTTTGATTTCCTACTAACGCACCACCACTAGCATAAACTCCAGCTTGAAAATCTCCACCAAATTCACGTTTATTGCGTACAACAGAATCATACGCTTTACCTATATCTCCGTTAAATTTAGTTTTAACAATTTTCTTACCTAACTCAATATATTCTTTTTCGGTCTTTTTCCACTCACTATCTGGCAAAGAGAATTGTCCTATATCAGCGTAATCATTATCGTATTCTTTCATTTCAGTTTCAGAACCAGCCTTAATCAAAATTTCTTCAAGCATTTCATTAATATTCTGAACAACATCTAAAGGCAAACCTTGAAGGGCATCTGTATAAGACATAAACCCTTCTCCCTTTTTTACCTTAATATTGAAGCTATCGTATTCTGGACTATAATCTAAATCAATTTTAAATTGTGTTTCTTTACCCCTTACCTTGCTTTTTAAACTAGCACTCTTTTTAATATCTTTCATATCTCTAATTATCTAATGTTAAACACATAAACATCTCCATCATACTCAATGATTGTATAATCTTGGTCTAAAGCATCCGCTAATTTTTCATAATCAACTCTTATGAAATTTGCGTTTGCAAAATCTTCTGCACTATACATTCCTTGTTCTTCTACTAAAAAGTAATAAGGGTCGTTTAATCCTTCATACCACGTATCGTAATATTCATCAGAAACCATACTTTGAGCTAAATCAAGCAATTCATCTTTTTCTTTTTCATCTGCATTTTCGTACTCGTCTAAATTTAAACCAGCTTCTTCAATAAGTCTATTGCCACCATCTTCATCTCTAATATCTTCTGCATAGCTATCAGCCATTTCTTGTGATAACAATCTTCTATCAGTTTCAGAAATATCTAAATAATATTGAAAATCATTAAAGTTTTGAATACCACCCAAATCATCTACTAATTCTTGTGCAAAATCAACTGCACTATCGTATTTTCCAACAAATTCTCTAACTGACATTTCATCATATTGACTAACTACATCTTGAACTACCTCTAATGGTAAATCATTTTCTTTTGCCAAATCCATCATTTTGTACAATTCTTCAAAATCTCTTTGACCCATATATTCTGAATACATACTTCTTGGTACATATTCTACATCGTGTATAGCATATTCCTCTCCACCAGATTTTTTAAGTACATCTTGAATTGCATCCATTAATTCATCAGCATTGTCGTAATCTGCTAAATCTAACCACTCTCCAACTAATCTTCCGCTATTGTAGGCTTCCAAATCAGCAACGTAAATTCTTGGTGTTTCCATACTTCCTCCAGCCATAAATTTTCTTGCTCCTTTATATCCTTTTCTACTTGGTCTTGGTTTAGAGTATCTTACTTCGTAATCTTCATCGTGGTTAACGTGTTTTCTTTCGTTAGTTACTGAACCGCCTTTGTTAAACCCTCTTACTCCTTTGTAACCTTTTCTATGTGGTCTTGGTTTAGCGTAACGCACTTCGTAATCTTCATTGTGATTAACGTGTTTTCTTTCGTTTGTTATCGAACCGCCTTTGTTAAAATGTTGAGCTGGGTTTCCTAATGCTTCTGTAACAATATAATATTGTTGTGAAAATTCTGGAAGTCCACCACCATTCATAAACATTTCTCCACTTGACATTGCACCAGTTTCTCCAACTAATCCAGTATAAGAAGTATTGCTAAAACCATTTAAAGGCATACCAGCATTTAAACCTCCAGTTCCACCTCCAGTATGACCAGCTAAATCAGTAACAACAGTTCCGCCTAATGCAAATTTTTCATCCGTTTCTCTTAATTCTTTTAACACTTCGTTAAAACGAGCAAGTTTTACTTCTCTTTCTTTTTTTCTATCAATAGCTTCTTGCGAAACATCTCCTAATCTATAAGTTTGTAATCGACTACTATCTAGCTCTCTTTTAAGTCTATGTAATTCTTTAGTTAAAGATTCTACTCTACCCCCACCAGCAAATCTTCTGTTTCCACTGTAACCAGTTCTGCTTGGTCTTGGTTTAGAATAACGCACTTCATAATCTTCTGAATGATTGACATTTTTCCTATCTCTCATTAAAGCCGACTTTGGTCTGCTAGTTCCAAAAAATCCACCTCTAGCATATTTTACATTTGCATCTTCTTTTAACATTTCCGCTGGTTGAACACCATTACTTTTTACCATTCTTAAAGTAAAGGCATCAATATCTCCACCTTCGGCAAAAACTTGATTTTGAAAGTTTCCAAAAGTAGGGTCGGTCAAATAAGCACCGTTTTCTAACAAAGGAGCATTTTTTGGATAGTTTGGCGCAAGTCTATCAGAGTGTCTATCTCTACTCTCGTAATATTTTCTACCTACTTTGTTATTAAACGTTCCATATTGATTAGAAGTTTCCCCAGAGTGAGTTACCCTTCTTGCACCTCTTGGTTTTGCTTTTCTTACTGCATCTCTTTTAATATCAGTACCAGAAATACCAGCAAGTTTACCTCTTGTTTTTGCGCTTTTTACAAGTTTGCTTAATTTGTCAAGTTCGGTTTCAACAGTTTTGCTTAAATCCTTACTATCCTCTTTCATCATTTTACTTGCTCTTGCTCTTGCTTCATTCCAGCTTTCGCCTTCTTTACGAATTTCTTTAGCCAACGACATTGCAGTACGTTTTGGTTTTTTGGTTTGACTTGATTTTGCTTTTGAAGTACTTTTTACTGGAGCAGACTTAACCGCTTCTGGCATTTTTTCTTTTGCTTTTGCAATAAAGTTATCTAAAGGTTGTTCTACCTTTTTATTCATTTCAGCATCAGAAAAGTTTTTTGTTACATTTTTAATTTTATCTAAAAATGATTTTTGGTCGGCAGTTAATTTGCTTTGGTCAATTGAACTGAATTTTTGTTTAATAGTCATAATCGTTGTTTTAAAATATATTATCTAAATCATCTAAAAAGGAAAGGTCATCTTCCACTTTTGGTTTTGTTACTTTAACTGGTTTTGGTTTTTCTACCTTAACTGGTTTTGGTTTTTCAACTGGAACTGGTCTTGGTTTCTCACGCACTATTGGTTTTGGTTTTTGAATTGGAACTGGTTTAGGTTTTTCAACTTTAACTGGTTTTGGCTTTTCAACCACTACTGGTTTTGGTTTCTCTACCACTACTGGTTTTGGTTTCTCCACTTCAACTGGTTTTGGTTCTGGTTTAAAAGAATCATTTATAATTTCTTCGTTTAATTTTATCCTATCAATATCGGCTTGTCTTTCATCAAAATTTTTCCAATTTAACTTTGGTGTTACAAAAGTATCATACTTTTCAACTAATAAACTTAAAAGTTTGTCTGCGGAATCATCACCGCTAAAATAAATTTCTGTTGTATGACTTGCAGAATCAGTTATTACACTAAAATTTAACTTTCGCCTTTTTGTTTTAAATTTACTTAAAACAAATCTACTAATCTCAAATAATTCATATAAGCTTTCTGTTTTAACATTTAAAACTCCTCCGCTAGGTGGGTAAAGGATTAACTCTACTGCTTTTACTTCTTGCGTTTTAACTACTGGCTTTACTTTTTCTTTTTCAATTAATTCATCAACCTTTTCTCCTTTGTTACCATACTTTTCTTTAAAACCTCGTAAATCACCTAAAGTATTAATCAATTCCCAAAAATCTTCTCCTTCTGGTGTTTCACTCCATCCAAAAGCATTAAATAAAGGAACATTTTCATTAAAAGGTCTATCTTGTTCTTCTTGTCTAAATAACGCTAACTTTTTAACTGGTTCTGGTAATCTTTTTAAGTCTATTCGTTTATTAATAAAATCTGGCAATTCATCTGAATCTATTTCTTCTTTTGCAATTAATTCATCAACCTTTTCTCCTTTGTTACCATACTTTTCTTTAAAACCTCTTAAATCTCCATTGCCATTTATATCAGACCAAAAGCGAGCACCTTCTTGTGTTTTATCCCAATCAAATGCAAATACTATTGTGTCGTCTAAAATATAAGCAGAACCTTCTTGTTGGATACTTCTAAATTCAATTAGCTTTTTGACTTGCTCTGGATAATCTTTTACCATCAAATCTTTGCCAATAAAATCTGGCAAATCATCTGAATCTATTTTTAAAACTGGCTCTACTTCTTCAACAACTTTTTTCTCTCTTGATTTTCTTGCTGGTTTTTCAATTGCTGGTTCTGGTAGCATTTCTATTTGCTCGTTTACCGCTTTATTTACCGACAATAACAAAGTTTGAACACCTTTAAATAAATCTTCATTAACCTCTTTGATTTTATTTATTTCATTACCTCTCAAACGCAACATAGTATCAATAAAAACATCCTTTTGAGATTTAATTGTAAGGTCTTTTTCTGCTTTAACTGAATCAAACATTAATTCTACTTCTTCCTTTGTTGGTCTTGGCTCTATTACAGTTATGTATTCTGAAAAATCATTTGCATCTACCAAAGGAATAACCATATCAGCATCATATTTTCCAGCTTGGAAATTATCATTGATTTTATTGTTAATTTGTTCTTCGGTTAATCTGCTTCCGTATAAAGATTTGTAATCGTTATTTACGTTAGTTGGATTAAACAACAAAGGTGTTGGCATATTCCATTGTGCGTATGTGTTTACCACAATACCTAATACTACATACTTCAATCCATTATACCTAACTAAATCCCCAGAATGAAGCTTTGTTTGATATAGAAAATCTGAACCATATTGATTATACAAAAAAAGCAATTGTTCTTGCGTATAAGCATTAAATGGTCTTAATCCTTTAAATTGTTCAATATTTTTAAAATTAAACGCTTGAATACTATCTCCAGTATTTATTTTTTGAGGACTTGATTTTTCTATAAATAAGATAGTTGTATATAACTTACTAAAATCAGAAATTTTAGCTAAAGACATATACGATGTATTTGCACCACCCATTTTTATACTAATTCTATCTAAATTCATTTTTTATAGTATTAAAGTATTTAATATATTTAATAATTTTTCTCTCTCCTCGATTATATCATCTGCATATTTCGGTGTGTCTAACATAATCTCCACTCTTAATTTTTCTTCGTATTCCTTTTTAGTCAAACTTCCGCTATCCAACATCTTTTTCAATTCTGCTGGAGTTTGTTTTTGAAATTCTTTGGTTGGCGACAATACATTGGTAATTGCGCTTCTAATATAACTCTTAATTTCGTATTCTGATTTTCCATTATCCTTTTCTCTTTTAATAATGTCTTGCAACACCTTTCTTGGAGTATTGGATAATTGCATTTGAATATAATCTAAAATAGAATAAAACTTTTCAATTACTTTTTTCTCAATTTCTGGAGTTTCTATTTTGTCACTAGCATCAACATCCATATTTGCAAATAACATCAATTTTTTATTTACAACTTGCGATGGAAATTCTCCTACATTGATTTTATAGCTTACATAGTTTCTAACCATTGGTAAAATATCTCTCATAAACGTTGTTGGGTCAAGCGTACCAGTTGTGTCAAAACCACTTTTAGAATCTCCACACATAAATTTATACCAACCAACAGTTGAGTTTGCTAACCAATATCTATAAAAACGTGTATCCGAAGAAAATACTGCAATCTTGTTTAAATCAATAGTTTCTCCATAGTTTTTTAACATAAACATAGTGTTAAAATCTCTGTCTTTATTGTAATCTCTATTTGACCAATAAGCAAATATTCTAACCCTTACACCAGCTTTTTCCAATATCCTTGATAATAGAATATTTGGCAATGAACGTATAATCATTTGTTCTGGATTAACACTACCTAAACCGCCAGTAGAAATGTATAAATCTACATAAGGAGCAATACCTCCACCTTTTTTTTCTCGATAAGCATAAACCTTTTTTGTGGTTGTAGCATATCTCAATTTATTTCCTTTACACTCGTTTACAATTTTACCTTCTGCATTGTATGGCAAAAACAATTTGCTTTGTTCATCTTCTTTTAAAAGTACATCGGTGCAACTATCAGCTATCTTTGTAGTGCCTTCTTGCCTTCTTTCCACAATAACTTCTCTACCATCGTGTTTATAATAAAAGTAATCTAGCTCCTTAAATTCGCCCTTAAAAACATCATCTGGAGGTATTATTTTATTTTCCTCTTTTGAATAATATTCTACTGGTCTAATTAAACCTTTACTAGCTTGTGCAAATGAAAATATTCCTAATGGTTTTTCAGTAAATCTAATTCTCGATGCTTTAAAATCTCCACCTAAATCTAACTTGGCATTTATATTGGAATAAACTTGCTCTACCTTTGTTAATAAATCTTGGTCTAAAAAACTTCCTAATCCAGAATTAACATCAAATTGCTCTGCAAAAGATTTTGACGAACCGCTTTTATATCCGTGCCAATTGTAATCTTTACCTCTGACACTCATACCGCTTGTAACTGAACTTTCGGAATAAATAGTTCTTAAACCATCTTTTCGTACAATATCCAATCCCTCATCTATAAATTTATAGGGGTCAAATCCAAATACTATATAATTATCTTTTGCTTTTGGCATTATTTAATTTTGTTTGCGTTTTTTAAATCAAATGCTTTAATCAATAAATTTGCTTCCGTTTTATCCTCTGGAGAATCCAATGAATCTAATGGTTTTAAATTTTTGTTATTGACTAAATCAAAAAATTCATCTACTCTTACATCTGCTTCCAAAACACTTCTTTGTTGTTCTGTAAATAAATCTAAAAATGTTTTAACTGCAATCTGTAAAGTCTTTGGACTTTTTATTCTTTTATCTCCTTGTCTTTCGTTAAGTCTAAAAGCTATATAGGTATCTCTCATAGAAATCATTAACCTTTGAGAAACAAATGCTCTACTTGAAAAATTATTATCCTCTACTGCGGTTCTTAATTTGAATAAGAAATTAAATATAAAAGTGAAATTTGCTAATTCATCTCCAATCTTAATATTTGACATCAAATTATCTAATTCGTATTGTGGGTCAATAATCAATTCGTATGTGCTTCCAGCAAACCTATCTTGTAAAGATAAATCTTGTTTAAAGTTGGCTTCATAGTTTACATCAGCTTCATTTAACAAAGAGTTTCCAGTTGCTATAACAAACACATTTCCTTTTGTAATAATTTCTCCTCTACCATTCGTAATTTCTGGTCGTATTTCTAAACCATCTTGCGTTCTTTCAGAAGGGTCTTTAATTTTTGATAAACCATCATTTAATACCCCAGCAGTATTCGGGTCAAGTTTTGGTAATTCATCTAATAATAAAACTGCACCAGAAAAATATTTTCCAGTTCTTTTATTCATTTCTTTCCTTGCATCAGTATATCCAAAGGCATCAATTAATCTACCCTCTTGATAACCCTCAATCGTTTGCCCTCCAACTATATCCAAAGGCGAAGTAAATTGATTACAGTTTAAAGTTATCAATTTATAATTTAAGGCGTTTGCAACTTCTTTTGCAATAAAGGTTTTTCCAGTACCAGCACCACCGTAAAGGTAAATGTTGTTACCAGCTTCAAAATCAGAAAGCATTAAATCAAAAATCTTTCTTTTCTTACCATCTCCAGTCTTAACAACAACATTTTGCCAGTTAATAATTTGAACAGTTTGAGTTTTACCAATAAGTTCTAAAACAGTAGAATCTAAATTATTTTTACCAATTTTAGTATCTCTGAATTTATCATCTACAATATCTTCAACTTGCTTTTTATCAACACCAGCTTTTGCCAATTTGTCGATTGATTGATTAAACTCTCGTACCGCAAATAAAATATCATTGTTTATACCTTGTACTCCAGACGAAGTTTGCAAGGCATCCAATTTTGCTAGTTGACCTTTAGCATCATCTCTTGTGTCTTGTGATAATGTAGTGTCGCTAATTACTAGTTCTAATTCTTCTCTTGTCATAATTTATATGTTTTCTAATTCTGTTATGAAATTACTTGTTATTAATTTTTGTTTTTCAAATCTACTTAAAGTTTCGGATAAGCCAACTTGCGTAGTTATAAAATCTAATTCATTTGGCGACAACAAACTTACAAAAGATTTTGCCGATTTTTGCGTTGGGAATTGTCTTTTAATATCTTCTTTGTCAGTATCTAGCATATCTACAATAGCATCTAAAACTCCTTCAATCCTTTTATCAGAATTGGCTGGTGGCTCTGGAAAATCTGGCAAATCAAAATTCATATCATCTGGTTCTCCTTCTCCTTGCCCTCCACCTTTTTCATCATCAATTTTTTCTTTAAGGTCTTTGTCTTTATAACCTTTGGTAAAATCGTTTTCCGCTTCTCCTTTTTCAACTTTATCTAAAAAATCTTCCAAATCAATTTCATCTCCACCATTATCAGATTGACCACTTGATTTTCCTTTTTGCTCTTTTTTTAATTCCTCTAGCAATTTTTTAATATCTTCCGCAGACATTTCTTTTGGCTTTCCTTTACCCTCTCCTTCTTGTGGCTCTCCTTCTCCTTCTCCTTCTCCTTCTTGTGGCTCTCCTTGACCTTCTCCTTCTCCTTCTCCTTCTTGTGGCTCTCCTTGACCTTCTCCTTCTTCTTCTTCCCCTTCTTGTTCCCCTTCTTGTTTGTCTTGCTCTTGTTCAGACTTTTCTTGTTCTTCTTGTTCTTCTTGCTTCTTTTTTTCTTCCTCTAATTCATCTTTCAATTTTTCAAGTAGCATTTCATTAAAAACTTTGGCAACAGTTTCATATTTCTCGTTAAAGAAATTTAAAACATCTGGTAAATTATCAAATTTTAAATCAAAAAATTCATCTCTATAAATATCATCTCCTTTTATTGATATTGCGCCAGTAGTAATAACGAATTTCATTTGACTTTCAAAACTTAAATTATCAATACTTAAAGATATGTATAGGTTTTTATCAATTAACGGTCTATTAAAACGCATTACTTGAATAAAATTAATTTCGTCTGACACAATCTTTAAATTATCATTATCACTTGACTTACTGCTATTAAAATAGTAGTAATCTGGGAACAAAGGAACTAATCCTAACTCTTTTATTTTTTCTTGAATATTCATAATTATAAAATTCCTCCTAAATCAAATCTTGAATCATTAGACAATGCGTTAAACTCGTAGGCATCTGTAAACTTAATCTGGTTGCTATCAAAAGCACAATAAGAAAGCGATGCGTTTTCCAATCCACCATAAGGTTTTGTTGGTATGTATTCGTAAAAAATATACCCATCATAAGTCGTAAACACTTTTACATATTTTGTAAAAGACTGCCACAATCTAATAATTTGCCAAGCATACACTTCTGTATCTTGTGTAAATCCGCTATGCGAAGTTATATTAGTCCAAAAATCAAAATCTCCAATGTTATAGTTTACCCTTAAAAAAGTAAGGAACTCTCTTATAGGATATTTTTCTACACCAAATCTTGAAAAATCAATTGGGTTCTTTACATCAATAAAACATCTTAATAAAAAATTTCCTCTGTTTGGATTTAATTTTTTAAGAATTTCTGAATCTACTCCAGCTTTATCCGTTCTTTCCTCCCAAGTTGTAGCAAAAAACTCTGAAAACTCTCTCTTAACTGCAAAATAATGTGCGTTGTTACTATCGTATGTTTTCCAATTTACAAATAAAACGTTTGTTCCGTGAAATACTGGTTGAGGTTCTTTTGTAACTGGATTTATAACTTTCGATACTCCAGCATAACTATCATTCAAATACGCAGTTTCCCAATCTCCAAAAAACGATTTAAACTCTGGCGTTCTAACATTAAAATATTCCTTTTCTGTTAATTGCGATTTTAAGGCGTTTATAGAGGTCATATCTGTTTCGGTGTACTGATTGTCAAAACTTGAAATCTTTAATTCATATACACCCCTTACTCTTTCCTCAATAGGTTTTAAACTCATTTCAGCATCGTTAAGTTTTCTTAACTTTAAAATAAATGAATTAATCTCTCTTTGGTAAAAAGCAACTTCCTCATTTGATAGTATTGGTTTTTTTAAATCCAACTCTTTTGCCAAATCTGAAATCCTTTGCGACAAGTATTTACGTTCTAACTCAAAATTACGTTTTGGTTTTTCGGTTTTACTCGGTTTTAATTCTTCTTTTTGAGCAACTTCTTTTGGTGCATCATAAAGATTAAATTCTAGCCAATCGTATTTATCTGTAAATTGCTTTCCGCTATTTATAAAAGCAACAAGGTCTGTTAAATTATCTAAACCTTTAAAAAAATCAACATTATCGTATGTTTTACCATTTTGGTCAACTATCTTAAATTCAAAAAAATCTCTTTGTGGAAATTGTGAATAAGAATCTACTAAATATTCTAATAATTGTTTAGCACCATAAAGTCCAAAATCAGAAGTGTGTTGTCCATCTTCCGATACTGGATAAAGCTTCCAAACTTCAACTTTTTCTTCTTGTTTTTCTACATCTTTAGTAGGCGTTAATTTTTTAAATTCTTTATATTTTCTTATTAATGCTCTTGACTTTTCTATGTCAACATCCTCCTCTTGAACACCTAATGATAAATTATATTGTCTTAAATAAAAAACATCTCCAGTTAATGTATCTACTATATCAAAATCTGTTATTCTATCTTCAAATCCCCACGAGGTTACATCAATAAAATCTATTTTATATTTATCAACAATTGCATCTATTTGACTAAAAGCATCTATTTCTCCAGAAGTAAATTTTTCAGACGAAGTTTCTTTTACTGGTTCTTCATAATCATCATACAAACCAATCTTATCTAAAAAATTTAATGTTTTTAAATCAGTTGGGTATAATCCTTGACCTCTAATAGCAGTTAATCTATAAATAGTTGGGGGTTCATTTTTGTAAAAATCCTTAAAGAAACTATCTCCCTCTTTTGTTTTTATTTCTTTTTCTAAACTCCAACTACCTTCTTTTATAAATGCTAAAATTAGTTTTTTAATTTCTACATCTTCATCTGTAATGGTTTCGTCTAATGTATCTGTACTGTCAATTCCTAAATCAGAAGGAAAAATTTCTTTTACTTCCATTTTATCAAAATATGTTTTTAATTCATCGCCATAAACTACAAAATCATTTGTATATATTCTAATGTTTATGCCTTTTTTTGTAGATAAATCTTTATCTCCGTAACCTTTATCAAATTCAAAACCTATTTTATTAAGTTTCTCCATAACCATATCCCTCAAACCTAAATCACTTCCAATCCATATTTTAGACTGTTCTAATTCTTCTTTTGTTAGGGTTTTGCTTTTTTGTGTACTGGTTTGACTTTGAGTTGTCTTTGGCGTTCTTTTAGCTCTTGTTTTTGTAGGCTTTGGAGTTAAATCAACAATACTATCATCAGCATTACGAATTACATTGTAATCAAAGTCAAAGTAAACATTTAACTCTGCTTTTTTTTCTTCATTTACTGCACCGTAAGTTTCTCCTTTATCAAAAACATAAGGCATTATTAATCCAATAACATCTTTGCCTAACGAAAAAGTTGAATAGTAGCTAAAAATTAAACCTCTTTTATCTGTTTGAAAGCTAACATACATAAATTGATTACCACCAAGCTTGATTAAGGAGGTTAAAAAATTAATCATTAAATCTGGAGCAACAGACATTTCTGAACCATCAATTTTAAATACAATTTGCGTGTTGTCCGAATAGTTTTTAGCTACCTTAAAATACGTTAGTAGTTTTAAGACATCAACATAAAAAACTTTTTTAATTTCTGATTGTTTAGGAATTATTGGCTCGTAATTTGGAAATTTTGCATCAATTTTTATAACCCCATCTGGAAATACTTCTTGTAAAGATTTAGATGATAATTTTTCTTTTTTATAAATTCCTTGAAACTCGTGGTCAACCGTAGGTATAGTTAATAAAATATGTGCGTTTGTAACTGTTATTCCATTATCATCAAAGTTTATACCTTCCATCGCTGGTCTTAATGGTTCTTTGCTTAAAAATGGTTTTACAATTTCATTTAACCCATCATCGCTAGGGTTTGCGTTCCAATCAATTTGCTTTGGCAATCTTATGTTTTTAAATTCATCTGGTATATCACTCCAGTTATCTACAACAACATCAGTAGCACCCCCTTTTGCAAACATCATATCAGCACTATCGCCATCCATATTTGCATCGTAAGGCTTAACTGTACCTCCATTTGCAAATAAACCAGTATCTCCACCAACTTTTCCATCGGCTTCAACATCTAGCATATCATTGTAATTGTTTAAATCTCTGGCTGATGTGTTACCACTTTTAGCATCTCTAACAAGACTTCCTCTATGAACTCTACCTCCGTGTTTATAATTAGATTTTTTTAAATAAATTTCAAGTTCTTTTTTTAAATCTTTAAATGCTTCTTTTTCATTTTTTCCAAAACCTTTAATTTGTATATCATCTTCAAAAGTAGGATTTTGCGATGGTATTTCTAAATTTGCATAAATACCTCTTTTTGTTTCAAAATAATCTACATCAAACCCATTAAGAGTTAATCCACCATCTTCTAATCCAGCTCGTTTAAGCAAAGAATAATATTTTGGGTTTTCAAACAAATGGTCTTTTACAATTTTCATTTGTTCTCGTTTGCTTGAAGTATGTTCGCTTTCAGCTTTCATACCCATATCAACTTGCTTTTGTAAATCTTTTACAGAAACATTATGCTTTTTAGCAATTTTAGAAAGTGTCATTCCTTCGGCTAAATGTCCTCCAGTAATTTTCTTATATATTTCGTGGTCAGTCATTGTTTTACCACCATACTTATAACTTGCTCCAGTGCGTTTTATACTTTTAGGTATTTCCATTCCATCTTTTGCAAATGCAACTCCACCACCTTTTTCATTTATAGTAGATAAAATTTGCCTATTGGTCATCATTTTACCTTCAAACTCCCTTTTAGTATTGTCAGAAACTGCTGGTGCGGTAATAACAACTTCTCCACCTTGCATTTCTAATGCTTGTCCAGTAGATTTGTTTACTGCTTTAATACCACCCTCTGCGTGTGTTTTACCAACTAAATATCCGCTTAAAGTTCCTTTGTTATGTATAATAGTTTGCCCTTTTCTTTTACCAACAAGTACTCCGCCAGTAGGCGTTTGTTCTGCTTTATCTTCTGTTAGGGTTGATTTTTTCATATTTATTTTAGTATAATAAAAAGCAAATATAAATAATAAATACGAATGATTTTAATTATCTTCTAAATAATAATTATTTTACATTTGTTTTAAACTGAATTAGTTACATAAATAAAAATTTCATTTATTTTTATTATTATTTAAAATATGATTTTATAATTATATACATTTGTGGTTATTAATTAATAAAATAAATTAAAAATGGAAGGATTTTTTGACATCAAAAATCCAAATTGGCTAGGCGGAGTTAATGTTCATAACACAATTACAATTGGGTTGTTAGTATTAGTAGCTTACAAAATTGGAGCATTTAGAAAATAATAATATTATTTTTTAAATAAAAAAAATAGCCACTCTTTCGGGTGGCTTTTTTTTTACTTTGTTAATTCTTAAAAATTTCGGTTGGATAAAAATACATTTTTACAATTGTTTCTGGATAAATTTTATGTATTTGTAGCACTTAACCTTGCAATTGGTTTCTTGGTTTTTTGTTTTAAAATTCAGTCATCGGAACTTCCCTACTTTATGTACAATTTTTCAGAAAGTTCCACTACTTACCATTAACGCAGTTTTTTTTTATTTTGCTAATTTGTCG
>Ga0208597_1000098_pt1 | contig 31408 bp, 26 predicted proteins | sample LakMenEpi05May12_FD_150673 | JGI IMG/M metagenome (GOLD analysis project Ga0208597, IMG submission 150673) | Freshwater microbial communities from Lake Mendota, WI - 05MAY2012 deep hole epilimnion (SPAdes) | ecosystem: Environmental > Aquatic > Freshwater > Lake > Epilimnion/Euphotic zone ...
CGTGGGAATAGCAGGTAGCAGTTTTCGCAATAGTGCCACATTATGAGTGGCGCCTTAGCTAAGACACCTTGGCTGCAGGCATCAATTGGGAAATGTTCATCCCGAAGGTCTTGTTCCCAATAATGAGCCAGCACATCTTTGGCACTTGGGCCATAGATTTCAATCTTGGTTCGTTGGGAACTTACGTCCACCAATGAAATGTGATGCGATTCCTGGACTGGCTTTAGCAGGGCCTGGATGTCAGCGGTACCAGTTAAGTACCACCAATCTGGGCCAAGGCATAGGGCGCTCACTCCGCCGGCTGCTGGCAATTCATCTCCAACAATGCAATCAGCATTACTGCGAGTAACTTGGCCAACGGTAGTTGGAAGCACGAGACCTAATGCGGCAACAGTCTCAAGAAATGCAGTTGAGTCTGGATTCACTCGAAGGTCAAAGCCAGGAGTGAACGCGACTTCTTGAATCAAGACAGCTTTATCAAGGCCACCGTGCTTCGCGCCACCTAGTGGGCTCTTTGCAAATTCGAGATTAACCGTCACGACGTGTGTTCTCCTTGTCAACAAATACTGAATCGGTGATTACACCAGTTACAACGCGATCAGCCATTGGAATGGCAATCTTTTCGCCCTTACGAGCCAGTCCATTAGCAACTAGTGCTAGGGCAAATGAATGACCAAGTGCAGCCGAGTCATAAGAACTGGTGATGTAACCAATGTGTTTAACTGGCGGTGCAGTTTTCTCGTCTGCACCAGCCACTATGTAGGCACCTTCGGGAATTACGTAACTGCCATCATCAGGCAGAATTCCTACCAATTGATGACGTCCATCGCGAGCAGTATCGGCTCGACTAAATGAACGCTTTCCTATGAAGTCATCCTTTTTCTTGGAAACAATCCAATTCATGTCCAAGTCATCTGGAGTTTGAGTTCCATCAGTTTCTTGGCCAACGATTACGAATCCCTTTTCAGCACGAAGCACGTGCATGGTTTCGGTGCCGTATGGCGTGATGTTTAGGTCAGCACCCTTTGCCATGACAGATTCCCAAATGTGCAATCCGTAAATTGCTGGCACGTTGATTTCGTAGGCAAGTTCGCCGGAGAATGAGATCCGGGCAATGCGCGCCGGGACGCCAGCAACATCTGCATGCTTATTCTCCATAAAAGCAAAAGCTTCATTTGAAACATCAAGTGATGGAGCCAGACGACTCATCAATTCACGACTCTTTGGACCAACGATGGCAACTGTAGAAATCTGCTCAGTTACTGATGTGCAGTAGACCTCAAGGTGTGGCCATTCGGTTTGCAACCATTCCTCAAGCCAATCCAAAACCTTTGCAGCTCCACCTGTGGTGGTAGTCATTAGCCAATGATTTTCGCTGATTCGAGTAGTAACGCCATCGTCGAAAACCATGCCATCAATGCCACACATTAAGCCGTAACGGCTCATGCCAACCTTCAAAGTCGAGAACATGTTGGTGTAAATCAAATCCAAGAACTGTCCCGCATCTTTACCTTGGATGTCGATCTTGCCAAGGGTTGAGGCATCCATAACTCCAACGTCTTCACGAACTGCAGCACATTCGCGCAGTACCGCGGCATGCATGGATTCACCAGGCATAGGGAAGTACCAAGGTCGCTTCCATTGGCCGACATCTTCCATGGGAGCGCCACTTGCTCGATGCCAAGAATGAATTGGAGTAGTTCGCTCTGGGTCAGAAAGCAATCCACGATCGCGACCAGCAAGAGCTGCTTCAACAGCAGCGATTCCTTCTGGTGCAGACAGTAGGCAGATCGCAGTGATCTGATTTGCGCCGCGTTCAAGCATCAAGTCGATAGCTGCGATTAAGGTTCCACCGGTTGCCAACATTGGATCAATTAATATCAAATTTTTATTTTCAAATGAAGGAGCAGCTTGGTATTCGACCAAAATTTCAAATGCATCATCATTATTTGGATGGTGTCGATAGGCAGAAACAAAACCATTTTCGGCATTGTCAAAAATGTTCATAAAACCTTGATGCAAAGCCAATCCGGCACGAAGAATTGAGCATAAAACCACATTGTCAGCAATAGTTGTTGTGTGTTTAATTCCAAGTGGTGTTTGCACATCAATGCTTTTATATTCTAATGTTTTACTTAGTTCATAAGCCATAATTTCGCCTATTCGCTCTATATTTTTTCTAAAACGCATACTGTCTTTTTGAATTGAAACATCGCGAATTTGAGCCAAAAAGTGATTAAGAATACTGTTGTTTTCCGATATATAATGAATATGCATAATTTTGTTTCAAGTTTAAGGTTTCAAGTTTCAAGTTTAAAAGTATAAAAACTATCTTTGTAAAAAAAATATATCGTTATGTTTTCAAAATTCGCTTATTCTATATTCGAACAAAGTATCAAAGATTATCATGTCCATGACAGTGTTGATCAACTTATTAACAATCCATATCCAAAAGATAAAATTGAACATTTATTATATTTTAAAAATTGGATTGACACAGTTCAGTGGCATTATGAAGATATCATTCGTGATCCAAATATTGATCCTGTTGCAGCGCTTGTTTTAAAAAGGAAAATAGATGCTTCTAATCAAGAGCGTACCGATATGGTTGAGTATATTGATAGTTACTTTCTTCAAAAATATGGAAAAGTAGCTGTTAAACCAACGGCCAAAATCAACTCAGAATCTCCAGCTTGGACAATTGATAGATTGTCAATTTTAGCATTAAAAATTTATCACATGAACGAAGAAGTAATTCGAACAGAAGCTTCTCAAGAACACAGAGATAAATGTCAAGAAAAACTGAATGTGCTTTTAGAACAAAGAAGTGATTTGTCAACGGCAATAGATGACTTATTGACCGATATTGAAAACGGAGATAAATTCATGAAAGTTTACAAACAAATGAAAATGTACAACGACGATGATTTGAATCCTGTTTTGTATCAAAATAAGAAATAAGCGTTTATAATTTTTATAAATTAGGATTTGTCTATGATAACAATTGAAAAATTAAAGAAACTCAAAGAGTCAGAAGACAAGGTTGAATTTAAAAAAGGAGAAGGAGGAAACGTTTCCTATAATGGGGGAAGTAAACCAAATCCTAACGATAGAAGGCGTTGTATTTTAGGTTATGTTACAGCATTATGTAATGAAGAAGGCGGATATTTGGTAATAGGAATGACAGATAATTACCCACATGAAGTTGTTGGAACTAATCAGAATTTAGGAACAATTGGAGAATTAGAATCAAATATTTATAGAGATACAGAAATTAGACCAATAATTTATCAATTATATGAAAACGAGAAAAGAGTTTTAGTAATCGAAGTTCCTTCTCGTCCTGCTGGAAAGGTTTTTAAATTTGAAGACGTACCTTTAATGCGAGTTGGAGAAGAATTAAAACCAATGTCTGATGAAGTTTATTTAAAAATTATAAATGAGCAAGAACCTGATTTTTCCCAACAATTCTGTGAAGATTTACAAATATCAGATTTAGATGAAAGAGCAATTTTAATTCTAAAAGAAAAATACTCGTTAAAGCAAAATAATCCAAATTTCAAAACACTTTCTAACGAACAATTATTATCAGATTTAGAACTTATAAAGAATGGAAAGTTAACAAATGCAGCACTAATTCTTCTTGCAAAGAAAGAAGTTTTAAACCAAAAGCTTCCGCAAGCAGCAGTTATGTTAGAATATAGAAATTCAGAAAACCAGATACCTTTTGATAACCGGATTACTTTTTCTCAACCTTTTTTTATTTTAATTAATGAACTTTGGAGCACTATTAATTTAAGAAATGGAAGTTTTCCAATCCAAGATGGCGCTTATATTTTCAACATTCCTTTTTTTAACGAAGAAGTAATTAGAGAATCTATAAATAACGCTATTACTCATAGAGATTATAGAATAACTTCTGAAATAATAATAAAACAATTTCCACAAAGATTAGATATAATAAATGCAGGTGGATTTCCTATTGGTGTTAATTTAGAGAATTTATTAAAAACACCAAGTACACCAAGAAATCGATTGTTGGCAGATGTTTTACAAAAAACAGGAATTGTTGAGCGTTCAGGGCAAGGTGTAGATAAAATATTTTATAATACACTTATTGAAGGAAAAGCAGAACCTGATTATTCCAAGTCAGATTATTTTCAAGTTGATTTAAAATTATCAGCTGTGCTCGAAGATAGAGCTTTTGCATTGTTTATAGTTGCTGTTCAAGATGAATTACCTGAATCTGAAAAGTTATCAGTTTCAGAAGTAATTACTTTAAACATGATAAAAAAAGGTGTTACTAAGAATAATTTAGATACAGAAATAGTTACTAAACTGTTGCAAAAGAAATTAATAGAGAAAAGAGGAAAAACAAACGCTATTTATTATATTCTTTCTAAAGATTATTATGATTTTACAGATGAAAAAGCAAAGTATTACAATCTTCAAGAGTTAGATGACAATCAAGTTTTTACGATGATAATGAGATATTTGTCAAAAGAAAAAACTGCAAAAATGAAGGATTTTATTGATTTGTTTGATGCTAAACTAACAAGAAAACAAGTTCGGCTTAAAATCGAAAAACTTTTAGAAAATAAAATTTTGATTTTAAAAGGAGAAGGAATTAACTCTTATTACGAAGCAACAAGTAATTATATTGAAGGCATGTCATTTATTGCTGAAATTATAGATATTGGAAGAAGTTTTTTAAATCAAAATGAAAAGACCAATAAAGGGCCAAAAAAAGACCAATAATTTGTTAAAAAATAAGGCTTTTTGTTAATAAGCCTGGTTTCACACCTTGATTTTCAACACTTTTTTTAAAAATGAAATGGCCAAAGAATGGCCAAAGAAAGACTATAAAATAGTAAATTAATAGTAAAAATTGTCAAAACCAATTCAACATATCGTCGTAATCCGACTTTCTGCCATGGGCGACGTTGCAATGACGGTTCCTGTTATAAGAGCTTTTGTAAAGCAAAATCCAGAAGTTAAAGTCACTTTTGTATCTAGACCGTTTTTCAAACCATTTTTTGATGGAATTGAAAATGTAACTTTTTTTGAAATAGATTTAAAAAAACGACACAAAGGGTTTTTTGGGTTATTCAAATTATATTCTGATTTAAGCAAACTTAAAATTGATGCTGTTGCTGATTTGCACAATGTTTTGCGTTCTAAGGTTATAAGAACATTGTTTTTAGTCAACGGAAAAAAAGTAGCTCATACAGATAAAGGAAGAAAAGCAAAAAACGAATTAATCCGAGCCAAAAATAAAATTTTTAAACCTCTAAAATCTATGTTTGAAAGACATGTTGATACATTCAAACAACTTGGTTTTTCGGTTGATTTAAACACTCCTAATTTTCCTGAGAAAGCTATTTTGTCTGATGAAATTTTGTCAATTTCTGGCAATAAAGAGAATTTCAAATGGATTGGAATTGCGCCTTTTGCACAATATGAAAGCAAAGTTTATCCACAAGATTTAATGCAAAAAGTAATTGATGAAGTAGCTTCTGAATCAAACAATAAAATCTTCCTTTTTGGTGGTGGTAAAAAAGAAATTGCTAAACTAAATTCTTTTTCAAAGAATAGAAGTAATATTATAGTTTTTGCTGGTAAACTAGAACTTAATAAAGAATTACAATTAATCTCAAATCTTGATGTAATGCTTTCTATGGACAGCGGTAACGCTCATATTGCCGCAATGTTAGGCATTAAAGTAATTACACTTTGGGGAGCAACACATCCTTTTGCTGGGTTTTCTCCGTTCAATCAATTAGAAGAAAATTGTTTGGTTTCAGATAGAGAAAAGTATCCACTGTTACCAACCTCAATTTATGGAAATAAAAGAGTTGAAGACTATGAAGATGTGATGAGAACAATAGCTATTGAAAGTGTTATAAAGTTAATAAATTAAAAATTAGGTTATGAAAATAAGTATTAAAAATATAGGCTGGATGTTAGTTTTACTATTTTCATTCAATGCAATTTTTTCTCAAGAAAATTCGTTTTTACCAAAACAATTAACGGATTATGAAAAACAAACACTATCACAGTTTCATTTTAGAAGTTCTTATGTAACACCTCCACCAACTGGCGCAATAAGAACAGCTGCCGAATGGGAAGAAGTCGAGTATTTGGTTATAACATGGCAGAATAGTTATCAAAATATTCAAAGACAGATTGTGGCAGCCTCAGTTAATGAATGTAAAGTAATTATCACTACTCAAAACCAAACGTCGGTTTCAAACTACTTGAGTTCTTTTGGAATAGATTTGACTAATGTTATTTTTATGAATGCGCCCTCTAACAGTCTTTGGATAAGAGATTATGCTGCTAATACTATTTACTCAGACGATGTAGGTCAACGTTCGCTAGTCGATTGGATTTATAATCGTCCAAGACCATTAGATAATGCCATGCCTTCTGCTCATGCTAATTTAACGGGTATTCCAATTTATATAACCAATTCTGGCACAAATGATTTAGTCAATACGGGTGGTAATTTTATGTCTGATGGTTTAGGAACAGCCTTCGCTTCGGAGCTAATTCTTGAAGAAAATGCTTCTGGAAATCCTTATGGTGTTTCTGTTAAAAACCAAACTCAAATTGACCAAATTATGCTAAGTTATATGGGCATTGACAATTATATAAAAATGCCGACATTACCTTATGATGAAATTCATCATATTGATATGCATATGAAGCTATTAGATGAAGAAACACTTTTAGTAAGCAAATATCCAACAGGCGTAGCTGATGGGCCACAAATAGAAGCCAATATAAACTATATTTTATCCAACTTTGAGTCTGCATTTTCAACGCCATACAAAGTAAAATGGATAGATGCACCACCAAGTACATCTGGTAGTTATCCCGATACAGGTGGACTTTACCGCACTTATAGCAATTCGGTTATAATAAACAAGACAATATTGGTTCCTGTGTATCGACCAGAAGTTGATGCGGTAGCAATTGCACGTTATCAGGAGTTAATGCCGGGTTATACAATTGTAGGTATAGATGTAGATAATCCTGGAGAAAATCTTATAGCAAGTTTAGGAGCCATACATTGTATAACGCACACAATAGGTGTTGCAGATCCATTATTGATAGTTCATCAACCAATTAAAGAGGCTATTTCGGGTAGTTCAATAATCATCAATGCTTCTATAAAACATATTTCGGGGATTCAATCAGCTTCGGTTTTTTGGCGAATTGCTGGAACAACAGCGTTTAATGAAACACCAATGACATTTAGTAGCGATACTAATTGGAGTGCATCGATAACAATTCCTATTTCTGGTTTGGATATAGAATATTATATACATGCGCAGGCTATTTCGGGAAAAAGTTTGAATCGTCCAATAGTTGCGCCTGAAGGGTTTTGGACTATAAATGTTGAAACATTAGCCATCTCTGATTGGGCAAGTAAGTATATTTCTAATCCCTACCCAAATCCTGCTAACGAAAAGGTTTCAATTGATTTGAATCAACTTTCAGGAAGGATTAACGTAAGAATTACGAATATTTTGGGTCAAACCCTTTATTCAAAAATTGTTCAAAACGATAAAAGAGTTCTAACTTTGGATTTAGAACCAAATTGGAAAGGCACTTTATTTATAACCCTTGAAGGTGATTTTGGAAAAGTAGTAAAAAAAGTGATGAAGAAATAGAATAGAAAAAGGAGCAATTTTTAGTTGCTCCTTTCTTTTTATTTTGAAATTTCTTTTGTTTTTTCAATCAACTTTTTATTCTCTTTTTCTTTATTAAAGAAAGCCATTTTTTCTGCTTTCCCTTTTTCAACATATTCTTTCATCTTCATTGGATCTGTTGTTGTAGGCTCTATATATTTTGCTTTTGATAAATTATCTTCAAGAGGTTGGTTATAATCTATACCAAATCTGTGATCTTCAAAGAAACGTCTTTTTGCCATTATGCTATAGGAGAAAGTACCGTTTGAGCGACCGTTCTTTTTTTCTTTTACGGTAAATCCTTTATTATCTGCATCAACTACATAATACAATCCTTGAGTTTCAGCTTGTTCTTGTAGTGTCACGTGCATTTTATTTTTTTCATCAACAGTAATAGTTTCTAAAAACATTTCATCTAATCTTATATGAGCAGTTCCATTTACTAATTCGCCAAAGCCAAAATCTTCAAACCATATTTCGGGACTTTCTTTACAATATACTAATTGATTTCCTTTTGTGGTTGGCACTGATGCTGATTTTGTTCCTGTTACTCCAAAGTCTCCATCACAATAAACACCAAAAGAAGCACCACCAGCAGAAGCTTTACCATATATTCCATAAGTTACAGAAGTTGTCCATGGGCCAGTAATACCTACGGCACCAAAATATCTATTATTTGGCATATCAGTGTACAAAGAACTCCATCCTTGACCAAAAACACCGGTACCACCTGTACTAGGAAAAGTTACAGTAGCGCCTTGATAACGCCCCAAAACGCCTATTTGTGCTGAACCTCCAGGTGCGCTTAAGCAGTTTCCAAAAACCCCAGAAGAGCCTAAACCAGTTGAATTACTTTGCCCCAAAACACCTATTGAAAGTGTCCCAGCTGTTGAATTATTGTTCACAGCATTAATTACTGCTGTTGTTGTATTAGTTGGAAGTGTTCCTCCAAGAATACTTCCTTGAACTTGAACTTTAGACGTTGGTGCTGCTGTCAAACCAATTCCCACATTACCAGAGGCGGAAGGAGTAGCAAGATTGTCACCTTGAATTCTAACTTCTACAGAAGTAGGATGTGCAGAACTATTAGTCTTTATAAAAAAATCCTGATTAGTTGACGTACCAATATAATTAGTTGCTGACATTCCTGAATTTCCAGTTAAACTCCATCCTGAAAAACCTAGAGCACTTGAATTTTCCCATTTAATAGAACCGTTAGCATTACTAGTTAAAATTTTACCGGCACCTTGTGTACCATCTTCTAGTCTAAATGTTCCCAATACATCCAAACTTAAAGTTGGGTTGTTGGTTCCAATACCTACATTTCCGTTGGCATCTATTCGCATTTTTTCTGTGCCTTCTGTAGTAAGAATTACAGGATTCAAATCAGTCGTACCAAGTTTATTAGTTGTATTGTTTGTTCCAGTATTACCCGTCAATTGCCAAGTTGAAAGTTGAATCCATGTACTCACGTTATAATAAAATAAACCTATTGGTGCTGTTGTTTGAAACACCATTAAACCATTAGCAGGGCTTGCAATTGCTGTTCTTTGATCTTGCGTCATACGTGGAATGATGAACCCTTTATTTGTTGAGAGTATTTCAAGTTCCGCACTAGTATCTGGCACCGCTACATTTACACCTACTTGTGAATAGGTTGTTGATGTTAACAAAGCTAGTAAAACGATAATTTTGACAAAATTATTCATATTATATATCTTTTAATCTCAAATTTAGATTGATTAGTTATTTATTCCGTAATACTTTCTGTGTTTTTTGCTGCTTCCTCTTTTTTCGATTTTTCAATAAATTGCTTCATAGTTTCAATATCAGTAATTTTAGCAGGAACTTTTTTGGCTTTTACTAAATTATTTTCAAAAGGCTGATTAGCATCTACACCAAATCGTTGGTCTTGATAAAAACGTCTTTTGCCTAATATTCTATAAGAAAACTCAGAGTTAGATAAACCACCTTTCTTTTCTTTTACGGTAAAACCTTTATTGTCTTGATCCATAGTCACAAGTAAACCTTTCGTATCTCCCAAATCTTGTATAAACACATGTGCTTTGTGAGTTTGGTCTACGAAAATTGTTTCGAGAAACATTTCATCAAGTTTCACATGAGCTTCACCATTTGTTAATTTAGTAGTCCCCATATCTTCAAACCATACTTCAGGGCTTTCAGTACAATAAACTAATTGATTCCCCTGAGAAGTTGGTATAGATGCAGATTTTGGACCGAATGTTTCAGCAAAATTACCTTCGCTGTATATTCCATAAGCAACAGCAACTGAGGCATTGTTTTTTCCATACACCCCTGTACCAGTGACACTATTAACTGTTCCGAATATACCAATGTTTGGATTGGCAGGCATATCGGTAATTGCACCACCAAAGCCTAAACCAAATATCCCGGCTCCTGATGCTTGAAAGTCACCCACAACACCAATTTCATTTTGACCACCATTACCAGAAACCCCAGCAACCCCAGCTGAACCAAGAGTAGAGGATCTTGCTTCACCTCGAATTCCATAAGAAATTGCAGCAGATGCAGATGGAGTCGTTATTGAGTTTGTATTTATTGCCCTAATAACTGCCTGATTATCCATATCGGCTGAAATATGGAGTCTTCTGGTAGGGTTGGCAACACCAACACCAACATTACCATTTGATAAAATAGACATTTTAGGCGTATTATTAGTACCAAATTGTAAAGTAGCAGCATTTGTTGTTCCTACAAAGTCAGTTGATAAAGTTCCACTATTACCAGTTGTACTCCAGTTGGTTCCAGATAAAAGAGTAGATGGATTTATCCAAGTTGTATTTCCATTGGCATCTGAAGATAATATTTTGTTACTACCTTCTGTACCATCTTTTATTCTTATAGCGGCTGAGTAGGTTGAAACAATAACATTGTCAATAAAAACTCTATCGCTCCCGCTGTTTCCTGAACCATTTTTAGCATATTCCCATCTTAAAACATGAGCTCCGGCTGTTAAAGTATATGAAACCGTGTTGTAGGCTAATAAACCACTCCATTGATTTTGTTGGACACCATCAATATAAAATCTAAAATAATCACCATTTGGTTCAGAATTTAGACTAAAATCAAATTGTAGTTTTCCTCCAGAAGCTAATGCAGCTGTTGTATATTCCAAAAAATTAGTTGTATTAGCTATAAGTAATGTTGGGGACGCTGGTCCTGATCTCGCGGCAAATGAACCTGAGTTATATTGTCCTGCCACATTGGTAACAGACCAATTTTGACAACTTGTACCTGTACAACCAGTAGTAAAACTTCCTATTCCACTTTCAAAACCATCAGTAAATAAAGGTGTCCCTGATCCTACTACATGTAATCTTTCAGCAGGAGTTGTCGTTCCAATACCAATATTACCAGCAGTACTAGCTGGCGTAGATGGTAAAATAGTAAATCTCTTAACATCAGCTGTCACGATTGAAAAAGGTTGAGTATCTTGAGTACCAACAAAATTGGTTGCTGGATTAGTGCCACTATTTCCATTTAACACCCATCCATCACTTGTTATTGATATCCATGATGTTGAAGCTGTATTATAAAAATACAAGCCTGAAACACCATCTGTTTGAAAAACAAGTAATCCATTTGCAGGAGAAGCGATGGCTCCCCTTTGAGCAGCTGTCATCCTTGGGATTAGAACTCCTTTTGTAGTAGAGCTAACTTCAAGTTCTGAAGAGATTGCTGGAACAGCTGTTCCAATTCCTATTTGTGAAAATCCACTAAAGGAAATCAATATGACTAGAAGAGAAATATATTTAATTTTCATATCAGTAAGTTTAAATGTCAGAATTAATTATTATTGTTCATTAATTCGCTTTTTTCTTTTTTATGGTATTCTTCAACAAATTTTTTCATTTCATCAGGATTTGTTGTAAGAACAGGTAGATCTTTGTGTTTCACCAAATTATTTTCAAAGGGTTGTGCAGCATCTACGCCAAAACGATGATCTTGGTAAAAACGTCTTTTTGCAAAAATTCTATATGAAAAATCAATGCTTGAACGCCCACCTTCTTTTTCTTTAACCGTAAAACCTTTGTTATCCACATCCATAGTATAAGTTAGACCTTCACTATCGCCTTGTTCTTGTAAAAATATAGATGCTTTATGATTTTCATCAATAAAAACAGATTCTAAAAACATAGTATCAAGTTTGATATGTGCAGAACCATTTGTTAATTTCCCTGCCCCCAAATCTTCAAACCAAATTTCAGGATTTTCGATACAAAAAACCAATTGATTTCCACGTGTAGTAGGAACAGATGCTGATTTGAGTCCTGTTGCAACAAAATTTCCTTGAGAATATACCCCATATGCACCAACTGTCGTATTAGTGTTTTTTCCATAAACCCCAGTTCCAACGGCACTGTTACCTATTGATCCATATAATCCATAATCGACATTTAAAACCAAATCTGATAATGCACCACCGTCACCTAAGCCCATTGCTCCTGCTCCCCAAGTTGTGTAATCACCAAGAACTCCAATTTCGTTAGATCCAGCATTAATAGACACACCTGTTACTCCTGCTGACCCAATCCTAGTAGCTCTTGCTTCACCTCTTGCTCCATTTGATGCTGTTGCAGCTGTTGTATTAGTATTGTCAGCAAACAATGCTGAATTATTTTGGGAATTGTCAACAACATGTAATTTAGATCGTGAAGCTGCTGCAGGAATTGCTGTTGTACCTATAAAAACATTTCCGTCTTCAAGAACTGTCATTTTTTGGGTATTATTAGTCCTAAAATTTAAAGGTAAATTATCTGTAGTGCCTAGAAAATCGGTAGCTAGATTTGTACTACCATTTCCTGAGGTAAGCCAAACTGTGGTAGGAAACGCTCCTGCTGGCGACCAAGTCCCGGCTCCAGTAGCATCAGACATTAAAACTTGACCATTTGCCTGGCTACCATCATCTACTCGAAGTGTACCAGGGTTAGATACAACAGAAACATTATCTACAAAAGCTCTGTCTAAGTTAGTGTTCACTGAAGAATCTTTACTATATTCCCATCGTAAAGTTCGAATTGCACCTCCAGCTAAAGGAAAACTTACGTTATTAAATGCTATATCTCCACTCCATCCTGTACCTTGTTGAACCCCATCTATGAAAAAACGTAAAAAATCGTAACCAGCCTCAGAACTAACTCTAAAATCAAAACTTACTATTGCGCCTTGTGCAGGAATAACCGAAGTTGTATATTGCATAAAATTTGTAGTGCTAGCAGTTTGATTATTAGATCTTGCTCCTCTTGTTCCTACTGAAAATTCTCCCGCAGTATTAGTTGTTCCCCAGTTTGCAGCGACACCTATAACAGTTCCAACTGCAAATGGAGGAATGGTATTATCTTCAAAACCGTCATTAAAATTTAATGCCCCAGTTGGACCAACAATATGTAGTTTTGCAGTTGGAGCCGTTGTTCCTATACCAACATTTCCAGAAGTTGTTAAAATACGCATTCTTTCTACATTATTGGTTTTAAAAACTAGTGGTTGCGCATCATTTGTACCCAAATAATTTGTTGACGGATTTATATTAGAATTTCCTACTAAACTCCAAAATCCTGAAACTAATGATTTCCATGAGGTTGTTGGTGCATCGTAAAAATATACTCCAACTTGTCCGTCTAATTGATAAATAAATAATCCATTTGCTGGAGAAACAATAGCGTTTCTTTGGGCTAAAGTCATACGTGGAATTAAAACACCTCTATTATTGGAAGCAGAATTAATATGTAGTGCTGCGCTATTATCAGGATTATTTGTTCCAATACCAACTTGTGCAAATGTCACAAATGGGAACGAAAATAAAAATGCAATTAGTAATTTTAATTTCATAATTGTATAAAGATTAGTTATTTAACTAAATAAAAACGATATGATAACGTTTGTTTTAACTAACAAAGAAAAGAGATTATTACTAAAAAACAAAATTTTTTTAATAATAGATTTTTTTCCATAATACAAAAACTACAAAAATTGCTTTTAAAGCTTTATTTATATAACACGATTACAAATCATCAAAATCAATATAAATTTCAGAAGATTTTGGATGAGCTTGACAAGTCAAAGTTAGCCCACTTTCAACTTCTTTATCTGTTAGAATAGAATTTTTAAGCATTTCGGCACTTCCAGAGTTTATTTTAGCTAAACAACTGCTACATATTCCACCTTGGCAAGAATAAGGTACGTCAAGACCTTGTTTTAAAGCTGCTTCAAGAATGGTTTGTTTTTGCGACATTTCAAAAGTAGTTTCGTCACCATCCACTAAAATTGTGATTTTGGTATGTCCTTCGCCGCTAGTTGCCTCAGTATTTTCGGTTGAAGAAGTGGTAAATAATTCAAACTTAATATTCTTATCAGCTACATTGTGTTCTTTTAAGATAGAAGTAACCAAATTTATCATTTCTTCGGGACCACATAGATAGAATTCATCAAAAGTGATTTCTTTGTGTTTGGAATTTAAAACAAAATTTACATTAGCTTTATCAATTCTTCCAAAAAGTTCATTTTCAACTTTGGCTTGACTATAAACATAATGAACAAAGAAACGACCTACATATTTAAGTTGTAAATCATGTAATTGCGCATGAAAAATGGTGTCTTGAGGCGTTTTGTTTCCATAAACCAATACAAAAGTGCTTTTTGGTTCTTCCTCTAAAACCGATTGAAGAATGGATAAAACAGGAGTTATTCCGCTTCCAGCAGCAAAACCAATGTAATTTTTTTGTTTTTCGGCATTTGGTTCAAAAATAAATCTTCCTTCAGGATGACTTACTTCAATTAGATCTCCAGCTTTTAAGTTTTCGTTGGCAAATTTTGAAAAAAGACCATTTGTTACCGACTTAATTGCGATTCGTAATTCACCACTTTTAGGCGAAGAACAGATAGAATAAGCGCGACGAATTTCTTTTCCGTCTAAAGTCAATTTTAAATTTACATATTGACCAGCAACAAATTGAAAAACAGATTTCAATTCACTTGGTATATTAAAAACAATTGAAACTGCGCTTGGCGTTTCTCTTTTTACTTCTTTGATTTGTAATTTATAAAAGCTTGACATAAAAATAAATTTTTGCAAAAGTATGAAAATGACTTAAGACAAACTTCACTATTTTTTCTAAAATTTGTTTCTAAACAATCTAACTATCATAAAAAACTTATTTTAAACTTTTACAATATCAAAAAGAAACGTACTTTTACCAGTCGATATACTAAAATTGACTTTTTAAAGTTAATTACTAAAAAACGATTTACATTGAAAACCAAATTATTAAAATACATATTTTCTGCAAGCGTTGTTCTTTTTGTAGTTGCTTGTTCTACCAAAAAAAACACTTTTTTAGCTAGAAACAATCATGCCCTTAGTACCAAATACAACATTTTGTACAATGGCGGAATTGCTTTAAACAAAGGTATTGAAGAATTAAAAACGCAATACAATGACAATTTTTGGGAGCAACTTCCGATAGAAAGAATGCAAGTTGTCCAAACTAAAGCAACCATTCCGGGGCAAGAAAAAAAGAACGCTAATTTTGAACGTGCCGAAGACAAAGCCATCAAAGCCATTCAGAAACATTCCATGAATATTCAAGGTTCTGAAAAAAACCCCCAAATGGACGAAGCCCATTTAATGTTAGGTAAAGCAAGATATTATGACCAACGCTTTGTTCCAGCATTAGAAGCTTTCAATTATATTTTGTACAAATATCCTAGTAGCGATAAAATTTATGAAGCTAAAATTTGGAGAGAAAAAACCAACATGCGTCTAGATAATGATGCCATTGCGGTTACTAATTTGACCAAATTATTAAAAGAAATTAAATTTAAAGATCAAATTTTTGCTGATGCTAATGCAGCTCTTGCCCAAGCGTTTCTTAATTTAGAACAAAAAGACAGTGCGATGTTAAAACTCCAAGTAGCACGTGATTTTACTAAGAAAAAAGAAGAAAAATCAAGATATTATTTTATTCTAGGTCAATTATTTGAATCATTAAATCTAAAAGATAGTGCATTTGCTTCTTATCAGTCGGTTATTGATATGAATAGAAATGCGGCTAGACAATATGTAATCCAAGCACACGCTCGACAAGCAGCACAATTTGAAGTAGCGCCAGGTGACTCAATTATCTTTTTGAAAAAATTTAAAGATTTATTAGAAGACAGAGAAAACAGACCATTTTTAGACGTTTTAAACCATCAAATGGCTTTGTATTATGAGAAAAATAAAAATTTTAAAAGAGCTAAAGACTTTTATAATATTTCTTTAAAAAAACGTGGCAACGACCAATATTTAGCAGCTTCTAACTACAGAAATTTAGCGGATATTTATTTTAATGAGGCTAAATATGTAACAGCAGGAAAATATTATGATAGTACATTAGTACAACTTAATGATAGAACTAGAGAATTCAAATTTATCAAAAAGAAGCGTTTAAATCTTGATGATGTTATTAAATATGAAGGAATTGCAACTAGGAACGATAGCATTCTGAAAATAGTAGCTATGTCAGATTCTGGTAGAAAAAGCTTCTATGAAGACTACATTTCAAAACTAAAAAAAGAAGAAGAAGTTATAAAAAAATTAGAATCTGAAAATGCAATTCTAGCTCAAAATAATCCAAAAAGTAGCAATAGTGAGAATAGTGATGAGGCTGTTGAGATGATGGAAAAAATGACTCAAAAAACTAGAGCTGTTCAAGATGAAAAAGTACCGGTTTCCAAGGTGCCAGCGGCGAATAATTCGATAGGTAAAACAGGAAGTTTTTATTTTTACAACCAACAAACATTGGAATTTGGCAAACTCGAATTCAAAAAATTGTGGGGAAATAGAGCGTTGAAAGATAATTGGAGAACCACTTCTGCAAAATCAAATACGACAGACTTTACTGCAGATGAAGAGGAGGAAGATTTTGCTGAAAATAAAAATAAAAAAGAAGAAGTTGACCCAAGATTTTCATCAGAGTTTTACATAAGTCAATTACCAAAAACACAAAAAGAAAACGATAGTATTAGTAAAGAAAGAAATTTTGCTTACTACCAATTAGGACTTATTTATAAAGAGAAGTTCAAAGAATATAAATTAGCAGCAAGCAAACTTGAAAATTTACTGCAAAGCAATCCCGAAGAAAGATTAGTGTTGGCATCAATGTATCATTTATATAAAATTTACGAGCTAATTGATAAGGAAAAAGCCTTGGCAATGAAAGACAAAATCATTAGTCAATATCCAACTTCTCGATATGCCCAAATTTTATCAAAATCTGATTCTGAAAGTGAGTTAGCAGTTGCTTCTCCAGAAACAACTTATGATAATTTATACAAAGAATATTTAAAAGGCGATTACAAAAAAGTCTTATCAGAAACCACCGAAGCCATCGACCAATATTCGGGCGAAGATATCGTTTCAAAATATGAATTATTAAAATCCAATGTTACTGGTAAACTCAAAGGAATTGAAGAATTCAAAAAATCATTAAACTATGTTGCGCTAAATTATCCAAATAGCGAAGAAGGAAAAACAGCCGAAGCATTTTTAGGAAAAGAAATCCCTCAAATGGAAGCATTAGAATTTTATGCAATTGCTCCCAAAAGCTGGAAAATTTTATATAAAGCCAAAGATTCTACAGAAACTAATACAATGGCATTAAATAAAATTCTAACTAAATTTATAGAAGAAAGAAGTATTGGTAAACTCACACTTTCTAACGATATCTATACAATGGAAGATAATTTTTTAGTAATTCACGGAATTTCAACCGAAGAAAGTGCTAAAGGAATTGCAACTATTCTAAAAGAATTTAAAGATTACAAAGTAAAAAATACACCTTATATTATATCAAATGAAAATTATAAAATAGTTCAAATCAAGAAAAATTTTGAAACTTATTTAACAACACCTTATTCTGACCCAAAACCTTTAGCAGCAACTCCAGTTCCACCATTAAGGCCCGTGGCTCCAAAAGAAGAGAAAAAACCGGTTATAGAAGAAACCAAACAAAATAACAGAAACCAACCACCATCATTATCAGAAGATGATCCACAAGAAAAACCCAGAAATGATAAAGGTCAAACACCAACGTTACAACCTACTTTACAAAATTCAAATACTAATAAAAGAGACAAATAATGTTTAATAAAGTACAAAAAAATTATACTGAAAACCTTGGGCAAACTAATCGAATAGTAGAAGGAACTATAATTAAAGGAGATATTTTATCAAAAGCTGATTTTAGACTTGATGGTGACTTGATGGGAAATTTTCAATCTCATGGAAAAATCGTAATTGGACCAGCGGGTTCAATAAAAGGCGATATTCTGTGTAAAAACGCCGATATCGAAGGAAGATTTGAAGGAAAAATTCAAGTTGAAGAAGTCCTATCGCTAAAAGCATCATCAGTAATAACAGGTGAAGTTATCTGCGGAAAACTAGCTATCGAACCAGGAGCAGAATTTAATGCCACTTGTGTAATGAAAACAAATCAAAGTAAACTACTATCAGGTGGACAAAAATCCGAAGAATAACAAAACTAATAAATGGTTACAACTCATCAATATTCCTATTCAAATGGGTGTAATCGTTTTTGTGTTTGCTTATCTCGGAAAATGGCTTGATGGCGAATATCCAAACTCACACAGAATTTTCGTAAAAGTGCTAACAATGGTTGGCGTAGCTATTGCTTTTTATAATATTAACCGACAATTAAAAGACATTAACAATTCAGAATAAATGACTCTCAAAAACCTGCTACCTTTTATTCAAATTATAATTTTATCACTACTTGCTTATATAGTTGATAAAGTAGTTTTTTGTTTTTATTATCCTTCAATAGAATCAATTTTTAAGCATTCTATAGAAACTATTTTTGGTTTTTTCCTTTTTTGTTCATTATCGATTTTATTCCTATTAATTCGAGTAAAAAAGAAAAATATTAATAGCGTCGGACAAACATTTTTATTGGTAACTTCTATCAAAATGGCGTTGTCCTATTTGTTAGTTAAACCAATTTTGCAATCAACATCAGAAAATGTTGCTATTGAGAAATTTAATTTCTTAATCGTTTTTGTCGTTTTTTTGACAATAGAAACCGTTGTAACCATAAGAATTTTAAACAATAAGCAATAAAAAAGCTATAAATCGAAAATTACATCAAAAAAAATTGTTTTAAGATTTTTGAATAGTAATAAAAAATGTACCTTTGCACCAAATTTTAGAAAGTAAAAATTAAGTTAATTGAATAGCTATGGTGTTTTCGAAGAAACCGATGAAATTTATTATAACAGCTTTAGTGGCGAGTTTGCCATTTTTAGGACTTGCTAATTCAACAGATACCTTACCAGTTAAACACGAAATTACTGTCGTTGCAGAAGAAGCGTTAACAGAAACTGAACAAAAAGAAGAAGAAAGAAAAGAATTTATAAAACACCACCTTTTAGACTCTCACGATTTTCATTTATTTTCATACGGAAAAGAATCAGGTCACGAAAAACATATTGGTTTTCCACTTCCAGTAATTCTTTGGGATAATGGAATTCATATTTTCTCTTCGTCTAAATTTGAGCACGGTCACGCGGTTGCTGAATCAAACGGAAGCTACTACAAAATAAATCACCACGACGGAAAAATTTATAAAACTGATGCTGCAGGAACTTTTACAGAAAATGAAAAAGGACATGTAGAAAATGATAAGCCAATCGATTTTTCTATTACTAAAAACGTTACAATGATTCTTTTTACTGGATTGTTGATGTTCTTATTATTTGCAGGTTTAGGAAAATCATACAAAAAGAATGGTTCAATTGCAAAAGGTGCTGGAAGATTTTTTGAACCAATTATATTATATGTAAGAGACGATATTGCAATTCCTAATATCGGAGAAAAACATTATAGAAAATACATGAGTTTCTTGCTTACTATATTCTTCTTTGTTTGGTTTATGAATATGTTTGGTTTAACACCACTAGGAGTAAACGTAACTGGAAATATTGCTATTACAGCATCATTGGCGATAATAGCTTATATTATAACAACATTTACGGCTAAAAAAGATTATTGGGGACACATTTTCTGGATGCCAGGCGTTCCAGTTCCAATGAAATTTGTTTTAGCACCAATCGAATTATTAGGAACCATTATCAAGCCATTTTCGTTAATGATTCGTTTGTACGCAAACATGTTAGCAGGGCACGTAGTCTTAATGAGTTTAATTGCACTAATGTACAAAGCAGACAGTATTTTTGGTAGTCCATTAGCATTCTTACTAGCGTTTGTTTTAACGATTTTAGAAGTATTAGTTGCCTTGTTGCAAGCCTATATATTTACAATGTTAGCTGCCCTGTATTTTGGTTCAGCTGTCGAAGAGCATCATCATGAAGAAGCTCATCATTAATATCAAATTTTGAATGTTTAATTTTTAATACATATTTTTATGGAAATTCCTAGAATTATTGGAGCAGGATTAGTAGTTATCGGAGCAGGTATTGGTATTGGTAGAATCGGTGGTTCTGCAATGGATGCAATTGCACGTCAACCAGAAGCTACTGGAAAAATCCAAACAGCTATGCTTATTGCTGCTGCACTTATTGAAGGTATTGGTTTCGCTGCAATTTTTGCATCGTAAATCTAAAAAATTCAAAAGCTGTAACGGTTGGTTGCAGCTTTTGTTAATTAGTAAAAAAGTAATTAATTAAGATATATATAATGGAAGAATTATTTGGACAATTTTCATTAGGATTGTTTATTTTACAAACAGTTTTATTTATTGGTTTGATTTTCCTTTTAAAGAAATTTGCTTGGAAACCAATTCTTGATGCAGTAAACGAAAGAGAAGACGGAATCAAAAACGCATTGCTTTCTGCTGAAAATGCAAAAAAAGAAATGCAAAATTTACAAGCTGACAATCAAAGAATTTTGCAAGAAGCAAGATTAGAGCGTGACACTATGCTTAAAGAAGCTCGTGAAATGAAAGAGAAAATGATTGCAGATTCTAAAAATGAAGCACAAGCACAAGGTTTAAAAATGATTGAGCAAGCAAAAGCTACAATAGAAAGTGAAAAAAATGCTGCTGTAGCTGAATTGAAAGCGCAAGTTTCAAACTTGTCATTAGAAATTGCCGAAAAATTATTAAAAGACGAATTATCTAACAAAGAATCTCAAGTAAAATTGGTTGAAAAAATGTTAGGTGACGCTAAACTAAACTAATTATGGCAAATACAAGAGCAGCAATTCGTTATGCAAAAGCAATCCTTGATATCGCTAATGATAAAGGAGCAGCACAAGCGGTAAATAACGACATGACTTTAATAGCTTCAACCATTAGTGAAAATGCTGAATTGAGTAATTTTATTGCCAATCCAACTACTAAAGTTGAGGTAAAAGAAAGTGCTTTATTAGAAGTTTTTTCTAATGTGAATGCGGTATCAAAAAGTTTATTGCATTTATTGTATGAAAATAAAAGATTTGAAATTCTTGGTGATATAGCAACCCAATACAATACTTTATTCGACGAGATGAATGGTATTGAAGTTGCTAAGGTAACTACAGCAATAGCTATGGATGCTGATTTGCAATCAAAAGTTTTAGCAAAAATTGCAACATTTTCAAACAAAAAAATAACAATAGAAAGCACAATAGATCCATCAATTATTGGAGGATTTATTTTAAGAATAGGCGATAAGCAATACAACGCATCAGTTGCCAACAGATTACAAGTTTTAAAAAGAGAATTAAGTAACTAGTTATTTATAAATAATTATGGCGGATATTAAACCTGCTGAAATTTCAGCGATATTAAAAAAACAAGTAGAAGGTTTTGAATCAGGTGCTACTTTAGAAGAAGTAGGATCTGTACTTCAAGTTGGAGATGGTATTGCTCGTGTTTACGGGCTATCAAATGTTCAATACGGTGAGTTAGTTGAGTTTGAAAACGGTTTAGAAGGAATCGTTTTGAACCTTGAAGAAGATAATGTTGGGGTGGTACTTTTAGGACCATCAACAGGTATCAAAGAAGGTTCTACTGCTAAAAGAACACAGCGTATTGCTTCTCTAAAAACTGGAGAAGGAATAGTAGGACGTGTAGTTAACACGCTTGGTCAACCTATTGATGGTAAAGGACCAATCACAGGTGAATTATACGAAATGCCTCTTGAAAGAAAAGCTCCAGGAGTTATTTTCCGTCAACCAGTTACTGAGCCATTACAAACAGGAGTAAAAGCAGTTGATGCTATGATTCCAGTAGGTCGTGGACAACGTGAGTTAGTTATTGGTGACCGTCAAACAGGTAAATCAACTGTTTGTATCGATACTATCTTAAATCAAAAAGAGTTTTACGATGCAGGAAAACCTGTGTTTTGTATATATGTTGCAATTGGACAAAAAGCATCAACTGTAGCAGGAATCGCAAAAATGTTAGAAGAAAAAGGAGCAATGGCTTATACAGTTATTGTTGCTGCAAATGCTTCTGATCCAGCCCCAATGCAAGTATATGCTCCAATGGCAGGTGCAGCAATTGGTGAGTATTTCCGTGATTCTGGTCGTCCAGCATTAATTGTTTATGATGATTTGTCTAAACAAGCTGTTGCTTACCGTGAGGTTTCTCTTTTATTAAGAAGACCACCAGGTCGTGAAGCTTATCCTGGAGACGTTTTCTACTTACACTCTCGTTTATTAGAAAGAGCTTGTAAAGTTATCGCTAATGATGAAATTGCTAAAGACATGAACGATTTACCAGATTCTTTAAAAGGAATCGTAAAAGGTGGAGGTTCACTTACAGCTTTGCCAATTATCGAAACGCAAGCGGGTGACGTTTCTGCTTATATCCCAACAAACGTAATTTCGATTACTGACGGACAAATTTTCCTTGATGGTGATTTGTTTAACTCTGGGGTTCGTCCAGCAATTAACGTAGGTATTTCGGTATCTCGTGTTGGAGGTAATGCACAAATTAAATCAATGAAAAAAGTGGCTGGTACATTAAAATTAGACCAAGCACAATATCGTGAATTAGAAGCGTTCGCAAAATTCGGTTCTGACCTTGATGCAGTAACATTAAACGTTATTGAAAAAGGAAAAAGAAACGTTGAAATTTTGAAACAAAACCTAAACGATCCCTATACAGTTGAAGATCAAACAGCTATTATCTATGCAGGTTCTAAAAACTTGTTAAGAAATGTTCCTGTAAATAAAGTAAAAGAATTCGAAAAAGATTTCTTGCAATACTTAAACAGCAAACACAGAGATACATTAGATGCTTTGAAAGCTGGAAAATTAGATGACAAAATCACAGATGTTATCGAAAACGCAGCTAAAGAAATTTCAGCAAAATATAATTAATTAGTCAATTAGACAATGTGTCAATTAGACAATTAATTGGCACATTGATAAATTGGCACATTGACAAATTAACAAAATGGCAAACTTAAAGGAAATCCGTAATAGAATTACTTCCGTTTCATCAACGATGCAGATTACTTCTGCGATGAAAATGGTTTCTGCCGCAAAGTTGAAAAAAGCACAAGATGCCATTACAGCGATGCGACCTTATGCCGAAAAACTAACGGAATTATTACAAAATTTATCGGCAACTTTAGACGGTGACACTGGTGGTGAATTTACTACACAACGTGAAGTTAAAAAAGTGCTTGTGGTAGCAATTACTTCTAATAGAGGTTTATGTGGTGCATTTAACACCAACGTAATCAAAGAAGTGAAAAACCGTGTTGACCATTATGCTGGTAAACAAGTTGATGTTTTTGCTATCGGAAAAAAAGGAAATGATGTTTTAAGTAAAACTTCTAAAGTTGTTTCAAATCAAAGTTCTGTTTTTGATAATTTAACTTTCGAAAATGTAGCAACTATTGCCGAATCTATTACTGAAAAATTCACTTCTGGAGAATATGACAAAATAGAATTGGTTTACAATCAGTTTAAAAATGCGGCTACTCAAATCGTTCAAACAGAGCAATTTTTGCCTTTAGCACAAATTCAATCTGATAAACCAGCTTCAACTGGAGATTATATTTTTGAACCTTCCAAAGAAGAAATTGTATTGACATTGATTCCAAAATCGTTGAAAACACAACTATACAAAGGAATTAGAGATTCATTTGCTTCCGAACACGGAGCGCGTATGACAGCCATGCACAAAGCAACTGACAACGCAACCGAATTAAGAGATCAATTAAAATTAACTTATAACAAAGCACGTCAAGCTGCAATTACTAACGAGATCCTTGAGATTGTTGGTGGTGCAGAAGCATTGAAAGGATAGAAAATCTTTGATTTTTCAATCCTCATTTATGCGAAGCATAAAAGGTTAAGATTAATTTAAAATTAGTATTAGAGGCGACGAGAGTTGCCTTTTTTTTATACATTTATATTAAATTTTGACACTAAATGAAAAATATAATTCTGCTTCTACTATTTATTTCCTGTTCATCTAACAAAGAAACAAACGAAAATCTTCCATATCCAACAGAAAACATTTATTTTCAAAATTGGGTTGGCGGTCAGCAACAAACGGGTGGTGGTTCCAATTTTCATGTCAAGTTCAAACAAGCACTTCCAACAGATGTTGTTTTAATAAAAATCTATTTTCATCAAAAAGAAGCCAGTTTTGAAAGGAACAACGAAACAACTTACACCGCTAATTTCTTTTACAAACCAACTAAAACAGATTTAATTTTAGATGAAAACCCAACAAACGAATACGGAAATAAAGTGCCTGAAATTAGTACAACCAAAACCGATTTCCCTTTTGTTTTAAAAAAAGACGAAGCTATTTTAGAATTTACCGTAAAAAACAAAATCCAACTTTATAAAATAAAAAATATCCCCGAAAAAGAACTTTTAGCATATCCATCGGCAAGACCAAGAAATTAGTTATTTTTGTGCCATAATCAATCAAAACAATTTTGAGTTTATACAAAAATCTTTTTAAGCAAACAGTTATTTACGGTCTAGCAACAGTTTTGCCTAGAATGATTAGCTTTTTGCTAAATCCGATATATACCAGTGTTTTACCCAAACAAGAATTCGCCGACGTTTCTATTATTTTTGCTTGGTTAGTTTTCTTCAACGTAATTTTATCTTACGGAATGGAAACCGCTTTTTTCCGATTTTATAATTCAGAAGAAAACAAGAAAAACGTAATTTCAACCGCAACAATTTCACTTTTTTGGACATCATTAATATTTCTTTTAGTAGCCTTATTAAATAGAAAAACACTATCCAATTGGGCAAATGTTAATGTCGAATATATAACGTACACCATTTGGATATTAGTTCTAGATGCACTTGCTATCATTCCGTTTTCTAAACTTCGAGCCAACAAAAAACCAATGGTTTACGCTGTAATAAAAATCGGAAATGTATCGCTAAACTTTGCTTTAAATTTATTCTTTTTATTGCTTTTGCCACAATTAGCCAAGTCTAATCCAAGCGGATTTTTCAATACTATTTTTTACGAAAACTTCGAAGTTGGTTATATTTTTGTTTCAAGTTTAATAGCCAGTTTACTAACATTTGTAGTAGTTTCACCCGATTATTTCAAAATAAAATGGCATTTCGATTTTTCTCTTTGGAAAAAAATGATTAAATATGGCTTCCCAATCTTAATAGCCGGAATCGCTTTTGCCATCAATGAACATTTCGATAAAATCCTACTCGAATGGCTCAAAGTTCCAAAAGCCGATATCGGAGCTTACTCAGCTTGTTACAAAATCGGAATGTTCATGGTGCTTTTCCGAACGGCTTACACGTTGGGCATCGAACCGTTTTTCTTTAGTCATGCTAGCAATGAAAATGCACAACAAACCTACGCAACCATCACAAAATATTTCGTAATATTTGGTTCGTTCATAACCTTATTCGTAATCGCTTTTGTCGATTTGTTCAAACATTTGCTAGTACCAAATCCCGATTATTGGGATGCTATCAAAGTCGTTCCGCTTATCGTTTTGGCCAATTTCTTCTTGGGAATTTATACCAATTTGTCCGTTTGGTACAAACTTATTGACAAAACCAAAATCGGCGCTTATATTTCAATTATCGGCGCATTTGTGACACTAGTTTTAAACTTTTTGCTAATTCCATCTATCAGCTATTACGGCTCAGCAATAGCCACAATTGCCGCCTACGGAACTATGATGGTTATTTCCTATCAACTCGGACAAAAAAAATACCCAATTCCGTACGATTTAAACAAAATCGGCAGTTATCTCGGACTCACAATTCTCTTTTCGGCAATCGCTTTTTACATTCCGTACATCAGAGAAAATTATTTCATCAAAATCGGATTAGTGCTAACATTTCTATATTTCATTTATTGCAGCGAAAAACAAACATTACTCTCAATTTTAAAAAGAAAATAGTATTTTTACGAAGCTAATCCCGCTATACGTTACAATCTTTTCTTTTTTAAAGAAAAAAAGAAAAGGATTTCCACTACTATCGGGGCTAGGGCATCATTTTTAAAAACAAATTTATTACAAAAAATGACCATAAAAATCATTAACAAATCACAACACGATTTACCCAATTACGAAACAATCGCTTCCGCAGGAATGGATTTAAGAGCCAATATTGCTGAACCAATAACACTAAAATCACTCGAAAGAACCATCGTAAAAACGGGACTTTTCATCGAGTTACCAATTGGTTACGAAGCACAAGTGCGACCACGTAGCGGATTAGCTGCCAAAAAAGGAATCACTGTCCTAAACTCACCAGGAACAGTAGATGCTGATTACCGTGGCGAAATTGGAGTAATTTTAGTAAATTTATCCAATGAAGATTTTGTAATAGAAAACGGCGAAAGAATCGCCCAACTAATAATCGCCAAACACGAACGCGCCGAATGGATAGAAGTACAAGAACTATCCGAAACATCAAGAGGCGAAGGCGGTTTTGGGAGTACTGGAGTGAAGTAAAGCCCCCTAACCCCCAGAGGGGGAATTGACAAAATTGTGTAAATAGTTAAATATAAATTGAATTAATTAATAAAATCCTATTGACCCCTAATAGGAATTTCCCCTTCGGGGGTTAGGGGGCTAACATGAAAATAATAGTACCTATGGCAGGTCGTGGTTCTAGATTACGCCCGCACACATTAACCATACCAAAACCATTAATTCCTATTGCAGGCAAACCAATCGTTCACCGTTTGGTCGAAGATATTGCAGGTGTTTTAAACCAAGACATCGAAGAAGTGGCATTTATCATTCACGAAAGTTTTGGTAAAAAAGTTGAAGAAGAATTAATAGCAATTGCACAAAAATTAGGAGCAAAAGGAACTATTTATTATCAAAATGAAGCTTTGGGAACAGGTCATGCCATTATGTGCGCAAAAGATTCTTTAAGTGGTCCAGCCGTTATCGCTTATGCTGATACACTTATTCGTGCCGATTTTGATTTAGATAAAACTGCCGATAGCGTTATTTGGGTAAAACAAGTGGATCAACCTGAAGCTTTTGGAGTTGTAAACCTGAATGCAAATGGAGAAATAATTGAATTAGTCGAAAAACCAAAAGAATTCGTTTCCGATTTAGCGGTTATTGGAATATACTATTTTAAAGATGTTGCCGTTTTAAAAAATGAGTTGCAGTCAGTTCTTGATAACAATATTATTCATGGTGGAGAATACCAAATTAATGACGGTATCAAACAAATGATGGCAAAAGGCATGAAATTTGTACCAGGAAAAGTAGATGAATGGATGGATTGTGGCAACAAGGATGTAACAGTTGACACCAACAACAGAATGCTGAATTTCTTGCACAACGATGGCGAACATCTTATAGATTTTGATGTGAAACAAGAAAATGCAACTATCATTCCCCCGTGTTATATTGGCGAAGATGTTGTTTTGATTAATGCCACTGTTGGTCCAAATGTGTCATTAGGAAAAGGTTGTCATGTAATTGATAGTACAATCAAAAACAGTTTGATTCAAACACATGCTCACATTAAAAATGCCAAATTAGACAACGCAATGATAGGAAATCATGCTAGTTTTGATGGTAATTTTACAAGTATAAGTATTGGAGATTATTCGGTTTTAGAATAAAAAATAAATGAAAAAAATAATTTTAGTTAGTCTTTTACTCGGAATGTTTTGCTTTCCAGCTTCACTTTTGGCGCAAGCCGAACCAGAAGACATTGCTAGTAATGAAGACAAATTTCAAGATTCTTTCTATGAAGCTTTACGCCAAAAAGGAATTGAAAATTATGACAAAGCAATCGAAGCTCTTGAAAAATGTCAAAAAGAACAACCTAACAATGCAACTATTTTCTTTGAGTTGGGCAAGAATTATTTTTATCTAAAAAACTACGATAAAGCTTATGAGGCTTATGAAAATGCTACCAAAACCGACCCAAAAAACAGATGGTTTTGGCACGGAATGTATGATGTAACGTATGAAACCAAAGATTACAATAAATCAATAACGTTAGTTCAAAAACTGATTGAATTTAATGATTCCTATAAAGAAGATTTGGTTTCGCTTTACATGTACACTAAGCAATATGACAAAGCATTATCGCTAATTAACGATTTGAACGAAACAATTGGAAAATCGGACAAAAGAGAATTATACAAAGCTGATATTCTTAGAGATGCTAAATATCAAGGTTCAGAAAAAGATAATTTAATTGCATTAATCAAGAAAAACCCAAAAGAAGAAGCCAATTATATTTCGCTAATTTACTTGTACTCTTCAAGCAATCAAGAAGAAAAAGCACTCCAAATTGCCAAAGATTTAGAAAAAGAAATTCCAACTTCTGATTGGGCACAAGTAAGTCTTTTCAAATATCATTTGAGCAATAACGATGGCGAAAAAGCCATAAAATCAATGAATATTGTTTTGCCAAGTGTCAAAATAGATTCTAAAATAAAACATCGAGTTTTGAATGAATTTTTATTGTTTTCTAAAGATAAACCGCAATACGATGCCGATTTAGAAAAAGCCATTTCGTATTTTGATAACGACAAAGAAGTCAAAGTAAACAAAGAAATAGGAAAGTTTTTTTACGCCAAGAAAAATTGGAGTAAATCGGCTCGTTTTTTAGAAAATCATTTAAAAAACACTCCAGATGATATGGAAGCAACCCAACTTTTGTTGCAAGCTTACACCGAAAACAAACAGTTTGACGATTTAAGCAAAAAAGCAATCGAAACAATCGATCTATATCCAATGCAACCGCAATTGTATTATTATGCTGGATTGGGTTATAATCAGTTGGCAAATTTTAAAAAAGCGAAAGAATTTCTCGAAATGGGATTGGATTATTTGGTAGATGATATTGCATTAGAAATCAATTTCAATATTCAATTGAGCGAAGCATATGCTGGTCTTGGCGATATAAAGAAGAAAGAAACTTATTTTACAAAAGCAGAAAAACTATTGAAGCAAAAAAAATAATGAAGAAATACTTAGCACTACTTTTACTTTTTACAATTGTTTCATGCAAAACCAAAGCTGTTTTAGCAAAAGGCACTGCAAGCAACTCAATGTCTTCTGATAAAATTATCGAAAATCATTATAAAAATAAAACTGACTTTTCTACGTTGTATATAAAAGCTGATGTCAATTATAAAGATGAAAAACAAAGTCAAAATGTAACCGCCGAAATCAAAATTAAGAAAGATGAAATGATTTTGGTAAGTGTACGTTTTTTAGGAATTACAATAGCAAAAGGATTGATAACTCCTCAAGGCGTAAAGTATTATGAAAAAATGAACGGGAAATTTTTTGAGGGAAATTACCAAACATTAAGTGATTGGTTAGGAACCGATTTAGATTTTCAAAAGGTGCAAAATATGTTAATAGGTCAAGCATTAGACAATTTAAAAAAGAATAAATACAAATCAAGTTTAGAAGAAGGTTTGTATAAATTAGAAAATTCTGATGCGACGATTGAAAAAAAATATTTTTTTGAAGCCTCCAAGTTTTTAGTAAAAAAACAACAAATCAATCAGCCTGTGCAAAATAGAATGTTGAAAATTTTGTATGATGATTACAAAGAATATCCTGAAGCTAACATGCCAATTGGCTTGCTAGTAGAAGCAACACAAGGAAAAGAAAAAACCAACATCAAAGTTGATTATAAAGCGTTTACATTCAACGAAGAGCTTTCTTTTCCTTATAGTGTGCCATCTAATTACGAACAAATATTTATTCACTAGATTTGCATAAATTTTTTTGAATATGCCTAAATTTATTTTAACCCTACTACTTATATTTACTACTTCATTTTCATGGAGTCAAGATTCGCAACAAGAAAAACTAGAAAAGCGTAAAGCCGAAATTCAAAAAGAAATTCGCGAAAAAGAGGAAATGCTTAAAAAAGTAAGAAAAGAAGAAAAAACGGTTTCTAATCAATTAGCAATCCAGAATGAAAAAATTACTTTAAAGCAAAAGTTAATCAATACAACATCTCATCAAACAAAGTTGTTAGGAGATGATATTTATAGTAATCAAATAAAAATTAACCGTTTGCGTAAAGATCTTGAAATTTTAAAACAAGATTATACCCAAATGGTTGTTAAAGCCTACAAAAGTCGTTCAACACAAAGTAGAGCAATGTTTTTGTTGTCATCTGAAAATTTTCAACAAGCCTATAAACGTTTTCAGTATATGAAACAATATGCTAGCTATCGCAAAATGCAAGGCGACGAAATAAAATACAAAACAGAATCTTTGACTGGTTACACCGAAAAAATTGTGGTTCAAAAAATCGAAAAAGAAAAACTATTACAAGCCAACGAAGCAGAGAAAAAAATTCTTGAAAAAGAAAAGTTAGTGCAACAAGAAATTGCAAAAGCTATCAAAAAAAGTAAAGCTCAAATTACAGCTGAAATTAAGAAAAAACAGCAAGAATCAAGACGTATTGATGGTCAAATTAACAAATTAATACGTGATGCAATTGCCTCGGCTAATAAAAAAGTGGCTGCTGCCAATGTAAAAACGAATCCAAAAACAACAGCGGCAACAACAAAAGCGACCGAAACATCAACTAAAATTGTTTTAACGCCCGAAGCCAAGTTGGTAGCGGATAATTTTAAATCAAATAAAGGTAGATTACCATGGCCAGTTGAAAAAGGATTTGTTTCCTTGGCTTATGGCGACCAACCACATCCTGTTTACAATTCATTAATCGTACATAATAGCGGTGTAGAAATCTCAACCGATCAAGGTTCTTCAGCAAGAGCCGTTTTTGGTGGAGAAGTGATAAGTGTAATGGTTCTTTCGCCAGTAAACAAAGCTGTAATGATTCAACATGGTGACTATTTTACCGTTTACCAAAACTTATCAAGTGTAAATGTTAGTAAAGGCGACAAAGTACAAACCAAGCAAACGTTAGGAAAAATAAGAACCAACGGCGACTCTGGAAAAACCGTTTTGAAATTCATGATATCACAAAACACAACTTATAATAATCCAGCCAGTTGGTTGAGTAATATGTAATAAAAATGGCTTCTGTTTTAGAAGCCATTTTTATTATGTAAACAAAGCTTTAAGCTCAGTAGCTTCATGCGGATTCATTTTGCCGGCCAAAACCAAGCTTAGTTGTTTTCTTCTCAAAGCAGCATCAAAACGCGTTTTTTCTTCTTCGGTTTCTGGTATAATTTCTGGAACTTTTACTGGTGTTCCTGTTTCGTCTACAGCTACAAAAGTATAGA
>Ga0208597_1000099_pt1 | contig 31404 bp, 27 predicted proteins | sample LakMenEpi05May12_FD_150673 | JGI IMG/M metagenome (GOLD analysis project Ga0208597, IMG submission 150673) | Freshwater microbial communities from Lake Mendota, WI - 05MAY2012 deep hole epilimnion (SPAdes) | ecosystem: Environmental > Aquatic > Freshwater > Lake > Epilimnion/Euphotic zone ...
CCTGTTCTGAAGGACATTGCTGCAATCAATCAAGAGCTCGGGCTGTGGGCGGGATACCAAAATCATTCTGGCTCGCAGTATTTCGGTGGTCCGCTGTGGGATGTGATTTTTGCTATGGAAGGAACATCACCCGATCAGTTAGGTCTTTGCTTCGATATCGCACACGCCACTGTTGAGGGTGGACAAAACTGGCCGATCCAGTATCGGTTGGCGCGCGCGCGCATCGGTGTTTCTTATGTGAAGGATTATCGCTGGCGAGAAGATCAACACACGTGGCATCGAGATTCATGTCACTTCGGGCAGGGAGTGGTACGGAAAGAATTTTTCACGGGGCTTCTTGCCAGTGGATTCGATGGTGAGTTTTGCCAACACCATGAATATCCGTTAGGGGCAACTGCGGAACGTGTCGAACATTACAAGAGAGATCTGAAACAACTGCGTTCTTGGATTGAATGATTCTCTCACAAAAAACGCCCTTCATGGATATCATGAAGGGCGTTGTTGTTTCTTAGCAAAAGCGGATTCTTAGGCTTGGAAGATGGTTTTGTCGTTGCTGGGGTCGATGATCGCGAAGCGTTCGCGGTGCATTGCGGCATCGGCACGGAAGATCAGGCGACCGCTGTGTGAGCGCTCGAGTTCCATGAGGATTTTCGAGTCCTCGGTGCGGAAGCGGTTGAGGACGTCGGTGTTGACCATGACCACCAAGTCGCCCTGATGGGAGCTCTTTTGGATGATGGTATTGAGTTGGCGTTGCACCTCGACGGACATGCTCATGGTAGTCTTCACGCGGCCTCGACCTGCACAATAGGGGCAGGGTTCATACATGGAATCGCGCAACGATTCGTTGAGGCGTTGGCGGGTCATTTCCATCAGACCGATGGCTGAAATTTGCAGCACCTGGGTCTTGGCCTTGTCTTTCTTGACGCGGTCCTTCATGGCCTTATAGACGGCCATTTGGTCTTTGCGGTGACGCATGTCGATGAAGTCAACGACAACGAGTCCGCCGATGTTGCGCAGACGGAGTTGGCGTGCTACGGCTTGGGCGGCCTCGATGTTGGTCTCAAGGATCATTTTTTCCTGATCTTTGTTGCCGCGATTGCGTCCGGTGTTGACGTCGATCGCAATGAGAGCCTCGGTTTCATCGATCACAATGTAGCCGCCACAGGGGAGCCAGACTTGACGAGAAAAGGCTTCGTCGATCTGTTTCTGGATGCCGATGCGTTCGAACAAAGGAACAGGACCAGACATGTAGTTGACGCGGCGTTTGGCGCGGCGTGAGACTTTGCCTGCGACTTCGCGAATCGCTTCGGTAGTATCGGGGCAATCGCAAATGATTTGATCGATGTCATCGGTGAGGAGATCACGAGCAGTGCGCTCGACGAGTCCTGGCTCTTGGAATACACAGATGGGAGCGGGGCGTGAATCACGTTGGCGTTCCACTTCGCGCCATTGTTCCAGAAGCATCGCGAGGTCGCGAATCAGATGGCGCTTGCGGGTGCCAATGGCGGCGGTGCGCATGATGATGCCCATGCCATCGGGGACCGAGAGCTTTTGCATGATCGTACGCAGGCGCGTGCGCTCTTTGGGATCCTCGATCTTACGAGAGATACCAAATTGCTCGGTGTAGGGCATGAGCACAAGGTAGCGGCCTGCCAACGAGATGTTGGTAGTAACGCGTGGACCTTTGGTGCCGATGGGGCCCTTGGAGACCTGGATCATAATTTCCGAGCCTATCGGGTAGATGCTTGGGATGTCCTTGGAGGTGATTTTTTTCTGTTGTTTTTTCGGTCCGCGGTCGATTTCTTCGAGTCCGGCATCGAGCGCAGCAGGGAGTGCATCCCAGAAGTGGAGGAAGGCATTTTTGTCGAGTCCGATGTCGACGAACATGGCCTTGAGACCTTGCTCGATGTTCTTGACTTTTCCTTTAAAAATACCTCCGACGATGTTTTGATCGCCTTCGCGCTCGACGGAGTATTCTTCGAGAAGTCCGTTTTCGAGCAGCGCGACACGGCGTTCGAGTTTTTCGACGTTGATAAGAATGGTGTTTCCTTCCATGGGATTGATTGATCCAAATCCGAGGAAGCGTTTGATTTTATTGATCATGGCTAAAGGCACGTTGGTAAGTAGGTTATTGGGTTAAGGAAATCACTCATCGACGGGAGTGGCACGCGGTATGGTGCCTGCGGAGTCGATTTCGGGAGTGATGGTGGGAGAGGGAAGCATTTCGGTGGTGTTGTTTTCGGGGTTGTTGGTTTTGGTAATCGCATCGATATTTGTCTGCGCGTTATCGGCAGTTTCGGTAGCGTCAGCCGTCTCAAAGGCGGCAAGAGTCTCATCAGGCAAGATGATTTCCTCAAGGGAGTCAATTTTGCCAACATATTCGGTTTGGGGGCGAGGTTTAAAGGTTAGTCCATCATCGAGGGCGAAGAGGCTGCGGTAGATCATTTGGGTGAGGGGACCGGCGACTTTGCCGCCTGATTTACCGCCGACCACGAGGACGGCAACTGCATATTTCGGGTTTTCGTAGGGGGCGAAGGAAACCGTCCAGGCGTTGTTGGATTTTTTGCCGCGATCCACGCTTTGCGCTGTTCCTGTTTTTGCGGCGATGTCAATGTTCGGCATTTTGACGCGTCCCGCAGTGCCGCCAGCTTGATTGACGGCCATCCACATGCCCTTGCGGATGCGTTCCATATCGGCAGTGGTGACACCTTTCTCAAGAAGGTCGACAAGGAGTTTAGGTTCGTCGGGCACGAGGACATCTTTGCCGCGGATAACTTTTTTGACAACGCGAGGTTGGTAGTATTTTCCGCCATTGGCGATGCAGGCCACAACGGAACAGAGTTGCAGTGGGGATGCGGAGCTGATCCCTTGGCCAATCGCCAGGAATGCGGTATCGACGGGCGTGACGGGAGTGGATGGATTTTTCGCTTTCCACAAAGGTGATCCAATAACGGTGCCGGGTTGCTCGCTGGGGAGTTCGATACCAGTTCGCTTGCCGAGATTGAGCATGGTGAAGGTATCAGCGAGGTCTTTGGGACCTACGGCATTGGCTAGGCGGTAGAAGTAGGGGTTGCAAGATTGTTGTATGGCTTTGGATACATTTTGCGAACCGTGCATGCCTTTGCTCTGGTTCCAGATCCAACAACCGGCTTTGTGGTTGCCGTATTGGACGAAGCCATTACAGGAAAAAATGTTAGCACCGAGGCCTGCACGAGCGCCTGCGATGGCGGTTGGTAACTTGAAGGTTGAGCCTGGATCGAATGACTCAATCGAGCGGTTCATCAGGGGGAGGCAGATATTGCTCGTTTTGTATTCAATCCATTTTTTTTCGTCAATCGATGGTATGAAATTGTTAGGGTTGTAATTGGGCACGGATGCCATGGCGATGACTTCGCCTGTCTGGACGTTCATCACGACTGCGGCGGCACGACCTGCGCTGCGAAGGATTTCTTCGACGCGCATTTGAGCGCGCGCATCGATCGTGAGGATCACGTCCGCTCCCATTTGGGGCTTGGTGTAGTCTGTCATGTTGATGACACGATTTTTTTCATCTTTGAGGATTGTTTTTACGCCCTCTGTACCGCGAAGGTAGCGGTCCATGGTCATTTCGATACCGGCAATGCCTTTTTCATCGCCGATGTAGTGATTGTATTTCTTCTTGTCATCCTCGGGGATATCGCCAGGGCGCCATGGGGTGGTGTAGCCGAGGATGTGACAGGCGAGAGTATCGTAGGGATAGGCGCGTTGAGGGCTGATGCCAATATAAACGCCAGGGAGTTCGAGATTGAGTTCGGCAAAACGCGCAAACTGCTCGTAGGTGAGATCGGTTCGATAGGAGAAGGGGATCAATCCACCGTGGGTGGCGTAGTGAATTTCGAGGCTCTTTGAGCGGTAATCTTTGGCGAGTCCGTAGTTTGTGAGGCGGGAAATGATCGTTTCATTTACGATGGCAACAATGTTTTTCTTTTTCCCTTTGCGGCTCATGCCATCCTGAGATTTCATGATATCGACAGTAGGGATCTCATCATGTTGAAGTTGATAAGAGGCAATGATTTCCTCGATGTTAAAACTGACTTCATAGTTGCGGCTATTGCGAGCTAACGGGATGCCGTTGGCGTCGCGGATTTCACCACGCACCCCTGGCTCGCGAACAGAGACATACTTGGGCGAAGGGACGCGGTTTTTGTATTTCTGCGTGTCCTCGATTTGAACTTCGTGAAGTCGATGCAAAAGGGTGCCGAATCCGACGAGCACGAAGGCGGTCAGTAAGTAGAGGCGGAAGCGGAAAGCGGTCTGCATGGAGTTGAGCGCGGGGGCGTATTTTATTCAAAGCGACGAAATGTGCGCTTTTGGGTAACAACGATTTGGTAGTGAGAGATGCGAGCGATGAAAAAAAGTAGTATGAATACGAGTGGAGCTACGAGTAGGCTGAAGAGGGAGGTGTAGCTAATTTGCAACATCACGCTACGATTGATGGTGAATGAGCCACGGAGGAAATCGAGCAAGCTGTATTCTGCGAGACAATAGAGAAAAGTTGAGATGCCGGTAAGCAATGCGGAAAGATACCACTTTCCTTGTCGAAAAATGGGTTGAAATCCGTTCATAAGCGCTCCGGCAAGGCCGAAAAGTAAGATCGAGGAGCCAAAGCGGATGTTTTGGATGGAATCTGTATAGACGCTGGGATCGAGCTTTGAGGAGCTAATCGCGCACTGGGCATCCCATAGAAAGCCGCAAATCAGCGCGTAAATAAACATTACAGGCAGTGGCACAGTAACAGCGATGCATAAGAATACAACAAGTAGAAGAAAAACCCGCGCGTTATAGAGCGAAATGAATGCTGGCGCAAATTGCTGCAGGATGACCGTCAGCAAGATCAAGAAAAATAGGGTTATGGCGTAGCGAAGCACGGAGTGGTTTACGAGTTCTGGTTAATTCTCACTAGGAATGACGAACACTGTAGCCAGATCATTGAAGTTCACTGCGGGGCGAACGAGAGCTTCAGAGTACATGGCACCTGACTCGACAGACTCGATCGTTCCGATGAGTATGTTGGCGGGCGTAACAGCACCGCGGCCATCGCTGAATACGCGTTGACCTTTTTTCAGGTTGGTGTTTTTGGGTAAATAGCTGAGAATGAGCATGGGGTCTTTGCCGTATTCGGCGGGCCGACCACTGATGATTCCGAGATCGGCAGAACCCTCAACTTTCGCGGAAACTTGGCAGCTCTTATCGGTCAAGAGAATGACGGTGGCAAAGTTGTGGGCGATGAGATCGACTTTTCCTACCAATCCATCAGCGGTTACGACGGAATTTTGGATGCCTATGAAGGATTCCTCTCCGCGGTTGATTTCGACAGTTTTATACCAGTTTGTTGTCTGGCGGCGCGTGATGTTGGCGGCTACCAGAGTAAAATTGGTGTTTTTGGTGAATTTCAGTGCGGAGCGTAAACGAGCGTTTTCTGACTCAAGGGCATCGAATCGTTGTTCGATTTGCCTCAGTTTGTCGAGCTCAGCCTTCGTTACTTCTAAAGCGGCTTCGAGTTCGCGAGAGTGAGTAACTTCTTTGGAGAAATTACGCGCCTTTTCCTCGATTGCCGATCCTGATTTGAGGAACGGGTTAAGCGCGGAATAGTATGTATTTTGGATCGAGCGAACGCTGCGATCACTGCGCGTGAGAGCCCAGGTGGCACCACCAAGGAAGCAAAGCAAAGCGATGAGATTAAGCGGCTTCATGGCCGGGGAAGAAGTCGGGGTCTACGATGTGTATCAACCAATGTTGGCGATACGTTTGAGCAGCGCAATTTCTTGCAATGCTTTTCCTGTGCCTTCGGCAACAGCGCTGAGTGGATCCTCAGCGATGTGAACGGGAAGCCCGGTTTCTTCACGAATGAGCCGATCCAATCCTTTTAGGAGAGCACCGCCACCAGCGAGAACGATTCCGCGGTCCACGAGGTCCGCTGCAAGTTCAGGAGGGCATCGCTCCAGAGTGGTGCGTATGCCATCGATAACTTGGGAAAGAGGATCAGCCATTGCCTCACGTATTTCTTGTGAGGTGATGGTAATTGTTTTCGGCAGTCCTGCTACGAGGTCGCGCCCCTTGACCTCCATGGTCATTTCTTTGGGCAGCGGAGCTGCGGAGCCGATGCGGATTTTAATGTCTTCTGCTGTACGCTCCCCGATCATGAGATTGTAGGCTCGCTTCATATAGGAGGTGATGGCGTCATCCAGTTCATCACCTGCAACGCGAACGCTGCGGGAGTAAACAATGCCAGAGAGTGAAATCAATGCGACCTCAGTGGTGCCGCCGCCGATGTCAACGATCATATTGCCTGCGGCATCTTGAACAGGAAGACCTACGCCAATGGCGGCGGCCATGGGTTCCTCGATCAGGTAAACCTCGCGTGCGCCAGCTTGCTCTGCGGACTCACGAACGGCACGTTTTTCCACTTCGGTGATACCGGAGGGGACAGCAATGACAACGCGGGAGTTTGAGCGGCGACCATTGTTCACTTTTTTAATGAAGTGGCGCAACATGGCTTCCGTAACTTGGAAGTCGGAAATGACACCATCACGCAGCGGACGGATGGCGACGATGTCACCGGGAGTGCGGCCGAGCATGCGCTTGGCGTCATCACCTACGGCGAGAACTTGATTAGTGCCAGCTTTGACTGCTACTACGGAAGGCTCACGCAGAACGATACCGTGGTCTTTGACACATACAAGTGTGTTGGCGGTGCCGAGATCGATACCGATGTCTTGAGACATCCAATTGCCGAAAAGACGTTTAAAAATGGACATGGAAATGAGAAAATGGGGAAAAGAAAAAAATGAGGTTCATGCGGCTTTTCCGCTGTTTCAGCGATCGATATGAGGAGCTGTGCGAGAGAGGTCAGGTCCTTCTCATTCAATCAGCAAGATCGTTTACGCTCTGCAACGATATAAACCGAAGCGAGACAAGCAGATCTTGCGGTAATGTCAATGAATATTTAAGAATCTGTGACGCTTTTTTTCAAAATTTCCAATGCTTGTGCTGCCGCGATCATGCCGAATGTGGCGGTCACAGGAGTGGCTGTACCGTAGCCTGAATCGCAACTGAGTCGTAGATTTGCGCCCTCAGGGCGCTGCGTCGAGACTGATCCATCACATTGAGGAAAAACGGGAGACTCGGTCGAAAAAATGGCAGTAACCCCAAATTTTTTGATTTTTTTACCTGTTGGCGCTTTAGGGAAGCCGTGGTGGCTACGCAAATTTTTTCGGGTTTGGAGTAGAAGTGCATCGTGGCAGGTCATTGCCAAATCGGCGATTTGAATGCAGGAAGGATCTCGCCGTCCGCCTGCGGCGCCGACGGTAACTATAGGGATGCCGCGCGTTTTGCACTCGGCGATCAAGTGGCATTTCTGGCGGACAGCATCGATGGCATCTATGACAACGTCGGGGGATGAGGCGAGCAATTCATCCGCATTTTTCTCTGAATAAAACGTTTGTTTTTCTGTGATTTGACAGTCGGGATGAATGGCTTGGATTCGTTCAGCCATGGCGCTAGTTTTCAAACGACCGATTTGGCCATCCATGGCGTGAAGTTGACGGTTGACGTTGGTGACACAGATTTCATCGAGATCAACCATGGTGATGTGGCCGATTCCAGAACGGGCGAGGGCTTCGACAATCCAAGAGCCCACTCCGCCAATGCCGATTACTGTGACATGGGCTTGGTGAAATCGCTCAAGAGCGCAAGTGCCGTAGAGTCGGGAAATTCCGGAAAAACGCATGGTAAATGTTGATGGTGAGTGGGTTATGGATAAAATGAAACAGCGATTGGAGCGGCATCGTTTGATGCAGACGTTTAAAGCGCTTATTAAATACGAACGTTTGCTGCAGCGAGGGCAGCGTAGATTTTGAGATCGACGGATTTTCCGCCTTGTTCTTGTGCTAGCAGCCAATGTCGAAGATCTGCTATGGGAATCCGGTGCACACAGATTTCTTCGCCTGCCACCCCACCGCCATCGTGGGTTTTGGTCAATCCTGTGGCCCAGAATAGATGGGTGGTTTCAGAGGTCATTCCCGAAGAAGTGGGAGATGAGAGGAGGGCTTTGATGGCAGCCGCGGCATAGCCGGTTTCCTCCAAGAGCTCGCGGCCCGCGCTTTCAGCGAGTGATTCATGAGCGAATTCAGGCTCGTCTCCCACCAATCCCGCTGGGAGTTCGATTACTCGTTTTTGCATGGGGATGCGGTATTGCTCCACCAGTATGATCTCTTGCTCATCGGTGATGGCCAAAATGCCGACTGCGGCATCAGAGTGCGGGCGCTTGACGAATTCCCAGTGGTCAATGCGGTGCATGGACAGCCAGCGAGAAGAATAGAGCAGTTTGGAATTCGACATGCACAAGAGAAGCAGATGCGGGTTAGCGTTGCAATCGCGATCGGGAACTATGGTGATTTAAGGCAGCTTCCAGGCATTCCGATAGCGCGCATACTCAGATTGTGGCATGATCACATAGAGTGGCTGGCGGGTCGGGTCGATTTGTGCGATCATGCTGCGCAAACGGGCCTCATCCATGGTGGTGCAGCCAGCGGTAGGCTTGCTTCCGCCAGCTCTCCAGATGTGGAAAAAGATCGAGCTGCCCGAGCCTTTACGCACTTCAGGTGGGGCATTGTGGGCGATGAAAAGCTTGAGTTTGTGAGCGGGATCGTCTTGCTTCATTTGCTGCTTTTTCTCCCATGCCGTGGCTGGTTCATGAGGTAAGATCACATGCCGATTGTAGGATGGTGATTGTGGATCCTCGACCCACAAATCGCGGGAAGTTACGCGACGATAGGGAAGTTGGGTATGCTTGCGAATGCTGGCATCAGCGCCCCAAGCTCCGCCAATGCGAAAAACTCCAGCCGGCGTGCGGCCGTCGCCTTCTTTTTTGATACCAGCACCAGCGGACACTGGATGAAGGCCTAGGCCCCATACGAGTCCATTTTTTCCAAGTCTTCCACTCCAAGATGTTCCTGATTTCACCCAAGCCTTGCCTTGTTTTTGATAAAGCTGAAGGGTGACGTGGGAAGAGTTCCAGTCTTTTGCTACTCCAACGAGACATTGAGTCGAAGCGCTAGGAAGCTCAAAAGTATGGCCCACGATAGCGCTTAGGAAAAAAATCGACAACAGTTTAAACATCCTCGCATTTTACTTCAAATTGAAGTGAAATCAATCTTTTTTGAAATCATCCATGTCTTTCGTAGGTTAAATTGGAGCTTTAAATGCTTGGATCGGTTATGAACGATCATCGATAACTCCTTTCCAGCTACTGCCTGGGATATGTCACTGGTAGTTTGATTTCAAACGCGATTGCGAAAGTGTAAAAAAATGCTGCGCCAAGGTTGATTTTTGAGCTAATTCCCATTGTGAGTCATGAGTAGAATGCTGGGTAACAAACCACCACAAATTGTGATTTTTACCTTCGCTGAATCCTGAGGTTTCGCGATTTGTTGCTTCGGCCGCGATTTGGATAGCTGTTCATTTTCAATATGCTGAAAAAGGTAAACGTTTTTAGCGTTCTAAAGATTATTTTTTACGAAGAAATTGGCTTTTCAAAAAGTGGCTCATCAACGAAGATCAGTGCATGACGGAACGTAATGTTAATTGGGGTAGCTATCGCTTAGGTGCATGGTCACAGCGCTATCTTAGCATGTGCCATGCCATGCCGACCGGTAAGCTGATGAGAAGATTGACCTTTTGGTTGAGGAAGCCTCTAAAAATGGTGATCGGTGAGGAGGTCGATGTTGTGGTCTGGGGATTGAAGTTACGTCTGAAATCAAAAGGGAATTTATCCGAGCAAAGATTGATTTTTATGCCGCAGTTTCTGGATCACGATGAGCGCCAACTGCTTCGTGACGAGATTCAAGACGGAGAAGTTTTTCTCGATATAGGCGCCAACGTGGGAGCGTATTCTCTATGGATGGCCTCGCAAAAAGAGAAAAATTTGCGCATTGAGGCCTTCGAGCCTGATGATGCTCTTTGCCGACGGTTGTCTTTTAACATCGAGCAAAATCAACTCAATAACCTGCATCTGCGCCGTATTGCGCTAGGACGCGAGGAGGGAGAGGTTGTTCTTGTCAAAGGGGTGGGGAATTCTGGTGAAAATCAAGTAGTCTCGGCATCCGAACATGGAGAGAGAATCCGCATGTGCAAACTGAGCACGTTTCTTGAAGAGAATGGAATTCCTAGAGTACATTGTATGAAAATCGATGTCGAGGGTATGGAGAATGAAATTCTGGAGCCATATTTTCTAGAAACAAAAGCAACCGACTTGCCCCGTATGATTGTATGTGAGGTGCTGGCTCATGCGGAAAACTCGGCGTTGATTCGATTGCTAGAACGTAGTGGTTATCGCTTACAAAAGCGTTGCCGCATGAATGGAGTTTTTGTTCGTGCATGATCACGAGACTCGGTCCAAAATGACAGACTCTGGATCTGCGTTGACGTTGTGAGTTTCTCGCTTAATACAAAGTCAGTTGTGCAACAATGGGAACAGTAACTGCGGAAAAATCAATTTTTCCGTCGAGTATGTCCCTTGCACAAGTTCGTAAATCTGTCTCGCTGATATCCCAATTTTTGGATTGAATCGGGTAATTGAGCAATTCCATCACACCTTGCATTTTGTGCGTGTTGCCCGCTAGTCCGATGAACGGAGTTTGATAAATTGCGGCAAAAATGTTAGGGTGTTGACGACCTCCGACGAGAAGATCAGCTTTTGCAATGATCGCCATTGCTTGTTTGTATTGCGCATCTTTGTAGCTGATGATCTGAATATGATAAGATTGCGCGATTTTTTTTGCTAGATAGAGGTCGGTCTTGGTATTAGCGAGGAAAACGATTCTACGACCCAGCGGTTTAAGCGCGCGGATGATTTTTTCCATGGTTGCAATAGAGCGAGCGTTGCGGTCAAGAATCGAGGAAGCTGTTAGGGCGATGAATCCTGTATCGATGTCGAAAGTGCGGAAATGCTGCTCGATTTCCTCTTCTGATAATCGCGGCAGTGCGTATGCCGCATCACCGAGAACGGTATTAGGTATGTTGAGTTGATTGAGTAACCTGTGAGATAGCGGCTCGCGCACAAGCACGGCGTCTAGCTGTGGATAGACCGCTTGAAGCATGGCCGCATGTAGGCTTCCGGGTTTGACGTCGATCGTTTGATTCATAGAAATCACTTTTTTCCCATTTGCCTTGAATGCATAAAGTGAAGCAAGCATCCGAAAAAAGTGACCAGACTGGTCATGCATCGCACCTTCACCATTAAAGCAGACAACATCATATTGATTGTATATGTTCTGATCGATTCCATACCAGCTCAAGATGGACTTGACCTTGTGGAGATTGTTTTTGCGAATATTGCAAAGCAGCATTTTGTCAGCAATGATTCGGAGAAAAGGGAATAATTTGAGCGGTAGTGGAGCAAAGGTATAAGGTATAAATTCAGCCTCAGGATGATTGTTTTCGATAAGTTGTCGCATGCCAGCACTGGTTGCCTGACTGCCCCAGTTGATCGATGTAGACGTGTCGAGGTAATAAAGAACTTTCACGAGCGGTTGATTATGGTTGTTGTGGTGAATTGTAGCTGTGATTCTGAACCTATGTCAAACCTGTGATAACGAAATTCTGAGCTCCTAGGATTATATTTTCCGAGTAGTGATTGGCGTTTGATTCTTCAGCTGAAATGTTTTACGCTTCTGCGTCGCGTGAATGAAATCAAGAAAAAACTAACAGTTTGGGTTGTTCTGGACAGAAAAGCTGGACATCGTTCTCTGACAATGGGCATGTTAGGCAGCTTGCGTTACGAATATTCATTAAGAGTAACTGAGGTGCGCTATCGAGCTTGGACGCGGCCGTTGGGGCGCTTGCTGCAAAGGTGTTGGCCGTTGGGGTTCTCTTTCGCTTGCTGCGGAATGGCGGGCCGAGATAAATTCGGCGAATCGCCTGATATCATCATTGGGTCTGGTGGTGGGGTGCAGTGGGCCGTAGCCGCACTAGGGAAAAAAAAATCTGCGTTTAGTATTTTTATTGGCTCTCCGCGCTCGATTCCGGTTTCTGATTATGGAATGGTGATTCATTATGATCCCTCACTTGAGTCTTCTGGTGTGGTTTTGCTTCCAGCTTTGCCCGGGCCGATCAATCACGAAACTACTGCATTAGCTGCGAAAAATTTTATAGAAGGACGTGCGCCGCTGAATCATAAAATTGCATGCTGTATGATTGGTGGGAATGGTGCTGGTTATGAATGGAGCGAAAAAGATGGGAATTTACTAGGTGATCGATTGAACGAGGTAGCTGCGCAAAAGGGACTCCGGTGGGTGATCACGACTTCTCGGCGTACGCCCAGAGAGATGGAGTCAGCCCTGCGTAATCGGCTTTCCAAAAGCTCCATTTACGATGCCTGCTGGGCGGGTGAGGGCGATGCCAGACGAGTTGTTGCCGCATATCTGGGCCTAGCCGAGCGTGTTTTGGTGAGTGAGGACAGTATGTCAATGATGCACGAGGCAATGGCATCGGGAATACCTGTAAGTGTCTTTTCATCAAATCAACATCGGATAGATCCTAAGCACGAAAACTTTATTCTTAAGGCAGAATACGAAAAATGGATTCAACGACTTCGCTTGGATAATGCGAATTTCGTAGAGTCTTTTTGCTCACACAGCTCCGTGTTTGATCTTCCTTTGGATGCTATGGTGTGCTCGAAGATTACACCATTACTTCAACAGTTTTTCGTCGCAAGAGCTGATAAAGTTAAGAAGTTTTAATTTTGTTTGCGTGCCATAACTTCATGATAGACTTCGACAGTTTGGGTGAGCATTTTTTCTAACGTAAAAGTGTTCTCACCAGGTGGCGTGGGTGCTTGATCGATCCACGATACGATGAGCTCAGCGGCAGAGTTCCAATCGCCGGGAGTGACATTTCCCTCAGGAAACAATGCGTCGAGTTGCTCGGCGACTCCGCCATGATGGTAAGCTGCGACGGGTTTTCCTAAGCCCATTGCCTCTAGGCTCACGCGCCCGAATGCTTCTGGCTCAAGCGACAAGCTGACGACGGCATCGGATACCGACATGACTTCACGCAAGTCGGTGCGGTCACCGAGAAAAGTGATGTGATCGGTGAGTTTTAAGGATTGAATTAAGGCTTGAAGTTCGTTGCCGAATTCTTGTTTTTTGGGATGACATGAGCCTGCGATGGTGCCGTGAACAGAAAGATTTTTTTGTCGTAAGGCATGGATGAGATGGCAAAAATGTTCGTGGCCTTTCCATCGCGAAATGCGACCCGGTAAGTTGATGCAATATTTGCCCTGTAGTTGTGGAAATTCGTTTCGCCATTGTTCAATCCATGCTGGACTTGGTTGAAAGTTCGGATGGTAGAAATCGTTTGATATCCCGCGATGAATAACTGTGACGCGTTCTGGGGCGATGGGGTAGTGCTGGAGAATGTGTTTTTTGACAGATGCGGAAACGGCGATGATTTGTTCGCCGCGCGTCATGATTCGTGAGTAGGCATTGACGGAATAAAATCCGTGGAAGGTGCTGACGAAACGTGGTCGAGATGAGCGAGGGAGTGATTTCCAGGCGAGCCAAGCGATCCATGCGGGCACTCGTGAACGAACATGAATGATGTCTGGTTTCTCGGTGAGAAATATTTGGCGTAAGGTGGCAACGAGAAAAAATGTAGTTAAACTCTTTCGGTGAACTGGTAGTGTAATGTGTCGAGTGCCTTGTTCCGCAAGACGTTTCGTGAGTCGTCCACCGTGTGAAATCACGATGGATTCGTGCCCGATTGTCACGAGATGTTGGGCTAGCTCGCAGGTGCCGCGTTCGACACCTCCGGAGTTGAGTTCGGGAAGGATTTGGATGATTTTCACAGACGATGAGGATATAATGCTTGCACTAGGAAGCGAGCGCAGCGGTCAGCCTCGCGCAACGGGGTAGATGCCGGAAGCAGGTGACATTTTTGCCAATCGGAAAAAAACGATGCTTGTTGAGTCTCGCAGAGTTGTTGCACTGCGCGCGAGATCTTGGACATTTTTTTGTTGGGAGGCAATGGTAGGATTCCTACGGCGGCACTGCTGCTGAGTGCTTCGAATATCATCGAGACGCTATCTTGAGTCACCCATGTTTCCCGAACATCGGCAAGCTGTGCTGGCAGCCAATTGGGTGTCGTTGTTTGGTGTGGGTGTATGGTAAGTGGCAGTGAGGAAATTGTGTCCAGAAAACCATGCGGCGTGCGGCGTGAGTCAGTGAGATGCCATTCGAGTGGTGAGCTTGTTACGATTTCAGAAATAGCACGTTGAAGTAGTTCTCCATTCCAAGCAAATTCTTTGGATGGCCCGCCGATCATTATCAGTCCACGATTATTTGAAGATGTGCCAGCTTGAATGCGGTTCAGAGCGCCGACTGTTGGAATGATGTATGGAGGGTAATCTTTAGCATCGAGATCGTGTTGCGGAACGAGACATAGATCAAATAGTGCGCAGGGAAGACTTGGTTTCATCAATACCACTGTAGGTGCATCAAGTATTTTTCCAAGAGTCAGTAAGGGGATATGAGTGGAATGACCAGCACCGATGATTAAATCCAGGTGGGGTAATGATTTGGCTTGTTTTAGCGTCTGAATGGTGGAGGAAAATGGATTGCGACTTGTGATCTCGATGACTTGGATTTGAGAAAAAGTCAGGCGTTGGATCGCCTCGGCTAAACCGAGACTTTGATTGCGATGTCCTGGTTTGCCATCTGAAAGAACGAGAATTTGCAAGGCTTTATGCATGATAAATGAATGTCTCAAGAGGCTTTGCAGCCCAGCGCATCAATGAAGTGATACCATGTCGAGGTCTCGTAGAGCGATGTAGTTGGCAGGGGGATACGAGTGGATAACAGCGTGGAGTATTTTTGAGAAAATCCTGCGTTCCAGGGAATATCAGAAGTTTTTCTCGTATCAAACTGCTCATCAGGGGCTGTGAAGAAAATTACCATGTCAATAGGGGAGGTTTGTTCTCCATCCAAGACTCGAAGGTAATCACGCAACGGAATGTCTTTTGGAAGAACTGCATGAGAGGCTCTGTTGGACTGAAAATCAAACGGAGCATTGAAAACTAAAAAACGGTAGTCATTCTCTCGTGCGATCAATTGCTCGATTGCCGGAAGAGAGGCGCGACAAATTTTGGGATCATTTGATAACACAATGACGATATGCCAGGGTTTATTTTGTGAATGTGGAGTCTTTGAGGTTCTCGTTTGACGAACCACAAAAGGTTGCTTAACGCCTAACTTCCATCGATTGTGGAACCAGAAACCGTCACAGGGACTGGTATTGAGAGAAGTTTCAATGCCACGCATGATTGATGAAGTATCGCAAGGCTCATCATCTGGATGCTTTCGGAGATCAATATGCCAGCGAGCTGATCCAATTTTCGTCATAGAAACATAAAATATGGTTGCACTAGTTTTTTTATGTAGGATCTCCACGAGTGGCGAGCAGGAAGTGTTCCTGCCGAAAAATGGCATGCGGATGCCTGAATTTCCGGCGTTTTGGTCAGCGAGGATTCCGAGAAGTCCTCCAATCCGCAGGTGAGAGCAGGCTTGCGTAAAACCATCTTTGTTAGAAAAAAGCTTTGTTCCCGATCTTGCACGTCGCATTTTTATCATGTGATTCATCAAGGGGTTATTGAGTGGGCGGAAAAACGCCGCGCTGGACCTAGTTGGAGCCAGCAATGCATTAAGTCGGGAGAGAATTTCCCAGTTGCCCATGTGCGCTAGGGCTAACAAAATGCCGTGCGGTGATGATTCTAGCTGCTGATGCAAATCGACTAAGCCTGAAAAGGAAACGTGGGGCGTAATCTTTTCGTCTTTCATCAACGCCATTTTCATACCACAAATCAAATTTGCAGCATTAGTTTCAAAAACGGATTTCGACAATTCTTGGATTTGATCAAGATTTAATTGATCACCCCAAGCAATTCGGCAATTTCTAATGACTGTTCGACGGCGAGACTTCAAACAAATCCAAGCAATACGTCCCATGAAAGTCGATAGTCGATCAACAACAGAAGTCGGGAAGAAGCGTAAAAAGGTCTCGAAAATTATCACAAAAGTGTATTCGAGCCAGTGAGAAATGCTTGGTTTTGTCGGAATTGTGCTCAAGACGCTGCTAGCTTTTGCTATTTTCATCTAATTGGCAAGACGGAACATAAAAGCATTGATCATCAAAGTCTAAGAAATTCTTTGCAAAATTCATATTTTACTTTAGCAACATATCAGTTTTTCATGAATATACGCGCGTTGTGGTATCGTTCACAAAACGGAAGCTTCCGACAGGAGATCATTTGTTGAAATGAAATTTCCTCGGCATTTTTTCCTCAACCGCAATGATTGCAGTTGCCCCTGAAGTCTCGCAGTCAGGCTGTGGATTCTCGATATTTGATGGATATTCTTCGCCTCGAACCGAAGATGATTCTAAACTTGGCACGACTTCGGCCAGTGCTGGATTCATGCACAGGGCGTTCGTGATTGCCAATGCTGGGCCTTATTCACTTTCGGTCATTGATGTTTCAGTCGATACTCCTCTATTCAATCTTACAATACTGCCGCTGAGTTTGGTGTTCATTCATGAAGTAGTTCTGCAGAAACCAAATCGTGCGATCGGATTGATTTGCAATTATGAGATGAGAGGCTAGATTACTTCCTTGCTTCGCCAGTTCAGAGGCTACCGATACTTTTATTCCTTTCGCTTTACATGAAAACAAAAACGGCCGGACTTTTCATTGGAATTCTCATCATTGTGGCAATTCTGTTAGGATTCAGACTTGTTCGTGATTTGGATTCTGGCCAAGGAAAGCCCGAGCAGGGAACAGAGCCAGTTAGAGAAGCTCATAAGCCTGTGCCATCGTCACAAGACAGACCGAAAGCCCGCACGAGCTCTCGGAGTGCCGACCGCATCCCGCGTCCTACAGCGGTAGATCCAGAATTGGCAGATGCTGAGATTAGTCGACTTCTTTCCGACGACAAAGTGCCGGTTCTGCAGGCAGCCAAAGGCTTGCTGGCAATCGCTGCTGACTCACGAGTCGCGACCAAGGTTCGTGCAGATGCGCTCCAGCATGGCTTGAACCTCACCAACGATGAGGACTATGCTGAACTCGTAATGCCTGAACTGGAGGCCAATCATTTTGAGTCTCCCGAAATGCATCGTATTGCGCTAGACGATGCATACAACCGCGATGACATCGCAAAACTACCATCGACATTAGCATTGATGAAGCACACCACCGGAGAAATGCAAAAAGAAGCCATTGAGCTTATTGCATTCATCACCAGCGAGGATGAAGCGATCGGTCTCAATTATGACAAATGGAGTAGCATCGTCACCGAGCATTTGCTGAAAAATGCCGAAGAAGAATAAAATACGATTTACTTGTAAAACGTCGGGTTTTTTCGTAACGATTGCGCTACGCTCCCGTAGTTCAATGGATAGAACGGCCCTCTCCTAAAGGGCAGATACAGGTTCGATTCCTGTCGGGAGCATTTTTGCGTCATCATTTCTAGCATTATGCCTCGTGCATTATCACGGCGTTGACACGATTTTTGCTGGATTTATCAAGCCTACATCCCTATTTTTTCTCGCGATGTCTACTTCCACCAAACCTGTATTTCTCTACGATACCACCTTGCGCGACGGCACACAGGGCGAGGGCTTTCAATTATCGGGATTAGACAAATTGCGTATCGCCGAGCGTTTGGATCAATTTGGCATTGACTATATCGAAGGCGGATGGCCGGGATCAAACCCCAAGGACGTCGAGTTTTTCCGTGAGGCTAAAAAGCTCAAGCTGACTCATGCTAAGCTGGCAGCTTTCGGTTCGACACGCCGCGCAGATGTGGCAGTGGATCAAGATCCTCAAGTCGCTTTGTTGCTGGATGCTGAGACGCCAGTCGTGACGATTTTTGGCAAAAGTTGGGATCTTCATGTTACCGAAGTGTTGCGCACGACTGTTGAGGAAAATCAGGCGATGATTCGCGATACCGTGGCTTATTTAAAAAAACACGGTCGCGAGGTTGTCTATGATGCCGAGCATTTCTTTGATGGCTTCAAGGCAAACATCGAGCACGCACTCGCGACACTCCAAGCTGCTGCGGATGGTGGTGCCGATATTTTAGTTCTTTGCGATACGAACGGTGGAACCTTGCCGCATGAGGTTGCAGAGATTTGTCAAGTCGTTCGCCAGCGTATTCCGCGTGTGCCGATTGGCATTCATACCCACAACGATTGCGAACTTGCTGTCGCGAATGCTGTGGCCTCTGTTCAAGCTGGTGCCGTTCAGGTGCAGGGCACGATCAATGGATATGGAGAACGCACGGGTAACTGCAATCTCACTTCGCTCATTCCGATTTTGCAACTCAAGATGAATCTCGAAGTAACTCCTCATTTGGAGAAAATGCAGGATCTCTCCTACTTCGTGGATGATGTCTCGAACAACCCGCATTTCGCCCGTGCACCATTTGTGGGGCGTACAGCCTTCGCGCACAAAGGCGGAATGCACGTCAATGCCGTACAAAAACTAGCGCGCAGCTATGAACACATTCGCCCCGAGGAAGTAGGCAATTCGCAGAATATTTTGGTTTCTGAACTTGCTGGGCAATCAAACATTTTGATCAAAGCTGAACAAATGGGCCTAGCCTTGGAAAAAGGTTCAGCTGCCGCGAAAAATCTACTGCAAAGTGTGAAGGAAATGGAAAATATCGGCTACTCGTTTGAGGCCGCGGGAGGTTCGTTAGAGCTGCTTATTCGTAAAGAAACGGGAGCTTATCAGAAACCCTTCGATCTCAAAGAATACCATACAAGTTTTCGTCAATATCGCGATGGGCACTCACCAGTTTGTGAAGCTACCGTAAAGGTATTTGTCAATGACATGCCCGAGTATACGGTGGCGGAAGGTCATGGCGTGGTGAATGCTCTTGATGTCGCATTGCGCAAGGCGTTGCTATCCTTTTATCCTGAACTCGCACGTGTCACTTTAGTGGACTACAAGGTGCGGATTCTTGATGGTCATGATGCAACTGCTTCAAAAACTCGCGTGCTGATTGTTTGTTCCGATGGCGAAAGCAATTGGGGGACAGTGGGTGTCTCTGAGAACATCATCGAGGCGAGCTGGATTGCCTTGGTTGACGGCCTTGATCTCTTCTTGCAACGTTGTCGCAAGTAATTGCGTGTAAGCTTTGTTCGCTTAATCCGTATCTATGTGCCTTATGAAAAAACTCATCTTTCTTGCGTTGTTCGCCATGCCTTTATTTGCGGCTGAACCTGTAAAAATCTTTGATGGCAGCACGCTTACCGGTTGGAAGGTTAAGGGCCCTGCTGCGTATTGGTCGGTCAATGATGGCGCCATTGTAGGCAAGAGTGATGAGAAAAAAATCGGCTCGATTTTATGGACAGAAGCCTCCTACAAAAACTTCGTGCTCGAGGCTGAATTTCGCTTCACGGGGCATGTTGACTCAGGATTTTTCCTTCGTGACGAAAGCGAACAAATCCAGATTGGTATTTCAGGTTCGCTCAAGCGTGACCTTACATGCTCACCCTACATTGGCAAAAAGGGGCGTTATCCAGTAGAGGCAGTTGGCGTTAAGGATTTGCTCAAAGAGGGGGAGTGGAATAAAATCAAAATTGATGTGAGCGGAAAGAAGTACATTGTTTCTCTGAATGGAAAGCAAGTGCTCGACTACACTACCGATGAGATCACGGAAAGTGGTCCGATTGGTTTGCAGGTTCACCCAGGTTTGGTGATGGAGATTCACTTTCGTGAGCTCAAAATTACCAGCAAGTAATGTCTGCGAATGGCGTTATTTTTTGACGCGCAGGTGCAGGAAGTTCGTGAGTATGATAATCGCGGCACCCAAGTAAAAAACGGGTCGTAGCGATTGGTAATCTTGAAACAACAGCGCACCTAAAATGATCCCGTGAATGGGCTCGAAGTTCATCACCAAATTGCTGCGATACGCTGAGACGTTGCGCAGCAAATGGGTATGGAATGCGTGAGCAAAAACCGTGCACAGAACGGCGAGGAAAAACATCCACACGAAGTCCATACTTTTCCACTCAAACAAGGTAGCGTATGGAGACAAGAAGGGGTGAACGATCAGTGCCGCGATGCAGGCCCCCGGCATTTCCCAAAGCAAAATGGTTTCAGGTGCTGCTCCCGATAATACCAGTTTGCGGTTGAGCACGGGGAAAACTGCGGCAAGAAAGGCGCCAATTACGGCTAGGGTTAAGCCAAGCAAATACTTTGTTTCTAATCCCGCAATTAATGCCAATCCTAATGCAGCAAGGATACCCAAAAGGATTTCTGATTTGACGATTTTCGAGCCCGTTAGCCACGGTTCGGTAAATGCGGTAAACAGGGAAATAGATGCGTATCCTGTGAGGCAAATGGAAATGTTAGATACCTTCAGACTGCCATAGAAAAACAACCAGTGTGCCCCTATGATCATGCCTACGATCAACATTTTCAGGGCTAGGGCGGGCGATACGAGCAGTGGTGCCTTACGACGATACAGCATCCATAACGCCATCACCACAGCGGCGATTCCTGTGCGCCATACTACCAAGCTGGTGGTGTTGAGGCTAAGTAAATGTCCAAACACGCCAGTCAGTGCCAGTAAAAACACTAACAGATGTAGTTGGATGGTAGGCGAGTTCATCGCAATAACGATCAACTTGCGACGAGCGCAAATTTCAGTTCACCTTCGGAAACAACTTCGCCGTTGACGAGGCAACGCGCGCGTGTTTGACCGATGGAGCCACGAATTTTGATCACCTCTGCCTCGATGAACAAGGTGTCACCGGGGAGAACAGGACGACGCCATTTGACGCTATCGGCGCTCATGAAGTAACCAATTTTCCCTTGGTTTTCTGGTTTGCGCAGCATGAGCACGGAGGATACTTGTGCCATGGCTTCGAGCTGCAGCACGCCGGGCATGACGGGGTGACCGGGGAAATGCCCAGGAAAAAACGGCTCGTTCATAGTCACATTTTTGATGCCCGTGCACTTGGTGTCGCCCTCGAAATCAATGATGCGATCCACTAACAAAAATGGATAGCGATGTGGCAAAATTTTCAACACATCGTGAATGTCCAAGACTGCTTCGCCTTTGGGAATGTTGATCGGCGGAACCATCGAACGCATGCGGCTGTACTCGCGCTTCACAGTGGCAGCCATTTGTGTGTTCGGTCCATGGCCTGGCTTGACGGCAATGACGTGACCGAGAATGCGTTTGCCTGAGAGCATGAGATCACCAATCAGGTCGAGAGCTTTGTGGCGGGCGAATTCGTTAGAATAACGCAGGGCTTCCTTGGACATCACTTCGTTGCCGCGAACGACGACGGCATTTTCGAGTGAACCACCCTTGATCAGGCCTTTGTCTAGCAGGGGCTTGACGTCCTCGTAATACACAAAAGTGCGTGCAGGAGCGATTTCACTTTCGTAGAGCTCGGGAGTGACTTCGCTGGAAAAATATTGCGTGAAGCGACCATCGGGGCCAACGTTGGTTACGGATACGCGGAATGTTTTGCTAGGCACAATCGTTACGATGCTACCATCGCCGCTTTCTTGGTGTATCGGCTCGCGGATTTCCCATACTTTACGCGGTGCTTTTTGCGCTACGATGCCTGCTTTTTTGATTAGTTCGACAAAAGGACGCGACGAGCCATCGCCAATTGGTGGTTCGTTGGCATCCATCTCGATGATGGCATTGTCTACCCCCATGCCGGTAAGCGCCGAGATCACGTGCTCTACCGTGTGTACTTTCACTGAGCCTTGAGCCAAAGTTGTGGCGCGTTCTACCGTCTGTACTTTGTCGACATCGGCATCGATGAACGGCTGATCCGGCAGGTCAATGCGGCGGAATTTGAAACCATGGCCTTCTGGCGCAGGTTTGATGGTGAGCGAAACTTTTTGTCCCGTGTGCAAAGACGTGCCTTCCAATGAAGCGGCAGATGCGAGTGTATGTTCGAGTTCGGTGGCCATGCGAGCCAGCGTTCTAGGGGAAAAATCGCGCCCTGCCAAGCTTGTTTTTTCTCGTTTAATCGAGCGTATTGATGGTTTGATCCTTTCCCGTTCAGTAAACTTGCCAAAGTCATTCGAACCGAAATCCAAATCTACTCAACGTGGGCTCTTTGCTCAACTATTCAACCATTGTAACCTATTTCGATGATAATCCTTAGCAAATCGGTATACTTTCTCCCCAGCTAACTACGCATATTAAGCTAACTCAATAAATGCGTCAAAGCTGCACAGTATGAGACCTGAAAATTTCTAATAGTGGATCTCTCCTGGGCGTATTGAAAAGGGCTGACCCACAAAAAAATTCGCAGATTTTTCCTTCGATATTTTTAGATTATTACATATCGTGTGATTCAGATAGCTCTATTTATAGCGCCTGAAGAATCTTCGAATCCTGGTGGAAAGAGGGTTTTGAATCGCATAAAATTTCTCCTCTATACCCGGTATTTTTGATAAAACATTTTTCTCTCTTGCAAGCTGGCATGTAGATATGAAAAATGTTTGTTCGATCTTGTCAGAAAAGTTCAAAGAATGAACCAACTTACGATTTAATCTAGGATCAATAAAAATTTCTTCTGCTATGTGACCAGATGCGACGATCATCATAATCTTAGTTCGGATACACTTGTCACAAATGCCACAATTTTGCGGACGCAAATGCTTTTGTTTGCAAAATGTTACGGTTTGTAACGCAATGTGATCTTTGGTGATCGGTTCCAGTTTATCAACTCGGCTGAATTGATTGCACAATGATCTTAAGCGATAATCTCTCCCTGCAAGTAAGAGATTAGATATGGAATTAGAGCCGTATGGAAAACTCACGAAATCCTCAGCAGCGGTGAAGTCAGAAGCAAAAACACATTCTTCAAATAACTGGCGAAACAAATACGCGTTGCCAGCAAGGGAAAGGGCCCAACTATGATGACCTCCTCCAATTTTACTGGCATTCGTCCGCACAGTCACGCGATCATAGTTCAAATACTCCAAAAGGGGCTTTGTCCAATTGGCTAGCTCTTCAAACTGTTGTTTATTATCATAATGAATTTCCATTCCATGAATGCCTAATATCGTACCTCTTTTTTCTTGGATGCCCATGTTGAGCAACATGTGGGTAGAGTCAATACCCCCAGAAAAGCACGCTAATTGTTTTTCTCTTTTTTGGCAATTCTCTATTGGTGTCGCTGATTTTTCGCTAGATGTGATTAATACTTGGCGAAATTTCGTAGGTTCCCACAGTTCCCAGATTCGCGAAAACTCCATAGCGTTTTTTATTACATCAGGATCAACAGGTCCATCAATATGAATCGATTGCCCAGTTTTCATACATGAAGGAAGTAAGTGCCACACCGCGAAGCTATGATCTTGTAACTCGGGCAATTCTATGCCGGAAACCTCGTAAAAAATTGGTATTCTTGCTCCAATTAAGTCGATCCGGTTGCCTGTTTGCTTTACAGTGTAAGAGTTGGACTGTGAGGTCATTCTTCGTACTCGCTGGGTAATATTATTAGTTTTTCGCATCGTTTTTCGATTTTTTCGTTAATTTCTTTTGTCCCAAATAAACTCTTAGCAGGTGTATCATGCCCTATGCATATCTGAGATGCAATAAATTAATGTGAGTCTGGATCGGAAAAAATCAAAATTTGATCCAATCAGATAGTATTGCCATCGCTAGCCTATTTATGCATTTGCCAAAATCGCTTGATTATTGCTATTTGCTGTTCTATGTAAAAGTATATTGCTAGAACGTCGATGATTGTTATCTAATAAAAAAGACAAAGTGAAATCACGGTGCTTCTTTTGATGTTGAATGTTACTCATTGCCATTCGTCTCATCCTCGGGCTCTGGTGGCAGACGGGTGATGATAATTTTATCAATGCGTTGCTGATCCATGTCGGCGATGTGAAATTCGAGGCGTCCGATGGTAAACTTTTCGCCCTCGGTGGGGAGACGGTCGATTTTGTGAATAATAAAGCCTGCGAGCGTTTGGAATGCCTCATCTTCGAGAATGACGGCGGATTCGAGCTCGGGGATTGCTTGGGTAACATCATCGATCTCGGTCATGCCATCGACGATCCAAGAGTTTTCTTGGAGCACGCGCACTTGGGCGCGCTCGGGATTGAGATCTTTTTTGTAGTCGCCTACGACTTCTTCGATGATGTCATCAATGGTGATGAAGCCGCGGATCGTGCCGAATTCATCGGTGACAAGTGCGGCTCCCAGTGCAGTGCTGCGCAGGGTTTGGAAAAGTTTCAATGCTGGCTGATTCTCGACGACGAAGGCAGGCGGTTGCATGATGGCGCGCAATGGCGTTTCTTGCAGCGCGCTGACCTTGGATGCATAGAGAGCGCGAAGAGAAACAAGGCCGCAAATTTGATCCCGGCTGCCTTCATAGATGGGGAAAACGGATTGTTTGCTATTGGCGATGCGTTGGCAGATTTGCACATGGGTGGCATCGTGGGGCAAAAATGTGACCTTAGGACGTGGCAACATGATTTCCTCAGCTTGGATGTTTTGGAGATCAAATACACCGCTGACCATGTCGCTTTCTTCCTGATCGACGCCACCAGTGATGATGCCTTCGCGCACGAGAACCTGCACTTCTTCACGCGACGGGCCGGAGCTAGAGGCGTCGCTGGCACCGAAAAGTTTCATCAGTAGGCGAGTGGATTTTTCTAACAACCAGACGAGTGGGCTTGCAGTGCGTGAGAGCCAGGTCATGGGGCGCGCCATGCGCAGGGCGATGCCCTCAGGATTGCGTAGTGCTAGTCCCTTGGGCACCAATTCGCCGATGACAATGTTGCAATAGGTGAGTGCGACGATGGCGAGCGCGAAGGAGATTTGTGGTGCGCTGGTGCCGACGAGGGGGAGATCGTTGATCCATGGCGTCATCAAATCAGCAATGTTCTGTGCCCCGAAAGCAGCGGAAATGACCCCCACCAAGGTGATGCCGATCTGCACGGTGCTGAGGATGCGCTCGGGATTTTCGATTAGCTTAAGGGCGATGCGCGCGCGCTTGTTGCCTGCCTCAGCAGCTTGTTGCAGACGTGATTTTTTGACTGAAACGAGGGCGATTTCCGCCATAGCAAAAGCTCCATTGAGCATGAGTAGGGCGAAGATGAGGAGGATGATGGTCATGAAATGAGGTGCGGGATACTAGATCAGGAACGAAGTTGTAGCAAGGATGGAAATGATGGATGTTGGATCAAGAAAAATCCCCGCTGCGGTAAACCGAGCGGGGATGTGGTGGTAGTGAGATCATTCACCAATCGAAACAGGCGGCGTCACGGCTTGCACGGGTTGGCTGTTTGGTGGTGGCTGTTGTCCTGGCGAAGTTGGCTGCGCTGCGGCAGCGGCAGGATCGGTAGCCTTGGCGATGAGGTCAGCACGATTCTTGATGAGGGAATCGACAGTGTATTTTGCTACCTCGTAAACGCGAGTTTGGAGGGATTGTTCTTTCTGAAGTTTTTCCTGCAACGTTTTTTGTGTGGCTTGAAATGCCTCGTCTTTACTCTTGGCGTCTTCAGGTTTTTCATCGGCTGCTTTTACACGTTCTTTGGGGAAATTGGCGGCAACTTTGACGCTGAGGTGATAGGCATCTTCTGTGACTGGAGGTGGCGTTTCCTCTGGTTTGGCGAGGGCATCGGGAACCTTGACGGCGGGCTTGGCAACGAGCGTGATGGTGTAGGTGAAGCCATCGATGGTCTCAATGGTAGCAACGCGGCGCTCGGCAGCTTTTTCGATTGTGGCAACATCAGTAGCGCTGGCTACGTCTTGGAAGTTTGCTCCTGAGAAAACAGTTTTGAGCGGCGCGGTGATGGCAGTGTCGAGATTTTCCTCGGGCTTGGCGCCGTCGAGAGTAAACTCAGCATTTTCATCGGCGCGTGTGAGCTTCCACTCGATGGACTCGGGCTTGCCAGCGCTGGTCACACTGATGGATTTGATTTTCTCGATGCTGAAGAATGCAGTATCGAGCCAATCCTTGGCGTTGACTGATGCCGTGGGGAAGCTCTCGCTGGTGACGTAGATGCCTGAGGTGTCTGCGGCATTTTGGATGTAGCGACCACCGCCATCTGAGTCCTTACCGAGGAACAAGGTAGCGATGTTTTCGTTCGCGGCATTTGAGAAGCTCAGTTCGGTGCCGTGTTTTTCTTGGCTAGTGGCAGTGAGGTCGATGCCGAAACGTTTGCCATAAGTGGGACCTGCTTCGATGGCGTTGTTGACTTTCACTTGCTCGATGGTGCGAAGTAGGTTGTTGATCGTGCTAACGTTTGCGGGATAATCACCGCGCTCAGCAACGACCCAACCTGATTCTTTTTTGGCAAGGGTGACTGATTTTTCGAAGCCCTTGAGTTGAATGCTAGCAACTTGATCGGCGGGGAACGAATCGAGCAAGGTTTGTCCGCGGCTACGCTCAGTATTGGCTTTGCCGGAGACGGGAGCACGGAGCTTGAGCGTGGTCACACTAATGCCTAGCGCGAGTGCGATGACCCAGAGGATGATGACTGATTTTTTCGACATAATCTTGTGTTGGTTAGGAAAATGAGAAGAGTGATGGATTAGCGAGCGCGGGCGGATAGACGACGGAATAAGGCAACGCCGATGCCTGCCAGCAGAACCAAGCCGGGGACGACTCCGAGGTTGAGCCCGATGATGCGTGCGGAAAGCTTGTCCTTCTCGCGTTTGAGATCTTTGTAGAGTTCTCGGATTTGCTTGTTGGCATCGGTGACTTCAGCACGGAACTGTTTTTCCTCTTCTTCTTGTGCGGTGGAGAGTCGCAGGTCTTTGGAGGAATCGCGTGATTGAGTCAACTCGGTAAGGCGATCTTGCGCGGCCTTGAGTTTGTTTTGCAGTTCTTTCTGCTTGTCTTGCATGGCGTTCTCGGCATTGGCTTCCATTTCACGGATGAGGGTAAATGGACGGCGAATGGACGCGCGGCTGCGGGCACCGATGAGGTCAGCAGAAGAGGCTGCTTGGTCGATGATGTTCAGCAGGAGCACGGAGTTGCCGTTGTAGGGCATAGCAGCCTGCATGCCGCCCATATTTTGAATGCGGTAGGCACCTTGGTTTGAAAATGCATCGGTATCGGCAATGAGGAAGACATTCGAGTCAGAGATGCCGTCCTTGAGCCAAGTGGGCTTGGCAGGCTCGGCATCTTTTTTCTCATTGTCTTTGTCATCTTTTTTCTCGGCATTTGCCTCATCTGCGGGTGGAGTTTCGCCAGGTTTGCCACTGGGGAATGCGGTTTTGAATTTACCGCTCAGGCGAAGAACGAGGTCATAAGCGCGGCGGTTTTCAAAGGTGACATTGGGGCTGAATTGGGAGGCCGCCATGGAATCGGTGAGGCCCGCTTGCGAGGAGGACTTTACAAGCGTGGACGCAGCGAGGCCGTTGTTGCCTTGGTTGGTAATGGCTCCAGAAAGGATGAAGAAGAGGTCATTGAGGTTCTTCGTAATGACGTCGTCTTTGTCGGGCATGGCTTCTTTCGGCAGGCTGAGTGCCGCGTAGCCGGGGCGATTTCCTTGAAGCATGGTGCGATACTTGGCGTCGGCCAAGGTTTGGCTGCTCTCAAAGCTGATGTTCCAAGCGGGGAGAAGGGTGGGCAATGTCGAGGAGGTGGGAATGCCTCCGCCGCCCATGCCCATCATCGGATTGCCTTGGGCTGTGGCTGCAGCATCGAAGGAGTACGCATCGAGTGCGGCAATGAGTGTGCCGCCTTTGAGCAGGAATTGATCGATCAAAAATTCCGTTTCTGGAGTGATACCAGCGGGGTGAATCAGGAGCAGCACTTTGACATCATCGGGGATCTCGGTGGCAGTGAGCTCGATGTCCTTGACTTTGAATACTTGTTCGAGTTGTTGGTAGAGAACCCAGCCTTGCTGGGGGGCTTGGCCGGGCATTTGTGCTGGGCCCCCTTTGAGTGGTAGGGCGGACATGACGCCGATGACGGGTTTTTCCACTGCCGTGACTTCGCCAATGGCTCGTGAAAGGGTGTATTCGAACATCGTCTCCTGATCGTCGAGCGATTGCACATCGAAGGGGTCAATGTTGATGCGGCTATTTTGCTCAAGGCAAGAGATGGCGAGTCCTAGCGATACGTTTTCGTATTGATTGATGTTTTGCGTCTGGATGCCGTCGAGGTTGGCGGAGTCCTCGGCATCGGTATCAGGCTGTGGATCGAGATTTTCGACGCGCAATTTGCCCTCAGGAGCGAGGTTGACATACTCCTTTAGAATGTCATCGATGCGGCGAATGAACAGCTTGGTCTCGCGAGGTAGCGCTTCATTTTTGCGCGAAGCGTAGTAGCGGATGGTGACGGGAGCATCGAGTTTTTCGAGGATGGTTTTGGTGCCTTTGGAGAGCGTGTGGACGCGATCTTCGGTGAAGTCAGCACCCTTGGTGCCAAAGGAGGTGAGAGAAATCAGCCAATTGGCGAGAAACGCGATCAACACAAGCGCGGCAATGCCAAAAGCTGCACGGACGACAGGATGAGTGGTTTTGGGATGATGCATGAGAGTAGTTTGGTTGAAGAGAAAATAGGAGTTTGCTAAACAATTAGGCTCGCTTGGCTGAGAGGATTGCTGAGGTGCCGAGCAGGCAGGTGATGATGATGGAACTGAACCACACCATGTCTTGGTAGCGGAACATGCCTCGTGTCAGCGAGCGGAAGTGGTCCCATACGCCGAGAGAGGTGAGGGCTTCGACAAGGAAGTCGATGCGGAATTTCGCGAGTTCGCGGGTGAAAGCCTCATAACCGCAGAGAACCATGATCACGCAGATGGCGACGGAGACAATCAGGCAAACAACTTGATCGCGGGTGCAGGCGCTGACTAGCATGGTGATGGCTAGGAATACGCAGCAGGTGAGGTACGAGCCGAGGTAGCCCGAAAAGATGCGCCAGTTGTCGGGCTCGCCGAGGTAATTGACGGTGATGATGATGGGGAAGGTAAGTAAGAGGGCGACGAGCCAAACGAAGGCGGCGGCGAGGTATTTGCCGATGATGGCGGTCCACGGTGGAATCGGGAACGTACCAAGGAGTTCAAGTGTGCCGTTGCGTTGTTCATCGGCCCAGAGTTTCATGCCGACAGCGGGAGCGAGGAGCATGTAGAGCCATGGATGCCAGAACAGGAATGACCACTCAAGGTTGGCGTCACCGGCCAGAATGAAGGAGCCAAAAGTGAAGTTGAACAGCAAGGAGATCACGAGGAAGATCAGAATGATCGCGTAGGCTGTGGGTTGGGTAAAATAGGAAATGAGTTCGCGTTTGAGAATCGTCCAAATGTGTTTCATGTGATGAGGAACTGGTTTGGGTTAAATTGGGAATTAGGCCGCAGTATGGGCGCTGTCGTGAGTGGTTAGGGTCCGGAAAAGATCGTGGAGTGAGCCTGAGGGGCTTTGTTTTTTGAGCTCGGCAGGCGTTCCATCGGCCACAATCACTCCGCGGTCAACGATGACGGCGCGGGTGCATGAGGCATCCACTTCTTCGAGGATGTGAGTGGAAAACAAGATGGTTTTGGTCTCGCCTAGGCGTTTGATCAATTGGCGCACTTCGTGTTTTTGGTTGGGGTCGAGACCGTCTGTGGGTTCATCGAGAATTAACACAGCGGGATCGTGGAGGAGGGCTTGAGCAAGGCAGGTGCGGTGGCGGTAGCCCTTCGAGAGAGTGTCGATGGATTGTTTGGCCACGCTTTCGAGAAAGCAAGTTTCGATGGCTTTCTCGACAGCACTTTTTTTCGCTGCTCCACTCAGGTTGCGCACATCAGCACAGAAGTTGAGGAATCCGGTGACGGTCATGTCATTGTAGAGTGGTGCAGACTCGGGAAGGTAGCCGATTTGCGCTTTGGCGAGGTAGGGGGCATCGGTGATGGAGTGGCCGCAGACACGGGCGTCGCCGGAGCTGGGAGTGATGAATCCGGTGATCATGCGCATGGTTGTCGATTTGCCGGCACCGTTGGGGCCTAGGAAGCCAAGCACTTCGCCTGGTTTGACGGTGAATGACAGGTCCTTGACAGCGTACTTTGGTCCAAAATGCTTGGTCAGGTTTTCTACTTCGATCATAGTTCGGGTTGATAAATGGTTGAATCAAATGGTGATTGCAACGCTTTAGCGATTCTGGTGAGCTTTTTTGTTTAAGAAAATGGGTTCATTGCAAAAAAATTCCGCAAAAATCATTCTCAGGGGTATTTTATGAGCTTTCGTGGAATTTCTCGAAAACTTCCCTTTACAAGTAGCTTGTTGCTCTGCATATTCCGGCGCTCATGACTCTTCTCGGTATCAACTATTTGAATGTCAGCATCACGGCGTTGTTGGTGATTTACGTTTTCGTTTGTTTGTTTATGATCCTTCTGGTATTGATGCAACGTCCTAAGCAAGAAGGTCTAGGGGCTGCATTTGGTGCTAACACGACTGATCAATTATTCGGTGCGCGGACGACAAATGTTTTACAAAAAGGCACGGTTTACATGGCGGTGCTGTTTTTCGTTTTGACTCTTACTTTAGCGATCTTGATGCAACGGAAGAGTAAAATCAATTCGCTAGCGAAGGCTGATGCGCCTGCTGCTGCGGTCGAAGAAGTACAAACTCCTCCTGCTACTTCACTCAGTGAAGAATTGTCTACTCCTCAGCCTAATGCGACGGCAACAACTGCTCCTGTCACTGTGCCATCTGAGGATGCGACAGACGCAGAAACAGCCCCAGAAGTCGTTAAGCCTGCGGATGCAGCTGCGCCAGAAGCAGTGACTCCACCTGCCGAGCCAGCTATACCTCCTACTGATTCTCCTACGCCACCAGAAGGCTCAGACAAATAATCGTATGAGCGCCGCTCTAACAGAGTGAATATGAGCGATGATGACACGGGTCGGCCAATTTGGGCGCGGCCCGATTTGTTTCCGAAAGCCCCGGATCTAGGTTGGGGTTACGATGGGCATTTGCGTGTGCCGATTGCGGTTTCTGGGGAGCAAGAGTTAGTGAATTTGCTGCGCCAAGATGTCAATGAATCAATTCGACTGGTATGGACTCCGCAGGGGGGGAATCTCGAAGTGCCAGAGGCGATTCCGAGTCTGCAAGAGGCGCTTAAAGAGTCGAGGTTGGTGGCATCCGCACGTCAACTGAAGCATGCGGCTGGACAGTTGAAATTTGGACTACTTCTTTTCGTCGGTTTTATGGGCTACACCCTGTTTGATTTGTATCAGGCTTCGCCTGGTGCACCATGGACGGTGTTGCTGCGGATGCTATGGCATAGTATGGCCCCGGTGATGGGGCTCTTGATGTTGCTGATGTTTTTCGCGATGCCCTGGTATGATTGTTACAAGCGCTATCAGGAGGTGAAATCCTGGAC
>Ga0208597_1000101_pt1 | contig 31354 bp, 58 predicted proteins | sample LakMenEpi05May12_FD_150673 | JGI IMG/M metagenome (GOLD analysis project Ga0208597, IMG submission 150673) | Freshwater microbial communities from Lake Mendota, WI - 05MAY2012 deep hole epilimnion (SPAdes) | ecosystem: Environmental > Aquatic > Freshwater > Lake > Epilimnion/Euphotic zone ...
TAATATTTCTTATTAAAGATATGTCTGAAGTAGACTTAATTGACGAGAATTTATGGGACCATTATAGTGGTCTTCCAAATCCTGCGTGGTATCAATATAAAAAAAAATTAAACAATGAGGAGGAAGATACGGATAGTAGTATTGATTTGGGAGTTATTGATGAAGAGGTTTAAACGTAAAAGAAAAAGTATATGGGACTTATGATTATTTTTTATAATCTGTAAAATAAAATCCTTATAATTTGAAAAAATGAAAAATTCTATTATCTTTGTTGTATGAAAAATCTTATTACATATTATTGTCGTTTTCTATATGACATTTTTTGGGCTCAAATCCTTATTGTATGGTCAATTAAATCGTTTAACGACCAATCTATTTTTATGTTTATTTTGTTTATCACCTTTTTCTTTTGGGGACTTGAAGACCTTATCACGAGACACTCCAACTTTATGAAATATTATCCGTATTTTGACCATAAGTGGGATAGGCTTAGTTTTTAGTAAGAGTGGGGGTTTTTTTATGTTAACCAAAAGTTAAGGGTATTAGGGTTTCGTTAAATTGTGGTAAGTGAATTAATTTAACCTATTTGTTGGACTATATATTTGTGTAATAAAAATAAAAAAATAAAATATGAAAAAAATTTACACAAGTATCTTAATGTTAATGTTTGTTTTTACAACAAACGCACAAAGTCAGTTTTGGACTGAGACTGATTATAAGGGAGCATTTCCTGTAACAGACAATACACCACAAACAGATTGGACTTATGGGTGGTCTAATTTTGAACCAGAAAATACAAATTACCCAACAACACAAACAACCGTTAGTACGGACATTACAACAAACACAACTTGGTCAGGAGTAATCAAACTTCAAAACAAGGTTTATGTTAAAAACGGAGCAACTCTTACTATTTTACCGGGAACAATTATCAGAGGTGACTACGCAACACAAGGAACTTTGATTGTTACAAGAGGTTCTAAACTTATCGCTGACGGAGAACAATTTAACCCAATTGTTTTTACATCTAACAATCCAATTCAACAAAGAACTGGTGGTGATTGGGGTGGTGTTATTATCTTGGGTAATGCTATTAACAACCAACCTGGCGGTGTTGCAAATATCGAAGGACTTACAGCAACAAACTTTACGCAACACGGAGGCACTAACGATAACGATGACTCAGGTGTAATTAGATTTGTACGTATTGAGTTTGCGGGTATTCCACTTGAACCAAACAAAGAGATAAATGGTATTACTTTTGGTTCTGTAGGTAATCAAACGTTGGTTGATTACATACAAGTAAGTTACTCTGGTGACGACTCTTTTGAGTGGTTTGGAGGAACTGTAAATTGTAAACACTTAATTGCATATTCATCAATTGATGATGACTTTGATACTGACTTTGGATACAGAGGTAATGTTCAATTTGGTTTGTCGATTAGAAATGAAAATTTGTCAGACGCTCCTGGCGACTCAAATTGTTTTGAATCGGATAATGACTCACAAGGTAGTGCGGCACAACCATTGACGGCACCTATTTTTTCTAACTTCACAATAATTGGGGCTAAAGCTAACGGGACGGTTTCCCTACCAATTGGTGAAAAATTTGAAAAGGCTTTCAGATTAAGAAGAAATACCGCAACTTCTGTTTTCAACACTATTGTTACTGGATGGGAAAAAGGATTATCCATTGAAGGTCTACCTGTAGAAGATAATATTTTAGGAGACACAATGCATTTCCACAGTAACATTCTTTCTAACTTTAACCCTGGTACTGTATGTATTACAATAACACCTGGATTATTATCATCGTATTTCTCACAAAACGCAAATGACTCAGTTTCAACACATTCAAACATCAATTGGGTAACACCATTTGTTCCACTTGGATTGACTCCTGACTATAGATTACAAGAAGGTTCAACAGCTGCGGTTGGAGCAAGTTTTCCACAAGGAGTATTTGGTGATTTAGCATCGGTAAAAGAAAAATCAGATGACTTTATAATCTATCCAAACCCCGCAAGTGATGTGGTTTATGTTAGTAAAAAATCATACATGGAGATAATCAACCAAAATGGTCAAGTAATCAATACTGTAAATGGTTATGAGATTAATTTAAGAAACATACCTTCAGGTATGTACTTTTTAAGAGTAAATAAAGTGAAAACTAAAAAATTAATAATTAAGAAATGATATATCTTTGGTTATTGTTAGGTATAATGTTACTTTTTATAATAAATAAGGATAGAAAAGATTATTTTAAATGGTCTGAAAAATAAAATGAACCCCATCTTTAACAGGTGGGGTTTTTTTATTTATGTCATATTTATTTATATGAAGAAAACCAATATGATACCTCAGATAACCAAGTTATTAAAGAATTTTATTTTTAATGATTTTGATTTGGACTTTAATATTAGTATTTCACCAAATCGTCATAGTAATTATCTCTTAACGGTTTATCTTGACCCTGAGGTTATGTGTATGTCGGGGGATAAGTATAATCCTGATTCAGACTCATTCTTATATAAATTGGGGGAAAATATTGATGAAGTATTACCTTATATTGGTTTGACCGATGAAGACCTTATTTTACAATTTAAGTTTCTAAATGAAGAAGAATTTTCAAATAAACTTAGGGGTATGATTAATGGGATTATCCCCACCTTATACAATAGAATTGAAAACTTACCCAAATTGCATAGTATTAATGTGGGCCAACGTTGGGAGCATTACGAGTTTGAGATGAACTTTAAATTTTATGAGGTTCCAAAGATAGATAAAATACGTAAGTTGTATGATTACATCCACGAATTACTTCCAACTCTTGATGATGTATATATGGATTTTGGGGTAGAATCGTAAGTATCCAACATTGTCAATAAAATCGTTAGCGATATTTTATCAAAAAATTAATTTGACTTATTAAATAATTTATTTTATAATTTGTCATATGAAAAAATATCTTACATTTAAAAACTTGGGTTGGTTGTTAACCGTCTTGGTTACGTTTATGTTGGGAATGTCTTCGGTTTCTAAAATTGTGGGAACTGAAGAAATGGTTAATAACTTCACATTTATGAATCTTCTTCCTTATCTTGCTTTGCTTGGTGTGGTTGAACTTGCTGGTGTGATATTATTTATTATCCCAAAAACGTCTAAGTATGGGGCCGTATTGCTTTCATCTTATTTATCAGGCGCCGTGGCTATCCACATGGCAATGATGGGTGGGGTTGGAGTAATGGTACCTCTCACTCTAGGTTTGGCAGTATGGGGAGCATATTATTTGAGAAGTTGTAGTACCAAGTAATAAAACCATATAATTAATTCCCCCATTCCTAATAAGTTTGGGGTTTTTTGTATTATGAAGTATTTATTAATAAATAAAAATATTATGGGAAGAATTATAAGATTAACTGAACAAGATTTGGGTCGTATTGTTAGACGAGTTATTAGTGAAATGGATGACGATGATGATAGTGATTATGAAAATAAATCGCTTAAAGAGTTAATAAAAATAGCTGAAGATTTTCTGTTAAACGAACTTGGATTTTCACCAGACGCAATCGATGAAATTGATGAATGGTATATTATTGATGTTTTAAGAGACCACCATTATGATGAATTAGCGTCAGAAATAGAAGAAAAACTTTATGATAGTATTGATTATAGTGATTTTTAATACTTTCAGGCCATTAAAAAACAAATAATATTATGGGAAGAATTACAAGATTAACAGAAAGAGATTTAATAAGATTGGTTAGACGAGTTATTAAAGAAAATAAAACAAAAAAGAAACCTGTCAATGAAGGGTTAAACGACTATTTAACACTTATCGGAGGAACTTTGGTTTCATTTGCGGCTATTAAACTTTTTGGTAGAAAAATATTAGTACAATTATTTGGGTTATTTTCTAAAGGTCTAATAAAGTCGACTTGTTATAAAGAGTTGGAATCAATAATGGAATTGATTTCAAAAGACACGGACAACCTTCAAGTTGAGTATAAAAAAATAAAAGACTATTATCAAATAATAATTGATATGAAGTCTTTTTCTTCAGAATATTCATTTACTGATACAAAAGATTATAAGGCGGGTCAGTTAGATTCATATAATTTTCCCGCAAAATTAAAACTATATGACGACGGAACGGTAGAATATTTGTGTAATACTGGCGAAGTTATTCGTGAAAAATCAAAAGGTAATATTTATGATAATTTTGTTAATTTTATTAAATCTTATGGTGAAGAAAACCCTAAGATTAGAAGACATGCAGAAGATAAAGAAATTTTCAAGGTTTTAAATAAAACATTAAAACCTAACTTCCAATCAAAAGTGGAACAATATAATTCTTTGGCTTCTATGGATAGTAATGTTATTGATAAAATGGCATCTGAAATCTCAAAAAAATTGGATATTCCGCAAGAACTTATTGCGAACGCAATGGAAAGACACCAACCAACAGAAATGAAAGATGAAGAAACAATATCTACCGATAGATATTATTCACCTATTTGGGAGTTTATTAATGATGTTTATAAAGATATTACAGAAAGTAATAATAATAATAATGAATCTCTGAAAGAATCAGATTTAACCCGTATTGTTAAACGGGTAATCCAGGAAAATAAAAAATGATGATGGTCATTAAAAAATCTAAATTAATCCCCCATTCCCAATAAGATTTACGGTATATTTGTAAAATTTAAAATAATTTACTATCTTTGTCTTTATATAAAAACCCACTGTAATGAAAGATATGTCTCAAAAAAACAAAAAATTTAGATTGCCACGAAAGATTAAAAAGAAATTAAAAAGTGATTTATTTACTTATCCAAAAAGTGAAAGAAATACTTACTTAATTGCTTGGCCATATAAATATGAAAAAGATTATGTTGCATACAAAAAAGGATTATTAAGAGGACTTAAAGAGGAATCAAGAAAATTTATTGTAGAGTAACGATTTACCGAGAGTCACAACAGATGAACCAGTCGAAAAATTCGACCGGTTGATGGGTAAGTTATACAATGTAAAATAAACCCCTTATTTTAATTTTGTATTATATTTATATTCAATAAACATATATTTTTATAATTTAATAATGAGTTCTCCCTACCAAAACGCCAGAGCACCAACAGAGATTAGTAATTTTCCTGATAAATTATTGGTAAGATTAATAATATTAATTTACGAAAAATTTGAAGAAATCGATATTGAGGAAATTGATATATCCGAGATTATTAATAATCTTGATTTGGTTAACCCAGCTTTGAGATATTTTGGAATTAGTAACCCCAATTTTAACGATTATAGTTATTTATGTGAATTAGTAAATTTAAATGTTAATCCTGAGATTCCAATTGAAAGACCAAAACTTAAAATATTAAAGGTACTTCATACTGAAGACTATCGTGAATCTGGAACAAGGTATTATGAAACAATAATACCTTCTTATTGTGTGTTAAATGACGATAATTTATCTGATATGAGAGAAGATGAATTTTATCTGTATTGGGAAGGAAAACAATTGGATAATGAGGTTTACGATAGTGAAACAGATGATGATAGGGTTGTAGAAATAACTGTAGTTGGAACTGAAAAATAATATGAAATATACCATCAACGAATCTAAATTTAAAAAAGTAGTCATTGATTATCTTAATGAACTATTTCCTGAAGATGAACTTCATTGGACTCACCCATTGGATGATTTTTACAATGAGGATGATAATGCATTACGAGCATATCTTGGTGATTCTGAGGATGAAAATGATTGTTTTTGGTGGTATGGACCTGAATGGTTTAATGATGATGATGAAAACCTTACAAAAGATAGGGCACCCATTGTTGAGATTGAAAACAAATACTTACTGTCATTAAATGGATATTTTGGTGATAAATGGCACGAAATATTTAAGGAGTGGTTTACTGAAAGGTTTGGCGTATCTGTGAAAACCATTGAATAATCTGTAAAGTATCTGACACATGAATTATATTATTACTGAAAGTAAACTTGATAACATTATTGATAATTTCATTACAACTCAATTTGGTAAATTACATCATCAATTAGACGGTGATAAATTTACGTTAGTTAATGATAATGGTGACCCCATATTTATTGTTATTCTTACTGATTATGGTCAAGGGTATTATGCTTATGTGTTAGACGAAGCTTATACTAGTGCAATCAATATGTTCTCTATGGTAGGATTTAAAGATATTCAGTCCGCGTTATCTAGATGGCTTTATAAACATTACAACTTACCTGTGAAAGAATCAAGAATCACCACATTTTCCAGAGGTGAAGAAGAATATGCATACTAATTGATTTCATTGCAACTTTTAAAACAAGGTAAGGAGAATAAATTTATTTTTTTAACCAGAACGAGAAAACATTCGGTTTTTTTTATATTTATAATAAACAAAATTAATTATGGGAAAAGGTGCACAAACACGTAGAGCAGACAGAGAAACCGCTAGAGAAGAGAAAAAAACTGATATTCAGGATGGAGAATCTAGAAAAGAAGCAAGAGAAGATAAACATGAAACAAAGGCTCAAGATAGAACAGACTGGGATGGTGATGATGATAGTATTGGACAATCTATTTCAGCTGCAGCGTCAGATGTTGGAAATGAAATAATCGATAACCCAGAACTTGGTTTGTTGTAATATTTAATTAAAATACTATGTCAAGAATTATAAGATTAACGGAATCAGATTTAACTAGAATTGTTAGACGAGTTCTAAGTGAAGAAAAAAATAATATAAATGAGGGAGCTGTCATTAATGGTATTACCATTAATTCATCACCAGATGGTATGTTAAATGCGAAAAGTGTAAAAAACTTTTTAAATAATTATAAAGTAAGTGTTAACTGTGGTAAGAATGTTTTTGGAAAATTTATCTCAGCATATAAAGGACCTGTGGTGATATCAAAATTATGGAACAATAAAACAGATGGTGGTATTGCGGGAGTGGATAATACAAAGAAAGTATTTACTATCCCGTTAGACCAATCTAAAAGATTGGCGGGAGAAATGAAAGCCGGAAATGCAAAAATAGTTGCACAAGGTGAGGGAGAAATTGCAGGAATTAGTGGTGTATGTTATGTAACATTAAATAAAAGAAGTTAATAAAATCATATAATTTAAATTAATTTCCCCATCTTTCTAATAAGAGTGGGGTTTTTTATTTCATTTTATTTTTTTATATTTATAAAAACTTTTGAACATGTTGTATAGACTACGATATAAATTATTAAAATACATTTTAAGAAACAAATTATGGAAATAGGAAAAATGACCCTTAATGAGGCTTACCCATACCTTAAATCGATTGCTGTTGCCTATGGGTTGAAGTTAAATCGTGTTAAAGATTTTAAATTTGCAAGAGTTATATTGGCAAACCTTTATAGTAAAGAATTGGTTTAATATAATATGATACCTTTTATTTTAAATTTTGTGATGTGTGTTTCTCAGATTTTATTAGTTTTATTTTTTGGGGACAACATGAATTCATTAATGATTTTTGGTTGTCTTGGAATATCATTTGGAACAGGGTTAACTGCCATTGTCGAATTTTTAAACTTGATGGATAAACGGGACATTTAATATGTAAAGAACAGAATCAAGGTCAATCTGTAAAAGCATAACCCCGACAAATATATTTTACATGACAACACCCACAAAGGTGTTGTTTTTTTGTTTTATGTTATATTTATTAATAAATTAAAACACTATGAAAAGAACTGTAAGATTAACAGAAAGAGATTTAACACGATTGGTTAGACGAGTAATTAAAGAAGACCAAGAAAGATTCACACTTAATGATGTTCAGGATGGAACGTGTGGAACTAGTGGAACATGGGAAGTTAGAAACGGTTCATTAATATTAACCGATTGTAATATGAATGGTACTATGATTGACGCACAAATAACAATATAAACACTATGGCAAGAATTATAAGATTAACAGAGAGAGATTTGGTGAGAATTGCCAAAACAATAATAACTGAAAAAGAAAAAGAAAAAGGACTTATTCGAGGTTCTTTTGATAATTTTAAAAAAGCGGTTAATGCATCAAAAAATTTCTTTAAAAATGAAGTTTTTAGTGATTTAACTGACGCAGAACTATCAAAGATACTTAAAAAATCTAAAGAGGTTAATCTTGAAAAGATAATAAATAAATTAGACGACGAAGAATCAAAATTAGTGGACGAAGGTTATATAAATGAAGGTATTATTAGTAGAGTTAAAGATTTTATCTCAAATCTTGGAATTTATGCTGGAGGATTGGCAAGTGCAACAGGATTAATTAGTATTGCCGGTGAAGTATCAGGTTGGAGTCAGAGTGAATTTTTCACTAAAATACATGAGATAAACGAACAATACTTGGGTATGGGTCGTGGTAATGCTGGTATGGCATTATTAGTAATGGTTCTTGGTATTATATTAGCTTGTTTTTCTTATTCAAAAAGAGAAACAAATAGAGAAAGAAGTAAATCGTAATATAACACTAACTAATTTAAACCCCCATTCATTTGATTGGGGGTTTTTTGTTTTATGTAATATTTATTAATAAAAATTATAAACTATGAAAAAATTATTATTGAGTATTGTTACAGCCACTATGTTATTTAGTTGTAATACAGAAACAAAAACTGAAACGTTAGAAGAGATTAAATCTGATAAAATTGTTAAGATACATAAGGGTTCTTTTGCTTTTTGTGGAGCATCAGGAGCGGTACCTACAGGAAGAAAGATTGTTGTACAAGGTGTTGAGTTTGATGAAGGATGTGCAATATGTCCCGTACTATCAGGACCATCTATTTCTAGTTTAGCTATGAAAGGTGTTAGTGGAACATACGGAAAGTTTAATGTGAGTAAAAACTTCCAAACTCCTGACGGAACAGATAATACTATATGGTCTTTATTTTGGTACTATGATTCAACAACTACTATCCCCCAATTTAACCCTTTAACTAAGGAGTGGGAAATGATGTCACCTGTTAATAGGTCTTTTATTATTAATTTAGATTCCCCAAGTACAAGTGAGAGTAATATGTTTGCGATGCCAGGAGTTGTTTTTGATACAACATCTACAGGTATTATATTGGCTAAAGTTTATGGGCCACTTAATGAGGCGGCATTTCCATTACGTAAAGCAGTTCCTACTAAAAATGGTATGAAATCAATAACTGCGGCTAAATCAGGATTTCCTTATCCAGTAGGAACACCAGTCACTCTTGCTGAGTACAGCAAAAAACTTAAGGAAAAGAAAGACTAACTAAAAATTAAAACTTTAAACCCTACCTCATCGGTGGGGTTTTTTGTTTTTAATAAACTCATCCAAGAAAACAATTACTTGTTCAATTTCTTCTCTGTCCTCATCATTAACTAGTTTAAATTTTTTATTTAATATAAGGTATTTCCAAAAGAAAAAATAATGAAAAATAACAAACAATGATGAAGTTAAAATATTTATCTCATTAAAAAGGAAAACAAAAAACCCTAACACAAAAAAAGTAAAAAAAAAGTTTACATTATCTAAATTCGTATATGATAAAAAACGATAAATCATACGTACACTTTTTAATTTAATAAGGGAACAGTTTTTAAATTCACTTGCTTCTTTTTTTGCCTTTAACATAATTTCTATTTTTTTTAGTTTAACTTATTACAAATGTACTAAGTTTAATTCAAACAAAAAAATATTTTTAACTATATAAATGACAATTTTTGTAAAAAAAAATAATATTAATGGATAGAATAAAAATAAATTAGTATATTTGTAGAAGTATTAATTAAAACAAAAAAAAATAAAAATGGGAAAAGGTTCAACAAGAGGTCGTTACATTTGTAAAGTTGGTTATTTAGATGTTTATGCCGTGGATGTTATGAGAAAACAACCAGGTAGAGGAGACAAAAAAGAGGTGGGGTCTACAGTTTATAATATTTATCATTCTAAAAAATTGATTGATAAAGGATTTAAGACTAAAGATATCGCAGTTGAAAGGGCCAAAGAATTGGGTGTTATAAAGTCATAGTTATTTTGGACACATATATAATATATTGTATTATATTCTTATTTTTAGTTTTAATTATTTTAACTTCAAACTTCTCTAAACTAATTATTTTTAATATATTACTTCTTATTGTTATTTGGTACGATACGACTAAGGACATTAAAATAAAAAAATAAAATTAACCTCCACTTCCTTTATCAGGTGGAGGTTTTTATTTTATGTAATATTTATTAATAAATTAGAATATGTGTTATACAAAAGAACAAATCAAAACGGCAGTAAAATCAAAAGGATATAAATGGTTTGAGGACGCATCAAATAAAACTTACGATGTAAATATAGTGGGTGTAAGAAATAACACACCTGGTATATATAAAAAAGTGACTAATGTCTTTGATGATTGTTTAACAGTATCTTTTAAAGACGCTAAATTAGTAGAACAATTTTATTGTTGGAAAGCAACCTGTGACCCAGGAAAAAAAGGAGTTGAACAATTCCATAATAAAAATGGTGTTGCAAGATTAGTGCCGGGACAATATAGAGGGGCATACGCATTATCCTTACATCAAGGAAAATATGAGGCGGTTTGTCAAAGATTACAAGAAGTTACTGTGTGGAGAGATGACAATAAAGATTTAACTTTTGATGAAGTTAAACAAGATACGGGAATGTTTGGTATTAATATACATAAATCTGGTGTTGATTCTACTTGGGTAGAAAATTGGTCAGAAGGTTGTCAGGTGTTTAAACGAGTAAAAGATTTTAATGAATTTATGTCTATTTGTAAAAAAGCTGCTAAAGTACACGGTAATCATTTTACCTACACATTAATTGAAAGTTCAGATATTAAACAATAAAAAAATATTTTTAACTATTTTAAACCCCATCCATAATAGGTGGGGTTTTTTGTTTTATAGAGTATTTATCGTTATATGAAATACGTTATTACTGAATCACAATATAAAACTTTAATTGGGGAAGATGAAAATATTGAACCATCCAAGACCGCGGCAAAAAACATTTGTGACAGTGAAAAATTTTGTAAATCTCAAGGTAAAATTACTTTTGGTCAGTTAAAAGCATTAGTTCAAGAATCATCTAAAAATAGAATATATAAACATGTTGGTGAGGGTGGATTTAAAGCAACAATTAGATTAATTCCATTTTTTCTACCACAATTAATGATTCCTGGTATTATTGCGGGTGTTGCAAGAGCAATTAATAAAATATTAAAACCAAGTTTAACAGAAACTGAAAGTTATAAAACGTTTTGGGGTAAGGCAATTCTAAATTCATTTAAAATTGTTGAAGGTGAAATTAATTTTGATGACCCATTCTCAAAAATATTTTTTATATCAGATGGTTTAATGACCATGTTGGATGATAAATATAAAATTAAATTTGCCAGACATATCGCCAATTTAGCGGATAGTATGCCAAACAATCAGGAAGTTCCTGAATACTTTGTTGAAAATGAGTTAAGAAAATGGGTTAATGATAAATTTATATTGGACCCACCAATTCCACCAAAAACATCTAACAATAAATTATCACCAATAGATGTTGATGACACTGAGAAAACTATAACTGAACAAAAGTTAAGCAAAAAAGAATTATTTCAGGAAATTATTGATGATAATGTAGAATACATCAAAAAACAGTGTAATGAATATAATGCTGATAACTACGCAAGTCATATTAGTTTTAGTACTTGTGATGAGGTGGACATAATTGATAGTATAAGTGTTGATGAGGTGGTTATGATTTCAGGAGCAAGAACTGACATGGAAGGAAATATGTATGATACAACACCTGGAATTTATCTTAAATTAACGATAAATTTACATTCGGCAACTAAAATGTCTGTTTTTGATGAGTTAATTTACGACTTAAAACATGTAATAAGAAAATCAACAGGATTATTGGTCGTATTTGATTACAGAATCAATAATACATTTACGGATTAAACTATACCCAATAATAATTTGGATTTTTTTAGTATTTATTGTTATGAATAAAAGACAAACTTTTAATGATTTACTTATGAAGATAACTTCATGTAATACTCAGCATGAACTTAAGGAAATTATTAAAGATATTAATCATTTTATTGAGGATTATTCTATTTATGGTGATTCTAACGAGTATAAAAAACTTAATAACTCTGTTGGAATTATGAAGATGAAATTGAAACGTGATTTTAAAATTGAAGAATCAATTATTAGTACAATTACGGAAGATGTTGACATATCAGGATATAGTGATGAAGATTTTTTGGAAGTTTTTGTCATGGAATTTAGAACTTGGATAAAAAAAAATCATGGTGATGAAATTGGTGAATATCCTATGTCATTATTAGTTAAAAAATATATTAACGAATTTGGTACGGAATACGAAGTTTCTGATTATGATATTAGATATAATAATACATTAACTAAAATGACAAATATTGGTCGTGTGTTAGTTCAGAAAGAAGTTAGAAAATTACCATCTCTTAAAAAAAATATTATATTCACTGAGAGATTTAAAAAAGTTCTTGACCATTTTATATCTAGATATGAAATACCTGACTTTGTTAAAATCCATTTTAAAGAAGAAAAACCATTTGTGGTTCGAGGTTGGATGACCGCAGAGTTTGAACCTGCAATGAAATACGATGGGAGTTTAGCTAATTTGAAAAATTTTTCAAGAGAACTTAGTCAGTTAATTACAAATTATTTGGGATTTGAAATGGGGAGCCCTGTTCATGGAAATATCGATTTTTACTTTCAAAGTGGATTTAACCTTTTAGGTGTTGATGAATGGGTTAAAAATGTTCTTAATAAAAAAATTAAAAAGGACATTAAAACTTGGGAGAATAAATCCGTATTACACTCAATAAGATTTAATACAAATACCACCAAACTTCAGGGAGAGATAGGACTTGTATTTACTTCAAGTTCTTGGAATAGTTATCGAGATATTTTCAAGGATGAATTAAAACAATATTTAATAAAATTAGGTTATAGTTCTAAACGATTGTTAGTGTTCACCGTTTAATATGTAGATTTAGTTGTAAATAATTTTAATTATTGCAATTATTGTATATTTATAATAAAACAAATTATGAAACACCTATTAAATAATTTATCAGACGAGGAAAAAAATAATATCCGAAACCAACATACCGGAGGAATGAAAGTTATGACTGAGAGTTTTTCAAGGTTATTAAACTCTAAACTTGGAGATTCAAAACCTTTGGTTACTGAAGATGAAGATGAAGATGAAGGCCAATCACAACCATTTCTTAAATAAATAATCTCAAAATTAAAAGATATGGCAAAAACAAAAAAAGAAGGTAAAAAAAAGAAAAATAGAAGAAATTTGTCCAAAAACGTTAAACGAATTGAAAAAGTTACTAATTTTTTAAGTAAAATAAAAAAACCCCTGTAATTAGGGGTTTTTTTATTAATAGTGGTTAATCTTAACCCTGTCCGCAGTAAAGTTTTTTGTAATTTTTAGATTTTTTTAATTTTGAAGATTTTGTCTTTGCGTGAATTCCAGGACGTTTTGTTTTTGGTCTTCCTGTTTTACCTGAAGTTGATAAAGTTTTTGATTTTGCCATTTTTTTTTGTTTTTAAATTAATAATAAAACAAAGATATACATAAAATTCATTATAACAACTTTTTTATTAATTTTTTATTACTATATTTTAAAATATGAAAGAAAATATTGTTAATTGGGATTTTATGGGTTGGAAAGAAACTATTGAACCAGATGTTGGAGTACAATTAAATTGGAATAAGACATTATTAGATAAATTCACACAGATTTCCTCTCAAATTAATAGAAATTCATTTAGAGGAGGTGCCGATACAATAACAATGTACCCATCATTGGAAGGATTACTTCATCCTGACTACTATGACGAACACAAAAAAATATTAATGGGGAATATTAAAGTTGTTTTGGATGAAAATATGGATAAATATGTTATAAACTTAGAAAATCTTTCAATCTTAGAAAACTTAAAATTAATTCCTGAAACACCTAAACATGGAGAAATTAATTTTAAAAAAATCTCTGAATGTACTGAAGAACAAATTGTCGATTATATCGAAGGATTAATTGGATTTGTAATTATTGAAAACTTAATCGTAAACTAAAAAAATGGAAAAAGAAACAAACCTTAAAACTGAAATAAACGTTCAAAAAGAACCAAAAAAAAAATATTACAAACCTAAAAAGAAAAGAGAAATTTTAAATATTAAAATTGATAAAATCGGTCTTGATAATTTTCATAAAGTAGTTCATACAGAAAAACCATATTTGGAATACAAAAAACTAATAACAAATAAAAATGGTGGTAGTTATTCTATTGGAGATAAAAAAAAGTTTCGTATATTTTTAGATAAAACACCAAATTGGATACATAGAACATTTATGAAATTATTTTTTGGGTGGAAATGGAATAACAATAAAAACTTATGACAAAAACAATTAACATAGAAGGCCAAGATTATACTATTACTGATGAACAAACAATTCGTTCAGGAGAAGTTTTAGTTTTTGAAATTAGAAATTATAGTGATAAAGATTCAAAATTTGCTATTGGGCATTTTGATGACCTACTTGGATTACCGATTAAAAAAGTTTGGAAGATACTGCAATAAGATTGATATTTATAAAATATTATGTTAAAACAAGTCTATTAAGATAATTTTCAACATAATTAACTATTGATACAATAATATATTTTACTTATTTTTTTTAAAAAATAAAATATATGAGTAAAGTAAAAATTTCAACAAGCAAAGGTGATATGATTGCTGAGTTGTATGACAACGAAACGCCAATCACCACAGAAAACTTCAAAAGTTTAATTAGTAAAAAATTCTATGACGGACTAAACTTCCACAGAGTTATTCCAAACTTTGTAATCCAAGGTGGATGTCCTAATGGAGTTGGTAATGGTGGTCCAGGATACAACATTACATGTGAAGTAACCGCACCAAAACAATTCCACGAAAAAGGTGTGTTGTCAATGGCTCACGCTGGACGTAACACAGGTGGTTCTCAGTTCTTCATATGTCATAACAGACAAGGAACACAACACCTTGATGGAAACCATACCTGTTTTGGTAAAGTCATGGAAGGACTTGAAATAATTGACCAAATACAACAAGGAGATAAGATTAACTCAATTGAAATTATTTAACAATTAAAACTTTTTACTAAACTTACCATAAATGTCATTAATAATTTATGCGATAAGATGGATTGGGTCAAATATGGCAATGCCATTTTGGATTGTTGGTCACATTCACATAACAATGAATGTTTATAAGGACATCTATGAAATACTCGCATCATTTGGAATGAATATTATTGTCGCTCTTGCATTTTGGATGGATTGGAACGACCAAAAAAAAAATAAAATCTCTTGATATACTTAAAATAAGAGTTATAATTAAAAGAAAAACAATGGGAGCACAACATTTAACACAAGAAGAAAAAGCTAGACTTTATGATGATATGGTTTTAAGATACCAAAGACTTGAAGAACAAGTTAGATTAATCAAAGCTAAAAATTTTGAAATTACAGATGAAGACCAACGACAAATTAATATAATTGAGTCAAATATGAGAAAATTATATACCGATACACAAAAGTTGTTTTAATCAAATTTAAGACTATTTACATATAATAAACAAAATCAATATATTTATTTGTATGAGAAGAGTTCAAAGATTGACAGAAAGAGATTTAACAAGATTAGTTAGACGAGTTTTAAGAGAAGAAGATGACCGAAAATTCTGCCACGGTGGAAATGTAAAATCTCTTGAGGAGATTGTTGGTCATGATGAACCACAAGATTATATTGAAGGTGTAAAGATTAGACCAACTGGAGTTAACGGTTTAGTTGATAAATTAGAGTTATTAAAAACTCTTAGGTTACACCCAAAAGTCTCTGATGGTGGTGAACATTTGGCAAGTGAGGTAATGAACCATTTAAAAAGTTTTAAACCTTACAACTATTTTGACGAAACGAAAAAAGAGTGTGGTGGGGCAATGGACAAGATTATTGAACTTTACAAAGAAAACGAACACGGGGAAGAACTTGTTAAAGACATTGAATCGGTTTATAGGATGCAACATGTGTCTCCAAGAGCAAAAGAATTCTTAAAACATGGAATGGGAATGATTAAAGGTCAATAATTTGATTCTTATATAAAATATATCTATAATTAATGTCTCACAATTGTGGGACATTTTTTTTATGTGGGATAAGAAACCTGATAATATTGCGGACACACCTGGATTACTTCCATACGGTAGTAACGCCAGTGCTCCATCTATTAAACCCGTTGATTTAACAACATTCAAGAAAAACGGTCTTGATAAGGTTACTAAAGTTTTTGACCGAAGATACAAAGAAATTGTAGAACAAGCAGAAACCCTTCAAAAATCGTTTTTAATCACTCAAACGGTATACGAGTCCAAATATAAATTTGAACCGATTATAGGTGAAATATATCATTTATATGAGGATTCAGATGGTAAGTATTCATTATCAATCATTAGTCCATTAGAATGGAACAAAAAACATGTTTATTCTGTGGTGTTAAATTCGGATATGACATGGACAAAAATAGATTAAAAAAATTGGATACATTGTTCTTTTTCTTTGTTGACCATATTTATTTAAAAGTTAAAGGGATTGATGAATCAACATTTTATGGAAATATTTGGAAGTGTGTTAGTGGCGTTGATAACGGCGTTATTTGGACCAGTGGCAATACTGTGGGTTAAAAAAAAATTAACAAAACCTAAAGATGAGTTAGAAATTGAACTTTATTCTACGGAAAAAATAACAACAGAAATAGAAGAAGTTTTAAAAAAATTAGATGCCGATAGAGTTTGGATAACACAATTTCACAACGGAGGACATTTTTTACATTCAAATAAGTCAATGCAAAAATTTTCAGTTGTATATGAAGTAGACGCCGCAGGAGTCTTACCCGTATCAACAATTTTTACAAATATCCCAATATCCTTATACTCAAGATGTTTTTCCGAAATGTTAACAACAAAATTTATTGCAATTCCTAATTATGAGGATGAAACAGTTGCAACTTATGGTTTAAAGGCAGGTGCTGAGGCAACAGGTGCAAAATCAAGTTATATTGTTGGGTTATTTGACTTTGGAACATCAAAACTTATGGGGTCAGTTGGTGTTGATTTTTTAGAACCTAAACAACTTACCGATAGTGAAATAGAATATTTTAAAACACGTTCAGAAAGAGTTGCCGGATATTTGTCATCAAATAGACAAAATTAAACATCCCACCTTATAATTGTTTTAATAGTTTTTTCAGGAAAAAAATAAACAAGAGCATCTTGAATTAAGATTTCCGTTAATGAAGTGTCCAAAATTTCTTCATTTATAACGTCACCCAAAATAACAACAAGTTCAACCAACACACTATTATCTGAAACTCCAAAATTTACGGTATGAACTTTAATTATTGACCTATTACCATAAATTGACTCCACCAAGTCACCCTTAAATCCATTAAGGTACACTTCAATTAAACGAAAAAGTCTTCTTTTATTATCCATTATTATAATAATATAATAAAAATTATCAAAAAATGTAGGTTAATTAAACTTGACATAAAAAAGAGGGGTAGCGAATCCCTCTTTAATTTGTTACCGAAACAGTAACGGTCCTAAAATCCCCAAATTAATTGGGGGGGCTTGTTTTATTATAAATATTTTATAATAATTAAAAATTAAGAGATTATCTCTCCTTTTTTATTTTCATATATTTATCTAATAAATGATATATGGAAAAGAAATGGTTTTTTGGATGGTCAAATATTAAATGGTTAATAAAAGAACTAATAAAGTTATACAGCGTTGAAATATCTTATTTCTCTAAAAAACGAGTTGAATCAGGTGTTGCATTTTTAGTTGGTCAATTTGGTATGATTTATTTTTTAATGGTTAATATAAATAAATTAGATAGTACAGATATTGCAATTTGGGCTAGTATTGAATTTGCAATATCTGGATACATTGTAAGTCAAATACAAAAAGAAAAAAAAAATACATAATACAATATTATAATTGTATTTAGAGATATGAGAGATTTAATTAAAAAAATTTTAAATGAATCAAAGAAAACATTAGTAGGGTGTGATTTTTTTGAGACAAATACCAATGATTACAGATGGTGTAAATTTGCCGAAAATAAATTAATGAAAAATACTCGAAAAGTTAAAAAAGCTTTAGACGATTATACGAAAGAATACCTTTCAACCTACGAGACTGGTGTAAGGGCAGTTAAATATGATAAAGGAATACAGTTTTTTTCAGAAAGAAGAGACATGGTGATTGACGCACTTGAAAAGTTTAAATTGTCTTGCCCAAAATTAAGAAGTTATATAATAGAGGCTATGACCAAATTTACTGAAAAGTTTGTTATTTGGGATGAGAAACAACAATATGATTTATTAAACAAATTAAACACTAATTATAGTGCGGCGGCTTATATGATAACGGTAGAATTACCTGAAAAATATAAAACCTCAGTCTCTTTTGAAGACTCTTTAAACTATTTTTTTGATTATAAAAATAATGATGGTATTACTCCATTTGAAAATTTTATGGGTAAAATAGAGACAACAAACAAACAAGAAATTAGAGATAAAATTAATCAAACAATATCCCAAAAAACAAAAGAAGGTCAAGAAATTGAAGATAAGTTTTATGAGTATATTACAGAACAATTAGGTGGGTCTAATGTTATTACATATTCTGGAGATTATTCATTTATGGATATGATTGGAATTGATATGGTGGTCAAAAATCCTGAAAATAAATGGATTCCCGTACAAATTAAAAAATACGTGGGAGCATGTGAAGATTCTAAGGGTTATCGAAAACATATGTGTGAAAATTGGTGTGTTTCTAATGAATCAAAATTTTGGAATATTCGAGTTTATAATGGTGAAACTTTGGTTAAATTAAAAAAACAATGTAAAACTACAGAATTAGATGAAATTACATTTTTAAATGTTCACGGAACTCCAAATAAAGAGTCACAGTCAGGATTTTGTCGTTCCGATTATGAGGCTGAAGATGAATATTATAAAAGTTTAGATAATCCAAAATAATTTCACATCTTTGTATTATGTCACAAAAAATAGAAAAACAAACTAAATTTGAAAGAATATATGAAGACGAATACTGTCAGTCTATTTGGAAATACGACTATTCTAAAACTAAGTCAGGGCCTATATCTGTAGAACACAAGTGGAAAAAAGGATTTGAAATCCCGGACACAAAAAAGAAAACTTTAGGTGATTTAGTTAATAACAGTAACCCAAAAAAATTACAAAGACTTAAGTCTTGAGTTAATCATTGATTTTAATCTTAAAAGGTTTTTTCGGTCCAAGGATAAAATTGATTTTCTCGTATGTTCAATTAATGTTCTATTAGAGAATGATTCATCAATTACATTTTTATCCTCATAGAGTACAACTTTATCAAAAGAGAACTCTGAGTCATCATAATTATCGTACTCAGTATCCCTTATATTATTACCGTCAAATAAATCCCAATTACCATCATTCATCATTTGATAGGCCGAATCTTTAACCCAATCAATATCGTAAGAATCTATTTTTTGACTCATATAATCATCATAAGTACATGAACCCCAAACACTGTAACGTAATTCGTATGTCTTTAAACTTGGGATTACAAGACTGTTGTAGTATACAGAAGTAGTACCATTTTCAAAGATATCTGGAAGCATACGGTCGTTTATTTGGATAAATTTTGAGATGAACTCAACATCTTCATGAACCGCACGAATATTAAAGTACTTACTAATACTTGTTAACTTTTTATAATACTCTTCAAAATCTCCATCATAAGGATTTTCGGAGGAAAACCCTTCATCCAATAATTTTTCAACAATTAATAATAGTTGTTTTTTTGGTAATCTTGAGAATTGACTGTTATTTTCCATATAGTATATAAATACTAAAAAAACAGTAAATTTTTACAAATTTTCGCGTTTACACTCCAATTGTGCTTTTAACGGTTTAATAATGTCATAGTATTGGTTTGGACAATAATCTGATGGAGATTTACTAATAAGTTTATTTTGAAAATTTTTTATTAGTTTATCTACCGCAAATGTTTGTTCTTGTGTTTTACAAGATTTGATGGTCTTTCCAATCCAATTTGAAATGTCCCCGTAATGATTACTAATTGCTCCCATAATTTTATTTTTATTACAAATATAACAAAAAAAATAAGATTCGTCAAAATAAATTAATAAGTCTTTTAAATAAAATATTTTTTTACTTTTTCTAGTAAATTTTCGTTAAATTTTATACCGTGTCTATTTTTAAAATTTTTTAATAAGGTTTTTATTGAATCTGTTTTATCTGATTGTTTTAATAAAATGTACGCCCCTAAATCTGCATCCAATTCATCTTCATCACTTCTTGGTCCGTCATGACCCATAATAATGTGAGACACTTCATGAGCTTCGACAAATTTTAAAACATCTGAATTAAAATTATTTATAAATTGTTCTCCATCAATAATAATTAAATTTTTACCAGGTACAACAAATCCATATCCATACTCATCAAATAATGGTTTTAGGTCTTCATATTGTGGATGTTCATCTACAACAATTGCAATTTGTACGTTTGGTAAAAATTCACTATCATATATTAATGGTTCTGATTCATTCATAATAATCTTTAATATAAATAGATAAAATTAATTAATTTGCTATGGTTGGCTCTGAAAACTGAGGACCATTAGTTGTTGTTCTATCAAATGGAATTAATCTACCAATCTCATCACTCAATCCAGTGGTGTCTACTTCGTTACACAATTCCATTCGTTTATTTTTGTTATTTTCAAACCACAAAACTTGTTTATTTCGTTCTTCGTCAGTTAAAATATCCCAGTTACATTGTTTTGTATTTAAAAATTCATTTCTAAAAATATTTAAAACATCATCGGGTAATCCACTATCCATAGAATCAATTCTCTGGTCGTTTATGTCCCAAAAAGATGTTTCATTTTCGTAACTAATATCAAGACTTTTAAATCCGGCAATTTTATTACCTGTTTTTTTATTAATCGAATAAATTAAAATTCCTCTTTTACTGTATCTAAAATAATAGTCAGGTTGGTCTTTTGATGCCGTACACCACTTTGTTGACGCTCCATATTTTAACGATGATTGATATGATAAAGGTTTACATACCAACCACTCATCAGTTTCATATAATTTTTTAATTTGTCGTTCAAACTCTTTATCAATGGTTTTTAGTTCCGATAATGAAATTTGAAGTTCTATCTCATCAAATGATTTATATGTTGTTAAATCATTATTTTTAATTAAATTCTTTTCATTTAATTCAATAAATTTATTTATAAGTTTTAATTTATTGTAACCAATATATGAATTAATAAAATACATTAGATGATTTAACTCAAAAATATCCAAACTTTTAATAAAATTATCGTCGTTTACTCCCATATCTTTAAGTTCATTTTCCCACGATTTACGAGACATGTTTAACTCATTAAGTTTACTATTCTTTATGAAAGCAATCATCATTTCGGTATATTTACTTTTACCCATTAATTTATTTATAATGTTTACCCCATCAAAAGATAATGATGGGTTTTGTTTTTTTAATTCCGTGATTTTAGACATATTTTATAATTTTTTATTTAAAATAATAGTAAAAATAAAATTAAACATCAAACTTATTTTTGTATCTTTGTTTTATGAAAAAATCAATAACAATAATATTACTATTTGTGTCTGTAATTGTAAGGGCTCAACAATCAGATATTTTATATGTGCCAAGTCAAAAAAGTTTGGTGGCATCTTACAATTATAGACAAGTTGGGGTTTATGTTGGAGGATATTTTTTTACGACTTTTCCACAACCATATATTTATACAACTCCACTTTCAATCGTGAATAGAGTTGGTTTAACGTATGTGAATAAAAAAAATAGTTTTAGTATCATGGGGGGTATATATTTTAAAACCTATTTTGATAATGTTGATATTACTCCTGATATTTGGGTTAAAATTTATCCAATTAGGATGATATCTAAAAATAAGTCTGGTATTGATTTTGCGGTTGGAATAAATTATATGGACGGATTTAGATTAGGGGCTGGATTATCTATTCAATATTGAAGTATTTATGTATAATGGATATAAATAATTTTAAAGAACCTTTAGAGCCTGAGTTAAGTTTAACGATAGAAAGACTTAACAAATTTTTAAATTCGCACTCATTTAATATTACGTATCCTTTTGATGTTGAGGTTAAAATTAACGTAACTAATATCAAACCTATGATTACTATTGGTGAATGGAGTGATGTCATAGAATATACAATATCGTTAGAAAAAACTCAAGATGTTACTGGAAAAATAATCTTAAATCATCTTTCTAAAATTGAACAAACCCAAGATTATTCGATTAAAAGAGGGGAACATAAAAATACATATTTTGTTTTGTATGAAATAAAAAACAGCATGAATAGTATTTTACGTGAATTTTTGAAATATTTTAACATTAATAATTATGTAGATTGTACTCGAATTATTAATAAAATTAGCGGCAATCACACAAAAAATATAAATGAAGGTCTCCTTAATGAGGGTAAATATAGTAGTGTTATTCGACAAGTTGTAAAAGACATATTAAAAATTTTTAAACACCAGAAAGAAGGTGATTATCAGTTACCTGAGGAAATTAGTGGAGGGGATATGGTTTATGAATTCCCACAATTAAAATCAAGTTTTACTGTTAATTTGTCAATGAGATTAAATGATGAAATTGATACAATTGATGTTGATGGTGCATATTATCCAGATGAGGACACAATTGATATTATAATCGAGTCAAACCCAAATTTAGACAGAGAAACATTAGAGGAACTTCATTTTGAATTAAATGAATTAGTCGCCCATGAATTACAACACTTAATTCAAAAAGATTCGGGATATGAATTTCCAAAAAAAGAACCAAAAAAATCTTTAAAATATTACACACAATCTCATGAGTTAGAGTCACAAATTATTGGATTTAAAAGGAGGGCACAAAAAGAAAGAAAACCTTTTGAAGATATTGTAAGAAATTGGTTTAATAAAAACCAATCAAAACATAATTTAAATCCAAAAAACATGGAGATTGTTATAAACCAAATACTTAAGTCAAAATAATGATTGATAACTTTAAAATTATTAAAAAAATTTTAATGTCAGAAACATTTAACGTGGATGGATTTGAATATCAATTTATATCTGTAGAACCTTATCAAGATTGGGCAATAGACACTGTAGTTAACGTTGTTTTACCAAAAAAGGGGCAGTCATTTGTTGTGGAAAAATTTAGTCAAGACATCAGTCACATTATTAATAGGTTTAGTACTTATCTTGGTTCGGTAATATCATATAATGAAAAAATTTTAGTTGATGGTAGACCAGTACCTAAAATGGGGGTTTATATTACTAAAGAAGACCAAAATGAAATTATAAATGCGTTAAATGGGAATATGTCAAACTTCTCAATAAACAATGGTAACGTTTATAAAAATAAGATAGTTGACTTAATTAAAATTAGTGGTAGTTTAAAATGGAAGAAGGCAAAAAAGTTTTACGACCATTATGAATCGATTGATTTTTATTTTTATTATGACGTATCCAATGTTATTGTGAATGATGGAGAATTAAACATTAATCCAAGTGAAATTGATAAATTTGCAACAGTACTTAATGATATGTTGCAAGATAATCATGAATTTCGAGATGAAATAATAGATAATATCTATATGGTTTTAGACCCTACCACTAAAATAGAACATCTTGACGCCAATGTATATTACAATGCTCATTATTATCTTGATAGAATTAATGGTAAAGAATCTGAACTCAAATACAATAATTTAGGGTTTGACAGTTCTATGTTTGTCGACTAAATTTTTTAATTAACTTTTTGATTGTTTCAGATAAAAATACCTGACTAACAATTACAACTCCTGAAGCAATTAATCTTTTTGCGATAGTTTTTGACATTATTTCAATATCACCGCCATTTACTGACGCATCTAAAATATCGGTAATAATTGGGATTAAAAATGAATACGCTAGTAAATCTAAACTTGAACTTACGGTTACATTGACGGAAGATAAAAATCTTGAGAACGAACTTTTTAAATTTTTTGATTTAACTAAAACTTCTTTGAATACATCTTCAAGACCATTTTCTTTAATTTTTTTATAAATTAATTTTAATGTTCTTGAATTATCGTAGAAAACTGAACAAGCAATACCAATTAAGATTAATGTTTGTTCAACATCATTTAATTCAAATCTACCTGTTTTAATAAAATTATCTAATGGTAATACAAATCCACCAATTGATGCACCCCAAGTTAAAAGTAATTTAAGATTTAACCCATAAATTTTTTTGGATTTTTCAACAAGATTTTTAGTGTATGAGTACATTTCTTTCATGTAATCACTCATCTTAGACTGGTCTTGTTCTTGTAAAATTAGTTTTAGTTGAGATTCTGTAATTAAAAATTCCATATATTTATAAATATACTAAAGATATTTATTGTTATGAGTAAAATTAAAAGAGAATTAAATCCTCCAACATCTAAAGGTGATAGAATTATGTGTCTTCACATGGATGGTGAAACAGATGTTCCCCCGATGACATTAGGGACTGTTATAAGAACTGTGAGTGACCCTTTTGAACCAGATAGTAAAATTATTGCTGTTGATTGGGATAATGGTAGTAATTTAAGTCTATTATCAGCCACTGATAGTTGGGTTAAAGACACTACAACACAAATCACCGAACAAACCGAATATGCTTTTTTTGGAAATAATCCAGAAATTTTTGAAAATTTTAATTGGCGATTTTTTAGAGATTATTTACTTAAAGTAAAAAAGTCTGGTGTAATTAATATGCTTCAAGCTCCACCATTTTTATATTCGGGTAGAGAATGGATTGACCGATATTATGGAGAAAACCAAGAAGACAATGAATCTTTTCAAGAAGTTTTAGAAATGGCGGAAGAATCTAAAAATGAATTAATCACAGGAATTATAAAATACTTTGAAAGTAACGATATTAATATTGATTTTGATGATATGGGTCGATTTAATCAATATGTTAGAAAATTCTCAAATAAACTTTTGATGTTATATGTGAATTTTACTTAATAGATTTAAGTATTTTCTATAATGGATTCATTATTTTCTTTTAACCATTCCGATTTTAATTTATCACAAATAATATCATATAGTCGGTACCTATTCTCACTAGGATTCCTCATCTCTAAGTCTTTAATTTGAGACATTACTTTATCATAATACCCTCTTTGGTACGCATGTATTAATCTTTCTTCAACTCTTTCCTCATTTGTCATAGTAATTAATCCTCCTTTCTTAAGTATGTATTTATGTAATTTTAATTTAATTATTTATAAATAGTCATGTTTGTGTTTGCGATTGGTGCTCTAAACACCGGAATTGTTGTCATAGAATCTTCAGATAATTTTTGCATTACCTCATAAAATCCTAACTCCGAACATCTAACGGTAGAAACATTTTCATAGCTTTGAAGAATTTTTGATTGAATTAATGATTGTCCATCTAAAAGTTGAACAATTTTTGTTGTTGTGTTAAATGTGAGTGTTTGCATATTAGTTATTTTTATTATTGATTGTTAATTTTTTCGTATTCTTTTCTTCCAAAACATTTTGTTTTTTCTTTTATATTCCATAGTTCTTTTCCTCCATTCACCATATGGCAATTGTGGGGTTTATCCATTCGTTTGGAAAATTCCACGATTCTTTTGTTGTGTTTATTTTTGATTGACCATGGACACTCAGTACAACTCATATTATTGGTGGTAAGATTTAATTTAACTTTTTTTTATTAATTGTGAATGTTATTTTAATTATATTGTAAATCTAACACTTTTTTTTCAAACCAAAAAGGTTTTTCTCTATTTTTCCAAATTGCAAATCCTGATTTTGCACCTACATAATAATTTCTATAGGATTCAACTACGGATTTAACTTTATATTCATCAGGCATCGCCTTAGCTGGTTCTGTAAATTCAATATCAGGGATGTTTGGTTTATTAATCAAACACCACTCAATAACATCTTGAGATTTATGTCGTTTACCGTATCGGTAAGTGTATTCTTTACATAATTCCAAACCCAATTCACACAAATACAAATAATTTGATAATGACTCACGACACCAAATAGAACATGGGTGATTTTTATGTGACAACTTGTACGGAACATGAGAGGTATCATGAGCGGTTACGTGATGAACCCCACACAATAACTGAGCGGTTTCCAAAATCATTTTAACTACGTGTTTGTCAACATGATATTGAGCACATTTTTTAACATCTTCATCTAAAAAAAATATATTCATAATTTAATGGATTTAATATAAACAAAAATAAGAATTATTCTGTTATTAAAAAAATTGGGTTTTGTTCTCCGGCGTGTAACCCTAAAATATTAAAATCATAAAACTCCTCAGCTTCAGACCATGTCATCGAAGATTCAGATGTCAAAATTTCTAAAATTTTATGTTTTGAATATAAAATTCTTGGACTATTACCAAATTCCTCAACTACTCCAATAATTGCCTCATTTAACCCATCTAATATTACTGCTCCTTCGGCAATTTCATCAATATTATAATCCTCAATAATTCCCATAATAAAAACATAACTCTTATTTTTTAGTATGTCAAATAAATTGGAGTTTAAGAAGTATTTATAAATAAAAAACTATGAGAGGATATTTTGGATTAGGTCAATTATCGGCAACAGATAAGACAGATATTTTAGACCAACATAAAAGTGTTTACAACGGATACCAAACAATGCAACCGCAAGTATCAAATCGTCAACCATTATACGTTTATGATGATGCTGGTGACAAAGACGGATTTGTTGTAAATAATAGAGGTGAAATTAAAAAATACACCAATATGGGAATTAACGAAGGAGTTAATGATAAAAACGTTTGTGAGTCATGTGGTGGAGAAACAAATGAAGGTAAGGTATGCGAACAATGTAGTGGTGGAGAAACAAATGAAGGTAAAGTATGTGAACAATGTGGTGGAGAAACAAATGAAGGTAAGGTATGTGAACAATGTGGAGGTACAGGTAAAACAAACATTCAAGAATTAGGTGGTATGGATGATGGACACCCAAGATTTGGTAATAAAAAATTCCCTAATAAAATGAGTCCCGAAGAAATTGATGATTTACTTAGAGGTGATGAAGACGATTATAATGACGAAGAAGATTATAAAGACCGAAGTATGTATAACCCATATTATGGTGATAAAAACTTTAATTTTGGTGATGAAGACGATAATGATGACGAGGATGTTGATTACATTGAATTAGATGAAGATGATGATTGCGAACTTGAAGAAAATGAGTGGGGAGCGTATGACTTTGAATCTAATGGCCCAAATAGTGGATATAATGTAAATGAATTAGAAGATAATACAATTAACTCTTACGAACCAATGCAATCCGCTTTTGATGACGACGATGATGACAACGATGATGACGACGATGAAGACAACTATAACGACGATGACGATGACGACTATGATGAGGACGATGATATGGACGATGGTAGTGAAACGGTTCCTTCATTTAATTCTAGTGGAGAATATTTAGGTATGGTAGAACCTAATGGTGATATGGAAATTGATGATGATTTAAAAGAATCGTTTTTTATTCAAAAAAATAAAATAACAGAAATGTTCAATCGTTTTAACAAATATAATTAAAACAAAAACCCCTACAAAAATAGGGGTTTTTTTATAATATGTAGATTTTTACATTTTTCTATATATTTCTAATTAAAATAAATGTTATGGAAATTAAAGAAATTGTGTCGTACTTCCTGAATACAGAATCAAACATTTTAGAAGTGTCATTCAGAACCATTAATGATAGTGAAGACGTTCTTAGAACAGATAATATAGATTATTTAATTTCTGAAGAATATGGATACATTCTTGAATCAGAAGATTTTGGATTTTACAATGATGAATTTGAAGATGAGGAAGATTACTATGAAGACCCAAAAATTGAGTTGGATGAAGAAGTTCTTATATCATTTCTAAATGAATATTATGAGGTAAACCCAAAATTATTACCAAAAACGGAATATTATTAAGGGCCAACTCTTGTCAACCCTAATGTCATTACTTGTTTTTGCCCCATTTCACTTTCAAACCAAGCACCAGAACTTTTAAGTTGTAACGATTCAAATCCGTCGTCTTCAATTAAAAAAGTCATTGTTGCCGCATAACCATCTGATGTTACATATGTAAATTGTATGTATCCATTATTATAAGAGTTATTACCTAAAATATCGTAAAAAATTTCATCAGAAGAATTACCATATTCCCAAATATCTTGACCTGTTGAAGTTACACCTAACATATTAATTCTAATTGTCGAATAATCCATGTGTAGATAAAAATTATCAATTACAATAGAATCAAATGGTTTTGGTAAATTATTGTTAATATATGTTGACCCCATTAAATATAAAGAATCTTGAGTTTGATTTTGGTCAACATTAATAACATTAAGCTTTGATATAACATATTTACCACTTAAAGTGATATCACTTTTTTCAACAACATATTTCTCACAACCAGTCAGGAGAAACAAAAACCCTAAAACCACAAATATTTTTTCCATAGTACAAATATAAATACTTTTTTTCAATTATAAAAATATTTATTAATATGAATTTAGATGTTGATTATTTAATTGATTTTTTTAATAAAAATTCTTACTCAAATTTTGAAGAAAAAATTGACGGAGAATTAGGAGAACAAGAAGCTGCCGCAGCACCAACAGGTGGCGGAGGTGGAAATGTTCCAAAATGGGAGGATTCATATCAAACAAAAAGAGGACATGCAAACATGTTAGGGAAAAAGGGGGAAAAATGGGTAACAGGATTAACTAGGGGTTCTGCAAACCAAGTTTGGTAAAAATTTAAATTATTATCAATATCCATATATTTATTATAAAAATCTTATGATTAACACTAGATATACCGCTGAAGAATCTTTAAATGAAATAAGATTACGAATGTCGTATAATCCTGCAAAAACTTTAAACGAAAATAAACTATCACTTATTGAAAATTTTGTAGATACATCTGTAAGCTCAGAATGTGTTGTAATTACTGATTGGATATCTCCTGATAACAAATATTTGATTTTACTTGATGAATTATATGATTTACATTCTAAAAAGAATTTAGGGGATATTTGGGAAAATTTTGACAATTTTAAATTATTTATATCTCATTCATTTAATGTCGCAAACAATGTACCACAACAAATTAAAGAAAATATTAATAACACTATTAAATCTTTACTTTTAACAGAATCTACTAATGGTGATATGTCAAAACTAAAACCAATCTTTAAAGAATTACTTAGTGAATACAGTTGGGATAAGTTTAAGGGTGACGTTAAAGGGGCGGCTAAGGGTATTGGAAAGTTTTGGTCTGACGCAGGAAAAAAATTTGGCAATGACATTGTTGATATGGGAAAAAAAGGTTGGGAAGGACTTAAAAAAGCCGGAATTGCAATTAGTCAACTTGATTTCAAAAAAATACTTGAATTATTAGGTAAGGGGGTTCTATACTTAGCTCGTAAAATACGAAGTTTACTGTATAACCCAGTTGGTATTGTTTTAGATTCAATATTAATTGCGACAGGTATTGGAAAAGGCGTTCAATGGGTTCCATGGGCATTTGTTGTAGGTTTAGATATATATGAGGTCGCCAGTGGTGATTATGAAGATAAAGATATGCCAACATGGTTGAGGTGGTTAATGATTGGGTGTGATGTTTTAGGATTAGTATTTGCGGGTGGAGTTGCAGCAGCAGCCAGAGCGGCATTTAAGGTTTTTAGGGGAGCTAAAACAATGACAGAATTTGCGGCAATTGCAAAAACTGCTCCAAACGCAGTAAAATTCATTCAAAAAATTGCCGGAGCTCTGTCTTCCGTTCCTAGACTTTTATCCAAAGCGGTATCTTATTTAAAAACCACAAAATTTGCTAAAGGTTCCAAATGGTTATCAGGTATATTAAGTAAATCCAATAAGTTTTTAAATGACATGACAAAATCTTTATCAAATTTGTCGGTAGCGGCTGGTAAAGGTTCCATAAAAGCAAGTAAAACGGTTGCTCCAACACTTACCGCATCACAAAAATTAGTTAAAGGTGCTAAGGTTGGTGCAACAACTGCAGGTGTTGTTACGGTAGTAGATAAAGGAATAAGAAAAGGAGTTCAGATTTATCAAGGAAAAACAGATGCTGAAGTCGCAAAAGACGCGGCAGACTTAGAATCCTTTGAAAATATCAGCAAAACATATAAAGAAGAGACTGGAATGTCTCTTGAAGACAAATTAAATTTATCATTTAAATAATTAATCAAATTACCTAATATTTATATTATATGAAAAACTTATTATCAGAAGAATTGGAAAGATATCAAACACTTTCTAATTACAACACAAAATTTACCCTAACAGAAAATACTGAAATTATCTCAGAAAATATTATATTAAATGAGCAACCAGGTGTTACTTTAAAGGCGGCAGAAGGAGCCTTTAAAAATTTGGGAATGACCCTTGCCAAATTTACCAAGATGGAGGCAAGTCAACTAACTAAAGTCTTAGCTATGGATGAAAGAGCTTTTGCTGCGGAACTTACAAAAGTCATGAGTAAGGACATAAAGGCTGGCCAAACAACAATGGTTGCGGCGAAAGAACTCTCTAAAATTCAGGTCATAAGAGAGATTACACGTCAAAAACCTACAACAGCTGCTCAGGTTGACGTGATAATAAACTCTGTTAAGAATTCAAATAAAATAAAATTTGCTAATCTTAGAACAAAAACCCCAAATATCGGAGGAAGAAAAACACCGCCAGGACCAGGAGGAGGAAATAGAAAAAAATCAAAAGTTGTTGGAGGCGCCAATCCGAGTCTTGTTGCAAGGATTAAAGCGGGTATGCCGTGGAAGACCCTATTAAAAGTTGGTGCAGGAATAGCAACTGTAGGTGTTCTTTGGTGGTTGTTTACAGACAATAGCCCATTACCGGACCCTATTCCAAACCCAGAACCAGAACCAAACCCTAATCCTACACCAAACCCTAATCCTACACCAAACCCTAAT
>Ga0208597_1000102_pt1 | contig 31352 bp, 31 predicted proteins | sample LakMenEpi05May12_FD_150673 | JGI IMG/M metagenome (GOLD analysis project Ga0208597, IMG submission 150673) | Freshwater microbial communities from Lake Mendota, WI - 05MAY2012 deep hole epilimnion (SPAdes) | ecosystem: Environmental > Aquatic > Freshwater > Lake > Epilimnion/Euphotic zone ...
GAAGGCGCTAACTTTGTGGACCTAACCGATCTCTATTCTCAGCGCCTTAGAGATCTAGCTAGAACTGTTGATGCATCTTTAGATGAAGGTGTCTACATGCAGTTCCGTGGACCTCACTATGAAACCCCAGCTGAAGTTCAAATGGCTAAGCACATGGGTGCTCACATCGTAGGTATGTCAACTGCTCTTGAAGCTATTGCTGCTAGACAGTCAGGTCTTGAAGTTCTAGGTCTATCACTTTCAACTAACTTGGCTGCTGGTATTAGCGATTCTCCGCTAAGCCATAAAGAAGTTCTAGAGGCAGGTAAAGAAGCAGAACCTAGAATCAGTGCCCTTCTAGCATCGATTGTTGCCAAACTCTAAACATGTCTTTGCAAGAACTAAAGGCTCAGGCGTTAGCTTGGTTGAATCAAGATCCTGATCCTCAAACCCAAACTGAATTACAAGAACTACTCGATACAGATGACCTAGCAGGACTTGAATCTAGATTCCATACTCGCCTAGAGTTTGGAACTGCAGGTCTGCGTGGGGAGCTCGGCGCAGGCCCTAACCGCATGAACAGAGTCCTAGTTGCTCAGACAGCAGCTGGTTTAGGGCAGTATCTACTAAACCAAAACTTAAAGGCAAGTGTTGTTATTGGCTTTGATGGACGTCATAACAGTGACGTGTTTGCTAAAGACTCAGCTGAAGTGCTTACCGGCATGGGCATTGAAGTTCTTCTGTTAGATGAGATGTGCCCTACCCCACTAATCTCGTTTGCTACCCGAGCGCTAAAGATGAGTGCTGGGGTTATGGTCACCGCCTCACATAACCCACCTAGAGATAACGGATACAAGGTTTATCTGGGCGGAGATTTCAATGGATCACAAATCATCTCACCGGTTGATAGCCAGATAGCTGAAGAAATAGCAAAGGTTGCAGGTTCTTATACCTTTGACTCTCTAGCTAAATCATCTGATTATAAAGTTATTGGTCCTGAGATTAGGGCGGCTTATATAGACAGTGCTCTTGCAGCTGGGGCCAAGGTGATTAAGAAATCACTAAAAGTTGTATACACACCTATGCACGGAGTTGGTTGGGCCAGCATCGAACCGCTGTTTGCTAGGGCTGGTTCAGAAGCCCTTATTACTGTCGATGAGCAGTTGCAGCCTGATGGTGACTTCCCTACCGTTGCTTTTCCCAATCCAGAAGAACCAGGTGCATTAGATCTAGCCATGAAGTTAGCAAGTGATCACAACGCAGATTTGATTATTGCTAATGACCCTGATGCTGACCGAGTTGCCCTAGCTCTACCAACTGCTAATGGTTGGCAACGACTAACAGGGGATCAAGTTGGACTTATCTTGGCTGATGAACTTGCAAGTAATGCAAAATCAGGAACCCTTGCCTGCAGCATTGTTTCTAGTTCTGTCTTAGCTAAAGTGGCTAGCCACTATGGCTTAGAGTTCAAGGCCACACTAACTGGATTTAAGTGGATTTCGAAGATTCCAAATCTCATCTTCGGTTATGAAGAAGCTCTTGGCTACTGCATTGATCCAGAGCATGTGGCAGATAAGGATGGCATCAGTGCTGCGCTACTGCTTTCTAACATTGCTCGAAGAGAAGCAGCTAACTCTAGAACTCTTTGGGACCTGCTAGATGATCTGGGTAACAAGTATGGTTTCTATGCAACTGGTCAGATTTCTATTCGTGTAAGTGATCTGAGCATTATCACTAAGGCCATGCACTCAATTAGAACCGCTCCACCAACGTCCCTTGCTGGTCTTCCTGCAGTCTTTACTGACATGAGTTTGGGTAGCCCAGAGCTTATGCCAACCGATGGTTTGAGATTTGATTTAGCCGATGGTCGACGAGTAATCATTAGACCTAGTGGCACTGAACCTAAATTGAAGTGCTATTTGGAGGCGGTCTCTGATTCGAAAGAGAACGCTAAGGCTCTCCTAGATGCTTTAGAGCAGAGCTGCAGAGAGCTTTTGGCGGATTTCAGTTAGATCAAAGACGTGCTCAATTGGCACTATCTTGCCTGGCAAATCTTCAAGTAAGGCAACTAGTTCAGGGGTGGTCAGAATTATATCTGCCCCGTCCCCATCTCTTTTGGCCTTAGTGATATCTGCTGCTACTACTTCTGCTTCAACCCCCATGGCTTCGAGAACTTTCTCGGCATTCATCTTCAATAGCACTGATGTGCCAATGCCCATGCCACAAACCGAAAGAATCCTCATACCTTCAGTTTAACTAAGGTAAGCGCGAACTTCTGCCTCTTTGGTTGCATTGAGCAATATAGTTACCTTTTCTTCATCCATTAGTAACTGACTAAGTGCTGCCATCAAATCAATATGGCTGTCATGATCTTTTGCTGCTAACCCAATTACCAGTGAAACAGGATCATTTGATTGACTACCAAATTCAATTGGAGTTGAAAGAGTAACTAGAGATAAACCAGTTTCTAAAACAGAAGCCGATGGTCTGCCATGAGCAAGGGCAATGCCTGGAGCTACAACCATATATGGTCCAAGCTCTTCAAAAGCTTGGATCATCTCTTGAGTGTATTCAGAAGTTGTTCTATTGCTATCAACTAGTCCAGCACCAGCTAGTTCAAAGCTCTCTCGCCAAGACAGACATGCTTGTTGAAGTTTTATAGAGCCTTCGCCTAGTGCAGATAAAATAGGGCTCATTGTTACTGGGCAGCCTCAAAAGCATCAGATATACGCTCAATGATTTCTGCTCTGACATCCATGTCCATAAACCCTGCGTTAGCTGCATTCAATTGGAACAGTTCAAGATCATCAAGGTCATAACCAAATGTTTCAGTTAGAAGTTCAAGTTCTCTTGTCAGAGTAGTTCCACTCATCAAACGGTTATCGGTGTTCACAGTTACGTTGAAGCCAAGGCCATAAAGAATGTCGAATGGGTGATCACTCATACGAGGCTGTTCGATATCAGGTAGGGCACCTGTTTGAAGGTTTGATGAAGGGCTTAGCTCTAGGGCAATACCGCGCTCTAATACCCAAGCTGCAATATCCCCAAGGGCTTTCTGGTTCTCATCCTCTGCATCAACAAAGATATCTTCAATGATGCGAACACCGTGACCTAAACGAAGAGTTCTGCCATCAACCAGTGCATCTTTGATTGAGTCTCTACCAGCACCTTCACCAGCGTGCAGGGTAACCGGCATCAGCTGCTCATTGAGCCACTTGAAGACTTCAGCGTGACGAGATGGGCTAAAACCTGATTCAGGTCCTGCATAGTCAAAGCCAACAACGCCGCGATCACGGTAAGTAACTGCTAGCTCGGCTACCTTCTGAGCATTGTTGTTCTGACGCATTGCTGTGATTAGCTGACCGGTCACTAGGTATCCGCCCTTGGCAGATACTTCAGCACGGCCTTGGCTTAGTCCTTCTTCAACGTATTCAACTACCTCTTCAAGGGTTAGTCCCTTTTCTAGGTGCTGCTCAGGTGCATAACGAACCTCGCCATAGATGACACCGTCTGCTGCTAGGTCTAGAGCGAACTCACGAGCTACTCTGATGAGTCCTTCTTTGGTTTGCATAACAGCACAGGTGTGAGCGAAAGTCTCTAGATATCTTTCAAGAGAACCTGAATCACAAGATTCTAGGAACCACTGGTTTAGATCTTTAGCGTTGTCAGCGGGAAGTTCGTGACCAATCTCTTTTGCCAGATCAATAATGGTTTGAGGTCTCAATCCCCCATCAAGGTGATCGTGTAGTGAAACTTTAGGTAGGGATTGGATATTTAGTTTAGGCATTATTCGTTTCTCTTTAGGCGTTGATACGGTCAAGGATAAGTGGAGTGTAACTTGATGAGGCTACATCCTCAATCTTGATTCCTCCGGCAAGAGCTTCAATTGCTCTCTCGAAGCGTTCTGATTCATCGGTGTACAAAGTCAGAAGTGGCTGACCCTTTTCAATCTTTTCTCCACGCTTGGCGTGAATAACAATTCCTGCTCCGAACTGAACTGGATCCTCCTTGCGAGCTCTTCCAGCTCCCAGTCGCCATGATGCTGTTCCAACAGCAAGAGCATCTAGCTCGTTCACAAAGCCAGAAACTTCGGCAAGAATCACGTGCTCATGCTTAGCAACCTGCATCTTTGCAGTTGGATCACCGTGCTGAGCTCTAATCATTTCGTTCCACTTGTCCATGGCACGACCATCATTTAGAGCTGCTGCAACATCAACATCAGTCTTACCTGATAGACGAAGCATCTCGGTAGCAAGAGCAACTGTGATATCAATTAGGTCCTTGGACCCACCGCCAGCAAGAACTTCGACAGCTTCCTCAACCTCAAGTGCGTTACCAACCTTGCGGCCCAGCGGTGTTGACATGTCTGTCAGTAGAGCGCTTGTCTTCACCCCGGCGTCAGCACCAAGTTGGGTAAGTACCTGTGCAAGTTCCTTCGCTCTATCCAGAGTCTTCATGAAAGCACCCGAGCCCACCTTGACATCAAGAACTAGTGCTGAGGTTCCCTCAGCAATCTTCTTGCTCATGATTGAGCTTGCGATAAGTGGAATTGCTTCAACTGTTCCAGTTACATCTCTTAGGGCATAAAGCTTCTTATCTGCAGGAGCAAGACCTGCACCAGCTGCACAAATGACCGCGTTGACCTTATCTAACTGATCATGCATCTGCTGATTAGTTAGTGATGCCTGCCAACCAGGGATAGCTTCTAGTTTGTCTAAGGTGCCACCGGTGTGACCAAGTCCTCGACCAGATAGCTGTGGAACAGCAACTCCAAAGACTGCAACCAATGGAGCAAGCATCAGAGTGATCTTGTCGCCAACACCACCGGTTGAATGCTTGTCAGCAGTTGGCATGCTAAGGGAGCTAAAGTCCAATCTTTCGCCGGTTGCAATCATGGCAAGGGTTAGATCTTTGATTTCTCTTCTGTTCATGCCATTTAGCAAGATGGCCATAGCCATCGCAGACATCTGCTCATCGGCAACAACACCTGAAGTGTAGTTAGAAACTAGCCAGTTAATTTGGTCTGTTGTAAGTTCTTGCTTTTCACGCTTTGCAACAATTAGTTCAACAGCGGAGTATTCCTTAGACAATTGTTTTCCTAATTTCTTTGCTCATTGCCGAAACCTTCGGCTAGATCTCTAGGACCAAATGCGTCAGGTAATACCTGCTCAATAGTTTTGATACCGGAAACAGTTTGGAGCAACATGCCCTCTTGAGAGTGCTCGAACAATAGTTGACGGCATCTGCCACATGGCATCAAGATGTTCTCAGCTCCATCAACACAGTAGAAGGCAACAAGCTTGCCTCCTCCGGTCATGCTCAAGTTGCTTACCAAACCACACTCAGCACAAAGACCAATACCGTAACTAGCATTTTCAACATTGCAACCAGAAACGATTCGACCATCATCAACTAGAGCGGCTGCTCCAACTGGGAAGTGGCTATAAGGCACGTAGGCATTCTTCATAGCTGCAACAGCAGCATCTTTTAACTGGTTCCAGTTGATCTCATTAGTCATTTGACTATCCCTTTACATACGGTTGGCCTGAAGCGGCAGGAGGTCTAACTTTTCCAGCAAAACCTGCAACAGCAACAAGGGTCACAAGGTAAGGAACCATTGTGATGAAGTCCACTGGGATCCCAGGAGAAACCTGGTTAGCCCAAACCTTCATAATGATTGTGAATCCAAAGAGCAAAGCTCCAAGGGTCACATAGATTGGCTGCCAACGACCAAGGATCACAACGGCGAGAGCGATGAACCCAAGACCTGCTGACATTTCACGACCGAAAGAACCTACGTTTCCAAGAGTTAGTGAAGCACCACCAAGACCTGCAATCGCACCACCGATGGTTACCCACCAGAATCTGGTCTTAGCCACATTGATACCAACGGTGTCTGCGGCAAGCGGGTGCTCACCAACAGCTCTAGCTCTTAGGCCCAACTTAGTTCTGAATAGGACATACCAAAGTAGTGGAACAAGGATGAACATCAGATACACGGTGATTCTGTTGTTGAAGAACACCTGGCCAATAACTGGAATATCTGAAAGGAATGGCAGGGCAATCTTTTCAAATGTGCCTGGGAAGTTTAGGTTGATGCTGTCATCGTCCACCCAAGCTGAGTAAAGGAAGTTGGTAACACCAATAACCAAAACGTTTAGAAGAACACCGATAATGATTTGCTCAACCAGATACTTGATTGCCAGAGACGCTAGAACGGTTGAAAGTAAACCTGCAGCAACCATGGCGGCAATCATTCCAACATAAAGATTTCCAGTGATGGTTCCAACAACAGCTGCTACGAAAGCTCCGCTAAGTAGCTGTCCTTCGATGGCGATATTTACAACACCAACTCGTTCAGACATGATGCCGGCCATACCACCGAAGATCAGTGGAATTGCGAGAACCAAAGTGTTACTCAGGATGAATACCATCTGAACACCCTGGGTTGCTTCTGTGGCTAACCAACCAAGAAGAGCCATCATCGCACCAAGTGCATAAATGGCAATCAGCCAAACCGGAGTCTTGCCACCACGAATAGTCAATGCAACCGAAAGTAAACCAATCATTAGTAGCAGTGCGCCAACTACTGTGCAGAAGAACATTGAGTTCACAACAAATGGAGGAAGCTGAATCACTTCACGCTTATCGCTCCATACGAAAGTGATGTCTCCGGTCTTTCCTAGGAAACCAAAGAACAATAGAACCACCATGGCAGCTGCCACCAAAGTAATCGGGGTCTTCAGGCTTGGCTTAACCTGAGCCGAAGAGAACATTCCTGGGGTAACTTCAACGTTCTTCATTATTTGATCACCTTCGCAGCTTTAGCCTTCTGTGCTGATTCGAAAACCTTAGGACCAGGAACAGGTAGTCGGTAGAAAGCTCTAATAATCGGAGGGGCGGCAATAAACAGAACAATCAGAGCCTTTACAACGCCCAGAACTTCTGGAGATACACCTGCAACCTGCATAGTTGAAGATCCAGCCTTGAATGCACCAAACAGCATCCCAGCCATCACAACACCACCGGCTCTAGAACCACCCAGTAGGGCAACGGTAATAGCGTCGAAACCGATACCCGCTTCAATGCTGGTGGTTAGACCACCATCAACGCTTAGGCCTTGGTTAGCAGCAGCCAAACCTGAGAAGCCTGCAGAAATAGCAAGTGCCCAAACAAATGTGTTTTCGACCTTGATACCAGCAGCTCTAGCTGCTGACGGGTTGTGTCCGACCATACGGAATCTAAAGCCGAATGTAGATTTCTCCATCAACCACCAGTAGAAGACAACTGCTAAGACAGCAAAAATCAAACCGTAGTGAAGCTGGAACTCAGGACCAAACAAAAGACCTAGGCGTGCAGTTCCATCAGGCTCATCAGACTTAGGTGTTCCTCCACCATTTTCTTCCAATAGAAGATTTGGTTGTCTCAAGAGATAGGTGAACAGTGACAAGGCAACGTAGTTCAACATGATGGTCACAATAACTTCGTGAGCACCTGTTCTTGCCTTCAGGATTCCAACAATCATTCCCCAGAGCATTGCGCAAACAACTGCTGCAAAAACGGAAGCAAGCATGTGAATGATAATTGGCATCTCTAGACGAGTTGAAACAAATGTTGCACCAGCAAGACCTACCAAGATTTGACCAGTTGCACCAATGTTGAAAAGACCAACGCGGAATGTTAGAGCAACTCCGAGTCCAGCCATGATCAAAGGAGCAGCAAATCTTAGAGTCTCAGTGAATGGGCGAATAATGGTTGCGAAATCGTCGCCATTGAAGTTAAGAATGGAACCACGGAACAACGCTCCATAGCCATCTGAGATTGTCCACCAAACAGTTGAGAGTGCATAGTTAGGGTCTGCACCAAAATCAGCCCATGCTTTAACAACGTTCTTGTCGAAGACAACCATGAATATTGCGCCGATGATGAATCCAAGCAGGACAGACAGTGCAATACGAACCGGGTCACCGGCCATGATCTCGTGAAGAACCGAGGTTGCTTTATCTTGAGCTGGCTTTGTTACTTCAGCTTCTTTTTTCTTACTCATGCTGCAATACCTGCCATCATCTTTCCAAGCTTTTCTCTAGTTGTTTTGGCATCAACAATTCCAACAATGCGACCTCTATACATAACAGCGATTCGGTCAGCTAGAGCAAGAACTTCATCCAGCTCTGTCGAGATAATCACAACAGTCTTGCCAGCATCGCGGGCTGCAACAATCTGCTCGTGAATGAACTCAATCGAACCAACGTCAACACCACGGGTTGGCTGGGATGCGATAAGCACTCTCAGATCTCGGCTCATTTCACGGGCAACAACTACTTTCTGCTGGTTACCGCCGGATAGTTGTTTAGCCAGAGTTTCTTTAGAAGGAGTTCTGATGTCGAATTCTGCAATTAGCTTCTCCGCGATTTCATCACGTTTAGCAAAGTCAATTTGAACACCCTTAGCAAAAGGCTTTCCGAAAGAGCCATCGAGCATTAGGTTTTCAGCAATGCTGAATTGGCCCACTAGACCATCTTTCTTTCGGTCTTCTGGAATGTATCCAACACCTGCCTCAAGAACCTGTCGCACATTGCTCTTGGTTAGATCTTGGCCAGCAACTTCAATACTTCCGCTGTGAATCTTTCTAAGACCAAGGATTGCTTCAGCTAACTCTGTTTGACCATTACCTTGAACACCAGCAATGGCAAGAATCTCACCATCGTGAACAGAGAAACTGATTCCATTAACCATCTGCTGGTTACGGTCATCCAAAACAGTTAGATCTTTGACAACAAGTGTTTCAGAACCAATCTTCGGTGCCTTCTTCTTTGTGTCTAAATCTACTTCTCGACCTACCATCAACGATGCAAGCTCCCCTGCTGTTGCCTTAGGGCTAGCTTCTGAAACAACTTTTCCTTGACGGATAACAATGATGCGGTCAGCTACCTTTTGAACTTCACGAAGTTTGTGAGTGATAAAGATGATTGATGTGCCGTTTGCTTTTAGGCCTCTCATGATTTCCATCAGTTCATCAGTTTCCTGGGGAGTAAGAACAGCAGTTGGTTCATCCAGAACAAGAATCCTTGCATCGCGCGCTAGAGACTTGATGATTTCAACTCTCTGCTGGGCTCCAACTGGAAGGTCTTCAATCTTTGCATCAGGATCGATATCAAATCCAAAACGGTCAGAGATTTCCTTAACAAGTTTGCGAGCAGCGTCTAGATCTAGGTTTCCAACCTTGCCTGTTGGTTCATGACCTAGAACAACATTCTCTGCAACAGTGAAAACTGGAATCAACATGAAGTGCTGGTGGACCATACCGATACCGGCAGCCATAGCTTCACCTGGGCCTGAGAACTTGACTTCTTTATCGTCAATCAGAATCTGACCTTCGTCAGGTTGGAGAAGTCCATAAAGGACGTTCATAAGAGTTGATTTACCCGCACCATTTTCACCCAACAAGCTCAAGATCTCGCCTGGAGCGAGTGTAAGGCTGATGTTGTCGTTGGCTACTAGGGTGCCGAAGCGCTTGGTGATATTCCTGAGTTCTAGCTTCATTCGGGGTCTAGGCTCCTTTGCTTTTCCTTGTCCTAATCTACCCCAAGTTCTTTATGGGCCAGATTAAAGCAAGAACTGCCGAGGCCTAAGCCTCGGCAGTTCTCTAACTACTTATCTAGTGATTAGCTAAGTGGGTTGATTGAACCGTCGATGATGCCTGCTCTAAGTTCTGCAAGCTTCGCCTTTAGGGTCTCATCCATGAACTCAGTCTCTGAGATGTCAGTTCCAGCGTTAGCTAGAGTACCTGTGTAAGCGTTGTCTCCACCACCAGCGAAAGCTTCCTTGTCAACTGCAAGTGCCTTCACGATGTCGTAAACTGCTGAACCCATTCTCTTCTCAATTGAGGTAAGAGTGATAGGTGCGTACTCTGGGCTGGTAACGCTGATGTTCTTGTCAACACCGATCATCTTGGCGTCAACGCCAGACTCAGTGATTGCTTCCTGAAGAGCACCGAACTGGTCTCCACCAACTGGAACAAGAACGTCTGCACCTGCTGAAAGGTGACCAGCAGCAATTGTCTTACCTTCTGGAGCGTTTGGAGCGAATCCACCAATGAAGTCACCCTGCTGTGTAGTTGCATCCCAACCAAGAACGGTCACTGGAGTACCAGTTTCGTTCTCGTATGCCTTAGCACCGTAGTAGAAACCATCCATGAATGCTGTAACAGCACCAATCTGTAGACCTCCGTAAACGCTGACGATCTTTGTTGTTGAGTAGTACGCAGCTGCATAACCAGCTAGGTATGATGACTCAGCCATGTTGTAACCAACTGGCTTTAGGTTTGTTGCTCCGTTTGACCAACCATCGATGGTTACGAAGTTAACCTCTGGGTTAGCTTCTGCTGCAGCGTTAACTGCGTCAACTAGGTTGAAGCCAACTGCGAAAATAACGTCACAACCTTCTGCAACCATTGCATCTAGGTTTGGCGCGAAATCTTCAGATGAGTTTGATTCAGCTGACGCTAGAGTTACACCGAACTCTTCTGCAGCCTTCTCCATACCATCCATTACAGATTCGTTGAATGACTTGTCTGCCCATGAACCTTCGTCAGAAACACCACATTCGATGAATCCAGCGCCTGGCTTTGGTGATGCACAGCCTGAAAGAACTAGCAAGCTGGCTGCTGCCATTGCTACTCCTGCTACGGCCTTACGTGAAACTTTGTTCACTTGTATCCTCCTGATTTATTTAGGCTGGTGCCGATCACCAACCACACACAACTAGACACTACTAGCCCCCAACGACACTTTTGGCCACGAACACAAGGTATTTACCTAGGCGTTACAATTCGAGGTTTTTACCGAGCTGCCAGTTCTTGCTCATAAGCAGACAGGATTTCAAGTAGGTCCCCGTCTATCGAATCGGGCTGGGTCAACCTGAGTTCTACGGTCTTGAACTTCAAAGCGCCAGGCTTTCTATATAGAGGGTCCGAAGCAAACTTGCGGTCCAATAGGGATGAAACGGCATTAAGGACGTATTTACTGGTATTTCTCTCAACTGAGGCTTGGACTCGTGATTCAAGAGCAAGAACCGAATCACCTAATTGAAGATCAGCTCCGATAAGGTATGGGCCGTCCAACTGTTCGGTATCTAAGCTCTGCCAAATACTCCTTCCCCCATAAATGGCCACAACGTTGCTTGAATCTAAGCTCTGGAGTTCAGCAGTCAAAACCTTGGAAGATGGGGTGCTGACAAAGACCGTCTTGGTTGTTGTTTGCGAGACGCGATCAAAGTCTTTGACGCCTTGGATGAATGATGTTCGTATTGAGCTTGATTGAGCAAAAACAGGTTGCACGAATAGGTGCACTTCACCTGAAGTTGATTTACCGGCTGCAAAGAAACCAGCTAACCGAGCGCTACCTAGTGCATCATCAGCAACCCACCTAAAGTTAGTTGGCTGACCTGAAGACGAGATATTCCCACCAACAAACAGAATCAGCATTCTTGGATGCTCAATTGCAAACTGGGCAAGATCTGAAATGTATTCCATGTTGGCAGACACCATTAATACACAACCAGCCTGCAGAGCTTGTAGCAACCTAGCCGGAACCTGTTCAGTAGCTGGGTCAATCTTCACTTCACGAGCTGCTAACCCATAAACAATTTTGGCCTCAACTAAATCTGCTGCCAGTTGATTTTCAGGAGTTCCAGGCACAACAGTCGTAGATCTTATTAGGCAAGCTGTTGTTTTTGCTTTGTGATTTGGTTCCGTGACAGCTGCCGGAGCACAGGAACTAACGCCCACAGCAACGCTCGCTACAAGCATTGCTGACACGATGGTTCTAACAGTTCTCATAGACAAATACTTATAGAACTTCGCTGTGACCAGTTACCTTGAGCGAATCAACTAGATTCTTCACTCTTTGAGCATGCTCCTTAGTGGTAACTAGAAGCGCATCAGGTGTGTCAACAACGATGACATCATCAAGACCGATAAGGGCAACCAAGCGACCTGTCTCAGATACTAGGATTCCGCTGGATTTTTCTGAAAGAACTGTGACATCGCCGAGCACGGCTAGGTGATTACGCTTGCCACCGGACTGAAGTTCTGCAATAGCGGCAAAGTCACCAACATCGTGCCAACCAAACTTAGCTGGAACAACAGCGACTAGACCCTTGGCTGCTGCAGGCTCTGCTACAGAGTAGTCAACAGCAATCTTCTTGAGCGTTGGCCAAACATCTTCAAAGACCTTCTCCTGAGCTGATGTGCCCCAGGCATCAGCCAAGGTCATGATCTTTGAGTGAAGCTCTGGCTCTGTCTCTTCAAGGACAGAAAGAATTAGTGCTGCAGGAGCAATAAACATACCTGCGTTCCATAGGTACTTACCTGAGGCAACATACTTGCGGGCACGTTCGATATCTGGCTTCTCCACGAACTTCGCTACCTCACGAGCATTCTTAGCGAAAGGAAGATCCATCTTGTCGCCAGCCTTGATGTATCCAAATCCCACTGAAGGCTCGCTTGGCTGAATACCAATAGTGACAATCTTTCCCGTTGCAGCAACTGCAACAGCTTCCTTCACACATTCGTTGAATTCTTTGTTATCAGTAATAACGTGATCAGCCGCGAATGAACCAATAATCACATCTGGTTCACGCTTGACAAGAATGGCGGCTGCTAATGCAATTGCAGCAGTTGAATCCTTAGGGCTTGGCTCTAGAAAAAGGTTGTTTACTGAAAGATCTGAGCACTGTTCGACAACAGCACTGCGGTGAGCAACACCTGTGACAACAACAATTCGGTCATTGCCAGATAGTGGAGCTAATCTCTCCCAAGTGTCTTGAAGAAGAGTCTGACCAGAACCAGTTAGGTCATGCAAAAACTTAGGTGCAGATGCACGTGATAGCGGCCATAGCCTGCTACCAATCCCACCAGCTGGAATTACAGAATAGAAACGAGCCATTGGCTCTTTAGGATCACTCATACTGTGAAAAGCCTAGCCCAGAAGCATGGTTAGACGATTTTTGCCTGAAATCGTGGGTTATCATTAAGCCAATTAGGTGAGCGATTTGCCGCCAATCAAGGAGGAGTTTCGTGGCTAAAAGACCTGCGGGTACTTTGTATCGAGGCAAAATAGGCATGTGGTCTTGGGTATTGCACCGTATTACTGGGGTTGGAATCTATTTCTTCCTCCTAGTCCACATCCTTGATACCGCACTGGTTAGAGTAAGCCCTGAGGCTTACAACACAGTTATGCATGTTTATAAGACCCCAATAGTAGGTATTGCCGAAATTGGTCTAGTTGGAGCCATCCTCTTCCACGGATTCAATGGCCTTCGCGTCGCTCTAATCGATTTCTGGAGCAAGGGCGCTAAGTACCAGAACCAGATGTTCTGGGTAGTTGTAGTGATCTTTGTTGTTCTAATGGCCGCCTGGATTCCTCGCCAGCTTATGCACACATTTGGAGAGTAAATGAGCGTCGTTATTGAACAGCCAAACCAGCCAAGAAGTCGCAAAAAAGCTCAGTGGGAAAAGCGTGCATGGGTTTTCATGCGTGTGTCAGGTCCACTTCTAGTTGTCCTAATCCTCGGTCACCTGATGGTGAACCTAGTTCTACCTGAGCGAGGAGTTAAATCCATTGACTTTGCCTTCGTTGCTGGAAAGTGGGCAGATCCGTTCTGGCAGGTTTATGACGGCATCATGCTTTGGTTAGCCATGATTCACGGAACCAACGGTATGAGAACTTTGGTCAACGACTATGCAGAGCGTGAATGGGTTAGAAAATCATTCAACATAGCGCTTTGGGTTGCAGCAACAGTTCTAATCATTCTTGGCACTCTAGTTATCACCACATTTGATCCATGCATCGATCCAGATGTTGAAAGCTATCTACCTGGCGTTTGTAAGCCGTAAGGAAAAAATTGTCTGAAGTTAAAGTTCACCACTATCAGTACGACGTAGTTATCGTTGGTGCCGGTGGTGCAGGTATGCGTGCAGCTATTGAAGCAGGTCCGCACGCTAAGACTGCTGTTATCTCAAAGCTCTTCCCTACTCGTTCACACACCGGGGCCGCTCAAGGTGGAATGGCAGCAGCTCTAGCCAACGTTGAAGAAGACTCTTGGGAATGGCACACCTTCGACACAGTTAAAGGTGGCGACTACCTAGTTGACCAAGACGCTGCAGAAATTCTTGCCAAAGAATCTGTTCAAGCAGTAATTGACTTAGAGAACATGGGTCTTCCTTTCAACAGAACTCCTGATGGCAAGATTGACCAAAGAAGATTTGGTGGTCACACTCGCGATCACGGTAAAGCACCGGTTAGAAGAAGTTGCTACGCAGCCGATAGAACCGGACATATGATCCTGCAGACCTTGTACCAAAACTGTGTGAAGTTAGGTATCGAGTTCTATAACGAGTTCTATGTTCTTGACCTAGTAATGAACACCGTTGATGGTGAAGAAAGACCAGCAGCAGTTGTTGCTTACGAACTAGCTACCGGAGATCTTCACGTCTTCCAAGGTAAGTCAATTGTTTTTGCAACCGGTGGTTTTGGAAAGATCTTCAAGACAACTTCAAACGCTCACACTCTTACTGGTGACGGTGTTGGAATCATTTACCGTAAGGGTCTTCCACTTGAAGACATGGAGTTTTACCAATTCCACCCAACAGGGCTAGCTGGTCTTGGTATTTTGCTTTCAGAAGCGGCTCGTGGTGAAGGTGCAATTCTTCGTAACGCTACAGGTGAGCGCTTCATGGAAAGATATGCTCCAACCATCAAGGACCTAGCTCCTAGAGACATGGTTGCTCGTGCGATGGCTAACGAAGTGCGTGAAGGCAGAGGAGCAGGTCCTAACAAGGACTACGTTCTTCTAGACCTTACCCACCTAGAGCCTGCTGTTATTGATGCCAAGCTTCCAGACATCACTGAGTTTGCTAGAACCTACCTCGGTGTTGAGCCTTATACAGAGCCAGTTCCGGTATTCCCAACTGCTCACTATGCAATGGGTGGAATTCCAACCAACATCAAAGCTGAAGTTCTAAGAGATAACAACACAGTTGTCCCAGGCCTTTATGCGGCTGGTGAATGTGCATGTGTTTCTGTGCATGGAGCTAACCGTCTCGGAACTAACTCGCTATTGGATATCAACGTATTCGGTAAGCGTGCGGGTATCTACGCTGTTGAGTATGCCAAGGATGCAAAGTTTGTTGATGTTCCAGCTGACGCCGTTGCTGAAACAGTCAAGCTAATTGAACATATGCGTAATGCTCGTGGAACTGAAAAGATTGCGGTCATCCGTAAAGAACTGCAGGACACCATGGATAAAAATGCTCAGGTTTATAGAACTGAAGAATCTCTTAACGAAGCTCTAGACAAGATCAAAGAGCTACGCGTTAGATACGAAAACATTCAAGTTCAAGACCGCGGTATGAGATTCAACACAGATCTTCTTGAAGCTATCGAACTAGGTTTCTTACTAGACCTTGCTGAAGTTCTTGCCTTCACTGCTCGTGAGAGACGCGAGAGTAGAGGTGGTCACTACCGTGAAGACTTCGAAACAAGAGATGACGAAAAGTTCATGGTTCACTCAATGGCATACAAGAACGGTGACAAGATCGATATCGGCTGGAAACCTGTAGTAATAACTAACTACCAACCAATGGAGCGTAAGTACTAATGGGCGCAATTACTGAAACTCAGGAAATTGGAGTGATTCCATCTTTCACTGTCACTCTCATGGTTCGTCGTTTCGATCCTGAAACAGATGAAGAGCCAAAGTGGCAAGACTTTGATGTCACCATGTATGGCACCGACCGTGTTCTTGATGCCCTGCACAAGATCAAGTGGGAAATCGATGGAAGCCTAACTTTCAGAAGATCTTGTGCTCACGGTGTTTGTGGTTCAGATGCAATGCGTATCAACGGTAGAAACCGTTTGGCTTGTAAGACTCTGATCAAAGATCTAGATATCTCTCAACCTATTTATGTTGAACCAATCAAGGGACTAAAGATTGAGAAGGACCTTGTTGTTGACATGGAGCCTTTCTACCAGGCCTATAGAGACGTGAAGCCTTTCCTTATTGCAACAGACAAGCCAGCGGCTGAACGCCTTCAGTCACCTAAAGATCGCGAACGCTTTGAAGACACCACCAAGTGCATTCTTTGTGCTGCCTGCACCACCTCTTGCCCAGTGTTCTGGACAGACAACCAATACTTTGGTCCTGCAGCTATTGTGAATGCTCACCGCTTCATCTTTGACTCAAGAGATGAAGCAGCAGAGGTTCGCCTAGACATCTTGAACGATAAAGAAGGTGTCTGGCGTTGCCGCACCACCTTCAACTGCACCGAAGCTTGCCCTAGAGGTATTGAAGTGACCAAGGCAATTGCTGAGGTTAAGCAAGCCGTCCTTCGCGGACGCCGATAACACCTGAGAGTTATCTAAAAGATACTCAAATAAGCAGGCCTTGATATAGAGGCCTGTTTATTCTTTTAACATGTCCGAATTTAACTCCTGCCCCGCTCATGGTGAGAGCGCTGAGCCTAAGGAGTCAAGAGCAGGTCTAAGTCGAAGAAACTTCTTCACTAGCCTTGCCGTTGCTGCAGGTTCAATCGGGCTAAGTTCCCTTGCATCAAGTGCTGAAGCAGCATCTAAGAAATACAAGATTTGTGCAACTAAGGACATCAAAGTTGGCGGCGGGAGTTCTTTCCGAATCCCAGGCCGCAACATGATGGTTCTGATTACCCAACCTAAAGCAGGGGTATTTAGAGCATTCGATCAGCGTTGCACACACGAAGGTTTTGCTGTCAACAAGATTGAGGGAAAGAACCTAATCTGTCAGGCTCACGGTGCTTTATTCGATATGAACACCGGTGCCGTCAAGCGAGGTCCGGCAAGAAAAGCTCTCCCAAGATACACAGTGAGCGTAGAAAAGAAACTGGTCTACGTAACAATTAAGAGCTAAGTTCTCTAGCCAATCCTGGAATCAACGCTGGGGAAAGCGATAGTGAACTAACCCCATATTCAATAAACAACTTTGCTGATTCATAATCACTTGCTGCCTCACCACAAATACCAACTGGCTTGCCAGCTTTCTTAGAGAACTCTGCAACACGACGAATCAATTCAAGAACCTCAGGTTCTCTAACCATCGACAGTGCTTGAGTGGAACCTAGGCGATCTTGGTTCAAGGTGTATTGAGTTAGATCGTTTGTTCCAATACTTAGAAAGTCAACGACAGCTACTATCTGCTCTAATACTTCAGGTTCACAAACTTCAGGAACCTCAATCATCACGCCTACAGTTTCTAAACCAAGTTTCTTAGCCATCTCAACAAACTGAACTGCCTGCTCTGCTTTAGAGACCATAGGAGCCATTACCCAAAGCTTTGCCTCTGGATGCTTTTGAGCAGCAAGAGATAGAGCCGTTAGTTGAGTTATCAGTGCCTCTGGGTTAGCAAGTAGCGCTTGGAATCCTCTGTTCGCATACTTACCTGTTTCAGTGAGTTTGAGGAAAGGTAGTGGCTTATCGGTATCCAAATCCAAGACTCGAACTATTACTACCTGGTTAGGGAACTGATCTAGAAGTCTTGAGTATTCCAAAACTTGTGTTTCAAGTGACGGGGCAACCTTCTCTCCTAAAAACAAAAGCTCAGTTCTAAACAGACCAACGCCCTGTGCTCCAAAAGATAGAGCAGCAGCACCTTCTGAACTTGATCCTAAATTGGCATACAACTTGACCGGTAATTCAAGGGCTTGAACATCAACGATTTCATGAGCCTTATCAGCAACAGCATTTACATATTGAGCAATCTCTGTTTCATCAGGCTTTACAAATACCTGACCACTAGAAGAATCCACAATCAACTGATCCCCCGCCTGAATAAACTCAGCTCCACTCACCGAGACAACAGTTGGTAGGTTCATTCCTCTAGCCAGAATAGAGGTGTGTGAAGTTGGGCTCCCCAGACTGGTTACCAATCCAACAATTGAACTGCTCTGCAGTTTGACCATTTCTAAAGGCCCTAGGTTATCGGTGACTAAAACAAAAGGTTCACTTGGCCAAACCAAATCCTGTTTGCCATTTAGTTTGTCAATGACTCTCTCACCTAGTTCGATAATGTCATTTGATCGCTCAGCAAAGTAATCGCCAAGTTTGGAAATAACTTGCGCTGCTGATTTGAAGGCCCCGATAACTGCTCGCTGAGAGTTAGCACCATCAGCCAAACGAACCTTGATGTTTTCCATCAAAGATTCATCTTCTAAAACTAGTTTGAGGGCATCTAGGATATCTGCCGATTCTTCATCGGTTGATTCCCTGGCCTTATCTATCTCTTGAGCTACCTCTGCTAAAGCTGCTTTGATGGCTATGAGCCCCCTAGAGCTACCTAGAGCCTCGCTATCCCAAGGGACATATCTTTCAGTTCTATAGATGAACGCACTGGCTATAGATACACCGGTGCCAACACCTGCACCTACTAATACGCGTTCACTCACCCGACAAGTCTAAGATGACCTTAAACTTGTCCCATGCCAACTAATCTCACCGTAGTAACCATCAACGTCAATGGCGTTAGAGCCGCCTTCAAGAAAGGCTTTGCCGAGTGGGTTATTGAGCACTCCCCAGATGTGATTGCCCTGCAGGAAGTTAGGGCTGAAACTACAGATTTAGAAGAGATCTTTAAGGCCATTGAACAGCAGCAGAACGATGGCACAAAGTGGCATATCCTTCACGACAACGCCTCATCTAAGGGAAGGGCAGGAGTCGCTATTGTGTCTAAACTTCCAGCATCAGCATCAAGAACAGCACTTGGCCCTAAGAGCTTTGATAGTGCTGGGCGTTGGCTAGAGGTTGATTTCAAGATCAAAACCAAGACCGTAACTGTTATCAGCACCTATGTTCACTCTGGTGAAGTTGATACCCCTAAACAGGTTGAGAAATACAAGTTCTTAGACGCCATGACTAAGCGCATGGCTGAACTTAGAAAAGAAGATGGTTTGACCGTTGTGGTTGGAGACTTAAACGTTGGTCACACAGAACTGGACATTAAGAACTGGAAGGGTAACCTCAAAAACGCAGGGTTCTTACCTGAAGAGCGTGCTTACTTTGATACCTGGATGCATAAGCAGGGTTGGATTGATCTAGGAAGAGCCGCTCACCCTGATGTGCCAGGCCCATACACCTGGTGGAGTTATAGAGGTCAAGCATTTGATACTGACACCGGCTGGAGAATTGACTACCAACTAGCAACCCCGAAGCTTGCCAAGGTTGCCTCAAACTATAAGGTTCACAGAGCAGCTAGCTACGACACCCGTTTCACAGACCATTCCCCTGTTGTTGTTGAGTACGCTATCTAACATGACTGGCAAAGCGAATCTTCTAAGCGGCATGCAGCCGAGTGCATCTTCTCTGCATTTAGGTAACTACCTAGGTGCCCTAGTTAACTGGGTCAACATGCAAAGAGACTTCAATGCCTTCTACGTCATTGTTGACCTGCACGCCATCACAGTTCCTCAAGACCCTAACGAACTTAGAACCAACACGCGAAGAACTGCTGCTCAATACATTGCAGCTGGCATTAACCCTCAAGACTCGGCATTGTTTGTGCAAAGCCACGTTCCAGCGCACGCTGAACTTGCTTGGGTATTAAACTGCATCACTGGTTTCGGTGAAGCAAGCCGCATGACCCAGTTCAAAGACAAATCACAAAAAGCAGGAAGTGATTCTGCTTCTGTTGGACTCTTCACTTACCCAATTCTTCAGGCAGCTGACATTCTTCTTTACCAACCAAAGGCAGTTCCAGTTGGTGAAGACCAAAGACAACACCTTGAACTAACTCGTGATCTAGCAGAACGATTCAACACAAGATTTGGCCAGACCTTCACAATTCCTGAGGCTCACATCCTCAAAGAAACTGCCAAGATTTATGACTTACAGAACCCAACAGCAAAGATGTCTAAATCAGCAGCTGACCCTAAGGGTCTTGTAAACCTAATGGATGATGACTCAACCATCATGAAAAAGATCAAGAGTGCTGTCACAGATGCTGATGCAAGCATCAGAGTCGATTGGGAAAATAAACCAGGTGTTTCTAACCTCTTATCTATTCACTCTTCTATTAGCGGTGAATCTCTAGCTTCTCTAGAAGACAGATTCCAAGGCGCAGGCTACGGAGTTCTAAAAGGTGAAGTAGCGGATGTTGTTATCAATGCTCTAGGCCCTATTAGAGACAGAGCAAACGATCTGATGAGCGACCCAACAGAGCTAGATAAGTTACTAGCTTCAGGGGCGAATAAGGCTAGAGCTGTAGCCGAGGACACCCTGGCTAAGGTCTATGACCGCATTGGATTTATCAAGGCAAATTAGGTCCCATGGGAACGCTCCCGAGCCTGAAATAGGGCCAACAAGCCTTATTCCTCGCCATATCAAGGAACTAGGTAAATCGTTATCGCAGTGTGAGAAATTCCCAAGTTTTTCCCAAGAAACTTGGCGTATATTGTTGCTGAAGCGTAATCTACGCTTCGCCCATTACTATCAAGGAGAAATTAATGAGCTTTAAGACAAAGCGCGTTCTAGCTGCTACTGCTTCTGCAGTTGTTGCAACGTTGTTTCTAGCAGGCTGTGCGCCAGCAAGCGATGACGCTAGCGGTAACTGTGATGCTTATGCAGATTACAAGGGCTTCGAAGGTACTGAGGTTGAGGTATACACAACCATCATTGCTCCAGAAGCTGATCTATTCGTCGAGTCATTCGCTGACTTCGAGCGTTGTACAGGAATCACTGTCAACTGGAACGGTACTCAGGAGTTCGAAGCTCAGATTGCTGTTCGCGTTGAAGGTGGAACTGCACCTGATCTAGCGATCTTCCCACAGCCAGGTCTACTAGCTAAGTTTGCTGACAGCCTAGTTCCTGCATCTGCAAAGTTGAGCGAGTCAGTTGACGCTAACTACTCACCAGACTGGAAGAACTACGGAACCGTAGACGGAACCTTCTTCGCTGCTCCACTAGGAGCTAACGTGAAGTCATTCGTTTGGTACAACCCGAAGGTATTCGCAGACAACAACTACACAATCCCAACAACTTGGGATGAGCTTCTAGCTCTATCTGACCAGATTGCTGCAGACGGACAGATCCAGCCATGGTGTGCTGGTTTCGGTTCAGGTGAAGCAACCGGTTGGGTTGGTACTGACTGGATGGAAGACATCATGCTTCGTACCGCTTCAGCAGAGACCTATGACGCTTGGGTTACCCACGGTATTCCTTTCAACGACCCAGCTGTAGCTACAGCAATCGGTGAAGCAGGAAAGATCCTAAAGAACCCTGACTATGTTGGTGACGTAGCTTCTATCGCTACTACTACATTCCAGGATGGTGGAGCAGGAATCGTTGATGGTTCATGTGCAATGCACCGTCAGGCATCATTCATTGGTGGAATCCTGGCTGCAGACCACGGAGCAGAAATCGTTGAGCCTTCTGACACATCAAAGGCAAACGGAATCTCAGTGTTCTACTTCCCAGGTACATCAGCAGAGAACAAGCCAGCACTTGGTGGTGGAGAGTTCGTAGCAGCTTTCTCAGACCGTGGCGAAGTTGCAGCTCTACAGCACTACCTAACCACTCCGCTATGGAACAACGCCAAGGCAAAACTTGGTGGTTGGTTCTCAGCTAACAAGGGTCTAGAGGAAGCAAACGTTGCTGACCCAGTGAACAAGGTTGCTGTTCAGATCCTAAAGAACGCAACAACCTTCCGCTTCGACGGCTCTGACGTTATGCCAGCTGCTGTTGGTGCAGGTACCTTCTGGAAGGAAATGACCGCATGGGTTGCAGAAGACAAGTCTGACAAGGCTGTTCTTGATGCAATCGAGAAGTCATGGCCTAAGAACTAAATTAGGCTAGTTATACCCTTGTAGTGGGGTGTGGTGGACACGAAAGTGAAAGCCACACCCCATTTCAATAAAGTCAGGAAATAAATGATTAACACCGCGTTCATTGCAGCACGCAAGACCCCTTGGGAAGTGATTTTCCCAAACCTAATTTTGCTTATTGTTTCACTGGCAGCTTTCGCTGCAATTGTCTACTTAGTTTTCTTACTGGCCTCTAGGGTCAATGTCAAAGTTCAGGAGTGGTTGAAGTACGCGGTCTTCCTAGCTCCTGCAGTTCTACTACTTCTTATCGGACTTGTTTATCCAACAATTAGAACTCTGACCATGTCTTTCATGAACGCAGACAGCACAGAGTTCGTTGGCTTTGATAACTACGTTTGGTCTTTCACTATCCCTGAGATTCTGATTGTGCTTCGAAACACAGCCATCTGGGTTTTAGTTGTCCCTATTCTTTCCACTCTGCTTGGACTTGCTATTGCTTACATGACAGATCGCATGAAGCGTCCAGGCATTGTTAAGTCACTCATCTTTTTACCGATGGCAATCTCATTCGTAGGCGCGGGTGTTATCTGGAAGTTTGTTTATAACTTCCAACCAAACCTAGATAAGCCAGACATCGGCCTCTTCAGTGCTGTGTCCAAAGCTTTAGGTTTCACTCCCCCTAACTGGTTGCTTGAAGCACCACTAAACACTCTTCTTCTTATCCTCGTGATGATTTGGATTCAGACCGGTTTCTGCATGGTTGTTATTTCCGCAGCTATGAAGAACGTTCCTGATGAAGTAGTAGAAGCAGCCATGCTTGATGGAGCTGGTAACTGGAAGCGCTTCATTAGAGTAACTATCCCGATGATTCGATCAACAGTCATTGTTGTGCTAACCACCACAGCTATTGGAACCCTAAAGGTCTTCGACATTGTTAGAACTATGACCGGTGGTAACTTCGAGACCAACGTTATCGCTAACGAAATGTATTCGCAGAGCTTTAGACAGATGAACTATGGTCAGGGAAGCGCGCTAGCGGTAATCCTTCTACTTTGTGTTCTTCCAATCATCGCTTACAACATCAGACAGCTTAGACGTGAGAGGACTGAACGCTAATGGCTATGAACAAAAAAGCTAAAGACATATTTGCATCCCCAGTAGCTTCAGCAATTGCAGTTATCATCGCTGTTCTTTGGACTATCCCTACCTTTGGCCTATTGGTTTCCTCTATCCGACCAGAGCAGGACATCAACCAGTCAGGTTGGTGGACTTTCTTTACTAATCCGAGTTTCACCCTGGATAACTACACTCAGGTACTCTTCCAAGGATCAACTACTAACCCACCGCTGTTCCAGTTCTTCTTTAACAGCTTTGCTCTAACAATCCCGGCTGTGGTTTTCCCAATCACTCTGGCTTTGTTCGCAGCCTATGCTTTGGCTTGGTTCAACTTCAGAGGAAAAGACACAATCTTCTTCATCATCTTTGGTCTCCAGGTTGTTCCTCTTCAGCTAACCCTGATTCCTTTACTTCAGCTATTTGCTAAGGGACTAGTGATTGGCGATACCGTCATCATTCCTGATCTTGGTATCACCGGAACCTTTATTCCAATCTGGATTGCTCACACCATCTTTGGTTTGCCACTAGCTGTATTCCTTCTGCACAACTTCCTCTCTCAGATTCCTAGAGAACTGATTGAAGCTGGACGTGTTGATGGAGCTAACTGGTTTACCCTGTTCAGCAAGATTGTCCTTCCGCTATCAGTTCCAGCTATCGCATCGTTCTCAATCTTCCAGTTCCTCTGGGTTTGGAACGATCTGCTAGTAGGTCTAACCTTCGGTGGTGGTGTGAAGCAGGTCGCTCCTATGACCGTTCGTATCGCCGAGATGGTTGGCTCTAGGGGTAGCGGTTGGGAGCTCCTGACAGCAGGTGCTTTCGTATCAATGATTGTGCCTCTGATTGTCTTCTTTGCCCTGCAGCGCTACTTCGTAAGAGGCTTGCTAGCAGGCTCTGTAAAGGGTTAATAAGCCTTATCTTTTAGCCTTTGGCGTATTAGGTCGCATTTAGAACCTCAATCTGCCATGATTTACTAGCAACAAACAGTTCTTCGGGGTCAGTGTAAATCTGAGCCGGCGGTTATAGTCCGCGACCCGACAAGCTGCCTTCAATGGCAACAAATACTTCGGTAGATGGTTTGGCGGTTGATCTGGTGAAACTCCAGAACCGACGGTTAAAGTCCGGATGGTAGAAGAACATAAGGTTTGGCCTATCTTGGCCTGACCTTAGGTCGTCTATTCGACCATACCCCGAAGTCCTTTAATGAAAGGCTCGGGATGACCGATACTAGGCAGTTTGAACCGATGATGCATCGGGCACTTGAACTTGCCCTACTCGGACCTGCCTACGGTGCTAACCCTCAAGTGGGAGCAATCATCCTGGATAAAGATTTGAACATCATTGCCGAAGGCTGGCATAAGGGTGCTGGAACTCCTCACGCTGAAGTTGATGCTTTGAGTAAATTACCAAACGGTGTTCCTGCGGGATCAACAGCGGTGGTTACCCTTGAGCCTTGTAATCACACTGGCAGAACCGGTCCATGTGCTGTTGCTTTGATTGAAGCTGGTATCTCTCGAGTTGTTTATGCAAGTAACGACCCAGGAAACGAATCAGCTAATGGAGCACAAACACTTCGTGATGCTGGCATTGAAGTTATTCAAGGTGTCCTTGAAGATGAAGCAGACAAGCAATCAATTGTTTGGCTAACTGCAATGAAGAAGCAGCGCCCATATGTGACTTTGAAGTGGGCTCAAACCCTTGATGGTAGAACTGCTGCAAGTGATAAGACCAGTAAATGGATTTCAGGTTCAGAATCTAGAGAAGATGTTCACCTTAGAAGATCTGAACTAGATGCAATTCTTGTTGGCACAGGAACAGTCAAATACGATAACCCTGATCTAACTGCTAGAAAGCCTGATGGCTCAAGGTATGAACACCAGCCACTTCGAGTGGTAGTGGGTAATAGTGAACTCTCCCCTGACCTTCGTGTGTTCAATGAAGAAGCACCAACAGTTCAACTAAAGACCCATGACATCAAAGATGTGCTCTTAAAGCTGTGGGATAGAGGCATGCGTCATGTGCTTGTTGAAGGTGGAGCAGAACTAGCTAGTGAATTTATCAAGCAGGGTCTATTCGATGAGATCTTGATATATCAAGCACCGCTGCTTGTTGGTGGAACCAACGTAGCTGTCACAGATATTGGTATTTCAACTATGAAAGATGCTCTTGCCCTTGAGTTTGTTGAAGTGAAGAAACTAGGTGCAGATGTGTTTATGCGAGCAATTCCTACGGAAGGTAACTAATGTTTACTGGAATCATTGAAGAACTAGGTGAAGTTGTCGCCATAGAGCAGCAACCTGATGCAATCAGGTTGACAGTCAAAGGACCTCTTGTCACAAGTGATATCAAGCGTGGCGACTCTATTGCCTGCAGTGGAACTTGTTTAACTGCTGTTGAGATTGAGAATGGCACTTTCAGCGCAGATGTTATGCATGAGACCCTAAGGCTTACTAGCTTGGCTGATGTGAAGGTTGGCGATCCGATCAACCTAGAGCGAGCAATGACAATGCAGACCCGCTTTGGTGGTCACCATGTTCAAGGACATGTTGATGGTGTTGGCGAATTCCTGTCTAGGGAACCAAGTGAGAACTGGGACTGGGTTCGTATCTCTGTTCCAAAGGAACTTATGAAGTATGTAGTACTAAAGGGTTCAATCACCCTTGACGGTATTTCACTAACTGTAAATGAACTTGGTGAAGACTTTGTTGGATTGAGTCTGATTCCAGAAACCCTAAAACTTACCACCTTGGGCTATAAAAAGCCTGGTGACAAGATCAACGTTGAAGTTGATGTAATGGCAAAGCACATAGAACGATTACTAGAGATGAGAAACAACTAATGGCACTATCAACAATCGAGCAAGCATTGGATGCTTTACGAAACGGTAAGCCGGTTCTAGTAGCGGATGATGAAAACAGGGAGAACGAGGGCGATGCAATCATCGCCGCTCAGTTTGCTACCACCGAGTGGATGGCTTGGATGGTTAAGCACACCACCGGTTTCCTATGTGCACCTATGGAAGATGGCAAAGCTAATGAGCTTGAACTTCCACTAATGACAACCGATAACCAAGACCCTCATGGCACCAGCTACACCATCACAGTTGATGCTGCTGCTCGTGAGTCAACCGGTGTTTCAGCTAGCGATAGAGCTCTTACTGCTAGAACTCTAGCTAGTGAAGGTTCAGGACCTGAATCATTTATTAGACCAGGACATATCATTCCCCTACGTGCTCACCAGCACGGCGTGCACGGTAGACCAGGTCACACTGAGGCAACAGTTGATCTTCTAAAACTTGCTGGTCTAATCCCAGTTGGTGTTATTGGTGAGATGGTCACAGCAAATGGTTCAATGATGCGTTTACCTGAGCTGATTGAAGTTGGTGAGAAGGAGAACCTTCCTGTTATCACTATCGCTCAGCTTGTTGCGTACCTCAAGGAACACAACATCAACCACGTGCACCGTGATAACAACAGAATCAGATTTGAAGCAGAAGCTAACATCCCAACCATTCACGGTGACTTCCGAGTTCGTGGTTACTATGACATCAAGACTGGTGCGGATCACGTAGCCATCATCAAGGGAAACCCAACTGGTGATGATGTTCTAGTTCGTATGCACTCAGAATGTATTACCGGTGAAGCCTTTGGTTCATTGAAGTGTGAGTGTGGACCTCAGCTGCAGTATGCCCTAGACATGATTGAAGCTGACCCTAAGGGTGGAATTGTTATTTATCTAAGAGGTCAAGAAGGTCGCGGTATTGGACTACTAAACAAGCTCAAGGCTTACGCTCTTCAGGAACAGGGTCTAGACACAGTTGAAGCAAACCTAGCCCTTGGTCTCCCTAGCGAAGCTAGAGAGTATGGAGCTGCTTCTTCTATCCTTCGTGAACTAGGTGTGAAGAGCGTTCGTCTGATGACTAACAACCCAGCTAAGGCTAACTTCCTAACTGATGACGGTATTCCTGTGAACTCATACGTTCCAGTAATCGTTGGTGAAGCATTGCAGAACCTAGGTTATCTAGAAGCTAAGCGTTCAAAGATGGGTCACCGTCTTCCGGAAATCATCGCAGAAATGGACAAATAATGGCAGGCCACGCACCAAAACTAGAAATCGATGCAAGTGATCTAGCAGTAACAATTCTTGTTACCAGCTGGCATACCGAGATAACCGATGCTCTTCTTGCAGGAGCAGAACGCTCTCTAAAGAATGCTGGTAACGATGTTTACACAATCGTTCGAGTGCCAGGAGCATTCGAATTACCTCTAGCTGCTAAATGGGCTGCAGAGGATCAAGCTGATGTAATCATCGCGCTAGGTGTTGTTATTCAAGGAGAGACACCTCACTTTGAGTATGTCTGTGATGCAGCTACTCAAGGACTTACTCAGGTTCAACTTGAGTATGGTGTTCCTATTGGCTTTGGTCTACTGACTGTTGACAACGCTCAACAGGCTCTAGATAGAGCCGGTTTGCCGAATAGCAAGGAAGACAAAGGCGCTGAAGCAGTTGAGGCTGCAGTGATGATGGCCCGCCTTCGCTAAAGTTGAATTACGTTCTACTAAAGGAGAATCATGGACGATTCAACCCGCACACTGATTGTTAACATCTTCCTAGTCCTACACTTTCTAGGTATCGCAGCTTTGCTAGCTGGCTTCTTCACATCTATGAAAGATATGAAGACAGGCATGAAGGTTAATGCTGGAGTGTTTCACGGTACTTACCTGATGCTTCTAACCGGATTGGTGATGGCAGGAGTCACTAAGCCTGAAGAACTCAATGCAATTGTGATTGCTCTAAAGAGCATTGTCCTAACTGTGATCTTCTTTGTTGCTTACACCTACCGTAAGAAGGAAGTAACGCCTAAGTGGGCTATGCCAACAATCTTCCTACTAACCACTTTGAACATCGCGCTAGCTGTCTTCGTTGGAGCAGCTGCCTAAGGATTAGCGCAAGAACAGTGCTGTTAGTCGGCGGGTTGTGAAATACAGCCCGCCGATTATCATTACTACGAAATACAGCACGTGACCTAGCATGGCCCAGTTCATAATTCCAAGTGTTAGCCCTCTGATCAGTTCAATAGCCTGCCATAGCGGAAGAGCTTGAATAAACCACTGAACAGGTTCAGGGTAAATATCGAGTGGAAAGAATGTTCCAGAGAATAAGAACATCGGAAGCATAACCAGCTGAATGTATTGCATCTGCTGGCGGTGCTTCAGATAACTTGTAATTCCCATACCCACAGCTGCAAAGCCAAAAGCCACCAACACTGAAGCAGGTATTGCTAGTAATCCCCACCATGATGGCACTAGTCCAAGAGGCGTGACTATAGCCATAAAACCAATCGCATAGGCAAGGCCTCTAAGTAGCGCCCAACTAATCTCCCCCAGAGCAACATCTAGAGTTCCCATAGAAGTTGACAGCATGCCGTTGTAGATTCTGCCGAAATGCATCTTGAAGAACACATTCCAGGTTGAGTCATAGATGGCACCGTTCATAGCGCTGGTTGCTAAAAGAGCAGGAGCAATGAACTGAGCATAAGAAATAGGATTTCCGTTGCCATCAAAAACACCATCAATGAACTGGCCAATGCCATAACCAAAAGCAACTAAATAAATTAATGGCTCAACAAAGCCAGAAGCAACAACCATCCAAGTTGATGACTTCAGGGCAAAGTAACCACGTTCAAGAACTACTCGAGCTCGGCCTGAGTAAACCCCAGATCCAAACTTGCCTTTTCTTCTTTCAGCAATTTCGATGGCTGACTCAGCTTTGATGTTCATCGAACTCATGAAGCCAACCTCTTCTCAAACACTCGGTGGGCCCAGATCATTCCTATGAAAGTCATACCCAGCATTACTGCCCAGTGCACAAGACCTAGCCATAGTTCGATAGGCATTCCATAAGACATTGCTCGACCAAGGTTGGTTGCGTGCCACTGAGGTGAAATCCAACCAATCCACTGCAAGTAAAGAGGCATTGCAGTAATCGGATAGAAAGTTCCAGAGAACATAAACATCGGTGTCACAATAAATCTGCCAACTAGAGCAAAGACACCGTCATCTTCTTTGACCTTCCCAGCAAAGGCCAACATAACCGCAGCAAAACCTAGACCTGCTGTACTGGAAACCAAGATCAGTATCGGCAGTGTTGCCCAGGTAACAGCACCAAAAGCCAAGAGGCAAAGTCCATACAAACTGACCTGCAGAACAGCTCTTGCTGTTGCTGCAAGCAGGATTCCATTTACGATCTGCTTACCTGTGATGGCCGTTGCATTCATTGAGTAGAAAGTCTTATCCCAGTTGAAACCTTGAAGAGTAGGCCAGGTAACCTCATCCATGGCACCCTGAATACCAGCAGTTGCTAGCAGTGCAGGAGCTAGGAAAGTTAGGTAACTCACACCATCAATGGCGTTAGGTCCAAGGGAAGAATCAACTAGAGATCCAACACCAATACCGATGGACAGTAAATAAAGTGTTGGGTTGCCTAGTCCAAAAGCAATAATGGATTTCCACCACTTAGCCATGTTCAAGAGACGGTTCTCGGCAATATACAAAGCACCACGCTTCATGCTCACCTTTGGGTCAACTAAAGTAGCTGCCCCAGTCCAAGTCATCGCGACTTTAGATTCAACATCCATAGCCATTAGTCGACCAGTGTCCTACCGGTTAGACGAAGGAAGACATCTTCAAGAGAAGATCTTCTTACCAAAGATGTGACTGGGTGCAAACCCTTCTTGATGATCTGCTCTAGGCACTTCTCGCCATTTTCTGCATAAACAAGAATTCGGTCTGGAAGGATTTCTAGTCTCTCGCCAATGCCTTCAAGGTTTTTAGCAACCTGAGCATTGTTATCGCTACCGAATCTAACTTCTAGAACTTCCTTTGAGGAATACTTCTTGATTAGTTCCGCAGGAGAACCTTCGGCCATAATCTTGCCTTTATCCATAACCATCAGGCGATCACAGAGCTGTTCCGCTTCATCCATGTAATGGGTGGTGATAACTAGAGTCACACCCTGTTCCTTTAATCTAAACAATCTGTCCCAAAGGATATGTCTTGCCTGAGGGTCAAGACCTGTGGTTGGTTCATCCAACATCAAGATCTCAGGTTCATTGACCAAACCTCGAGCAATAGTAAGTCTTCTCTTCATACCGCCAGAGAGTTCTTCAGTCTTGTTGTTCCTCTTATCGGCTAGCTGAGCGAAATCTAGTAGCTCTTCGATCTTGACCTTTAGCCACTTGCGGCTTAGGCCGAAGTAACGACCATAGATCATTAGGTTTTCCCAAACCTTTAGTTCACGGTCCAGGTTGTCTTGCTGCGGAACAACACCAAGATGCGCTCTAATCTCAGGACCTTGGTCGTTAGGGTCCTTACCCAAAATCAGTAGTTCTCCGCCGCTTCTTTGGCTGGTTGCTGCAATCATCTTCATGGTTGTTGACTTGCCCGCTCCATTAGGGCCTAGAAGCCCGAAGGACTCTCCCCTAGTTACTGTGAAATCGATGCCATCAACCGCTTTGAAATCCCCATAAACCTTTGTTAGCCCTTTGGCGATAATCATTGCCTCAGGTGTTTCGTTCTTTTCTGCCAAAATGCTTGTCTTCCTGCTTAGGTGTTCAACTTTACAAGTGTATTCAGTGGGAGTGATATCCTTATGAGCATGACCCCTGCCCCAAGCGACAAGGTTCGCCCTGGTAACCGCAGGGTGACTGGCAAGGAGCAGTTCTATACCCCAGCTGATCTGGCTTTAAATCTCACCCAGAAGATAAGTTCCCTAGTTGGTGGCCTAGCAGGCAAACAGGTCATTGAGCCAGCTGGAGGAACCGGTGCCTTTATCAAGGCAGCCCAAGAACTAGGTGCTACCAAAGTGGTCAGTTTTGACATTGAACCTAAGGCAAAAGGTGTTCAACTAGGAGATTTCTTACTTGCTGACCTAACTGGGATAAGTGGAGCAGTAACAATCTCTAATCCCCCTTTTGGCAGGAATAATTCCCTAAGCATTCCCTTCTTCAACAAGGCAGCCAAACACAGCGATTACATCGCTTTCATAGTTCCAAGAAGTTGGCGCAAGTGGTCTGTAATGAACCGGTTGGATAGAAACTTTCACCTGATCCATGACCAGGATCTAAGCATTGACTATGTTGATGACCTAGGAGAAATGGTTTGGCAGAAAGCTAACTTGAGAACCTGCTTTCAGATCTGGGAAAGAAAAGACGTTGAAAGAGAAATAGTTAAGGTTCAAGATTTAGGCCTCATCTCCAAAGTAACCCCCGAAGAAGCCGATGTTGCCCTTACTGTGTTTGGCTATAGCTGTGGCCAGATTAGAACAGAGTTTGAAAGAGTGCCTAACAGTACTGTTATGTTCCTAAAGACCCATGATGAGAGAGTGCTTCCAGCACTTAAATCTGTGGACTTTAGTA
>Ga0208597_1000103_pt1 | contig 31299 bp, 25 predicted proteins | sample LakMenEpi05May12_FD_150673 | JGI IMG/M metagenome (GOLD analysis project Ga0208597, IMG submission 150673) | Freshwater microbial communities from Lake Mendota, WI - 05MAY2012 deep hole epilimnion (SPAdes) | ecosystem: Environmental > Aquatic > Freshwater > Lake > Epilimnion/Euphotic zone ...
TCGTATAATTAGATGCTGGGAGGAAATTATACCATCGCAACTTCCCCAAGGTATCTATTGCGCCATAGGTCACGGCTTTAGCATCACTTGGAGTGATATTAGTAGGGTATTTGATAGTGTCTCCATTCCATTGGTAATCATCTTTCAAAGTTTGTCGTGCAAAATAAATCATCCCATCAGTTCCTAAATTAACCCCCCACATAAAACTAAATCCACATGTTCCTTGAAAAACATCTGGTAATGTGGTCGTGGGATATCCAAATTTTGTCAGTACATGATTGGCCGAATCGTCATATACCATCAATGCACTAAAATTTAATCCACTATATGTAAATATAGAAGAAGGCAAACAGCGCAGACTATCGTTGTGTGCTTTAAATACATATCGTTTATATTGATCAGCGTCTGTATTTAATGGATGTGGCAGATTTCCCGATAGCATAAAATAGGCCTTATTGCCATATACTCCAAGAGATTTTTTTTCTAATATACCCAAATACGCATAAGTTCTTCCCAAATACAAGGGTAATGGGCTAACGGTATCTATTTCTATATTTGGGATTTTACTTATTTCGGTTACTTTTACATAATTAAAATTCGTATCTAATAATATAAAATAATTTCCATTTAATGTCTTACCCTTATAACTAATGTTTTTTGGATCAATCCCAACACGAGGATTGAGAGAAGAGTCGAATGTAGCTAACATATAATAATTTTGTGTACGTGGAAAATAACCATCCACCATACAAAATCCTTGATTATTATTTTTTGACATTACTTTTTTTAGCGACCCCATACTATCTACCATCATCATACAAGTATTGTAAAAGATATTACTGATAGGCAATATAGTATCCGTATCTATGTAATACTTTGGACCAGTTTCATCTGTTGCCACTATTATTTCATTTTCATTACGTCCAAAAAATAGTTTTGCACTTTGATTTGTCCAATCGGGATAAGCGATTCCATATCTATCGCCCGATATCGTTTTGGACCATACTATACTGCCATCACATCGTAGCTTCATCAGTGCTAAAAACGAGGAACCTCCTGTTACCTTTTTTTGATAGACTCTTTTGTCATACAACAAAGTATCACCTGCCATTATACTCAAGGTATATATGTTTTGATCTTTATCTATTATTGAAGCTATCGTTTGATAAGCTCTTTCGGGTGATTGGTAGCCATACGCTACATTGGTTCCATACTTCTTCATATATTGCCAACTCATCTGACCGCTTACTTCAGTATAGATTATTAGATGAAGAAAAAATATAAAGATTGTTTTTTTCATTATTCAATTTCGATTTTCTAAAAACTTAAAGGAAAATAATTTATGAATAGATTTTCTTTGGGCTATATTGTTCATAATCATATTTTCACGACACAAAAATATAAGAAAACTATGAAATTCGCTTATTTATTTTTGTTTTAAATCTTATTTCTTAAAAAAAACTTAAAACCATAAAATATTTAATATATTTTTGGTTAAAACACCTCAAAATTCTTAAATACAATCATTATACCGTCCTATATCTAAATTTTAAAGTAGCTTGAACTATTTCACAAAAAAGATTCGAATCACAACCACATCTTCATCAACACATCCGTCTGCACATCATTGCCGAGGATAAAGTTGTGTTTGTCGAACTCAACAAGTCCATTTTTTTTATAAAAATTCAACGCTCTATGATTTTCTTCCCATACACCCAGCCAAAGAAATTTCAAATGTTTCTGACGAGCCATAGCTATAGCTTCATCAAACATATACTGGCCTATACCTTGCCCATGAAATGCTTTCAATACATATATTCGTTCTATTTCCATGCCATTTTCATCTATAGATTCGGTTTGAGAATCTCCAAAATTCAATTTCAAATAGCCAACTATTTTATCTTCTTTTTTTGCAAAATAAAATTCAGAATCTTTCTTCATCATTTCATCAGAAAGCGTTTGGATAGATAACGCTCCATTCAAGTATTGAAGCATATTGGATACGGTATTGACTGCTGCAAAAGTTTCAATAAATGTTTGCTTGCTGATTTCTTGCAGCCATTCAACATCCGATACAGATATTTTTTCTAAGGAAATATTTGTCATTATACCGTATATACAATCAATATAGTCCAATCTTCGTTTTCCTTGATTGTACTATTTGTTTGTTATGACGGCATTTACCAAACTAAACTTACAAAATAGTTTGGACTATTTTATAAGTAAGTTTGGTATTATATAATTGTTTTATACAAAAAAAGCACCCTTTTCAGGATGCTTTTGATATTATGAATTTGCTTGTAATTCTTTTTCTTTTTTTCGTTTTTTGTATTCTTTGAACGAAATCATTTTTTGATTTTCTTCATCCCAAAGATTGGCATAAACGGTTTTAAGACTTTCAAAAAGCGTCAATGAAATCGCATATTTCTGAAAGATAGGATTCTCCTTACTGCATTTTGGCAAATTATAATTGGGGATAGTAGGTGCCAAATGATGAATATGATGATATCCAATATTTCCAGTTAAAAAATGTCCAATTTTTGGCAAATTGTAGAATGTACTTCCTCTGATAGCAGACAATAAATAATTCCAATTTTCTTTTCCATGTTTGTATACATCGCTGTATTGGTGTTGGATATAAAAAAACCACAACGCATACGAACCAAAGAAAAACAAATTGATGAATTGTACCCCAAAGAATTTTTTAGGTTCAAGCACAAAAGCAAGCGCTACATAAGCTAACAAGAAAAAGATATTGCTATAGGTCACATTGTTTCTTACTTTTTCAAAATAACCAGTTTTCAAAAATGCAAAACGATTGAATACCGTTACATAAATAAATCCACCTACGATAAACAAATAAAAAGGATTTCTATAGACTCTATATCTAATTTTTTTGAACGGTGTCAAGGCTGCGTACTGCTCCATAGTAAGGCACTCTACATCTCCAATATCGGATGTTTCCAATTGCGCATTGTGTGCATGATGAAAATCGTGCGATTTTGCCCAATATTTGTAAGGGATAATCGTACAGATACTACAGATAGTACCTATAATATCGTTCCATTTTTGGGAGCTTGTGAACGATTTATGTCCACAATCGTGCTGTATAATAAAGATTCTACCTAATAATAGCCCATTTAAAATAGCTAAACTTATCACCCATACAACAGACAAGTCCCACAAATAATACTGGATAGCCCACATACCGCCAAATAGTATAAAACTTAATGCGATTTGAAAAGCTGCTTTTCTATTATTTGGAATTTGATATTCTTTGATGATTTGATGCCAATTTTTGAGATCTGCAAGTATCTGATCGTAGTTTACTTGACTTTGAGAAATTGAATTTGAACCCATTTTTTAGTTATAAATTTAAAGCACAAATTTAAGTATTTTTTTTCAATTACTACAAATCAAAAAAACATGTTATACTTTTATGTAATAAATTTAGCCATTTCAAACAGGTATAATACCGTGATAGTAATAGTTTAGGTCATTTTTTATTGACCTATTACTATTACATATACGGGATTAACAAAAAAGCCTCATACAAACAGCTAAAGGCTGAGATGTATGAGGCTGTAAATTATACCAATCTTACTTATAAAATAGTCCAAACTATTTTGTAAGTTTAGAATGGTAAATACCGTCATAACAAGCAAATAGTACAATTAAAATTGGACTATATTGATTGTATGTACGGTATTAGCTTATTAGACTCTTAACAGACGTTTTTCTCCGTCATTTTATTCTCTCCAATAATATTGATATTAGAGTCTGAAATTGTTTTTTTAGATTTATCTACCAATGAACCCAGATTGAAATCATCTTCTTCCTCGTCAAACTCAAAAGGCTTGCTAAAATCCAAGCTCAATTCATTCAAAATACGAGAACGAGACGCATTTTCCATACTAGAACCATTATCCTTAATCTCAATTACGGGCAATGAAATAGCTTCTTCTCTTTCGTCAAAGTTAAAATCATGAAATCCTTGCTCTTGCTCTTGTTCTTCCTCATCTTCTTCGTAGGTATTGATTTCATTCAATTCCAACTCCAATTCGATTTGCACCTCTTGCTCCGCATCTACATAAATTTTATTGTCTTCATGCATTGGAACCGAAATATTTGATTCCATTACATTGATGATTTCTTTTTGAACCGCTACTTCTTCCAGCTCTTCAAAGCCTTCTCCATTAAATCCTGTAACTACAATTGTCACACCCAATTCTTCGCCCAAAGTATCGTCGTACGTAGAACCAAAAATAATATCAATATCATTTCGAGAAGCTAGACGGATATCGTTTAAGATTTCATCAATTTCGTCGATAGTAACCTCATACTCTCTTGAAGAAGATACATTTACAAGCGCTTTTTTGGCTCCTCTAATATCCCCATCGTTCAACAATGGAGATTCCAATGCTTTTTTAACCGTAATTTTGGCTCTATCGGCACCATCTGCATAGCCAGATCCCATAATGGTAACACCACCGCTAGTCAATACACCTTTCACATCCGCAAAATCGGTATTAAACTCTCCTGGAACTGTAATAATTTCTGAAATCCCTTTGGCAGCGGTAGCCAATACATCATTTGCCAATGCAAATGCTTCGCTCCCTTTCAATGAGCCATACATTTCTCTAATTTTATCATTAGAAATAATAATAATGGCATCTACTTCTTCTTTCAAACTTTCAATACCTGCTGTAGCTTTTTCTACGGCAGATTTTCCTAGATTTGAAAAAGGCGTAGTAACAATAGCAATCGTCAAAATACCCATTTCTCTAGCTACCTGAGCTACTACTGGCGAACCACCTGTACCCGTTCCTTTTCCCATTCCTGCTGTAATAAACAACATTTGGGTATTATGGCCTAGTTCTTCTTTAATTTGAGCCAATGACTCTTCTGTGGCTTTTCTTCCAATTACAGGATCCGCGCCTACGCCCAACCCATTGGTTAATTCTGGACCTAATAAAATTTTATTAGGAACTGGAGAGGCGAACAGATGTTGTTCATCGGTATTACACACAATAAAGTTAACACCAGCTATTCCTTTGTGATACATGTGATTTACGGCATTGGTACCGCCACCACCGACTCCTATTACTTTAATGATAGAAGATTTGTCTTTTGGCAAATTGAAATCTAAGTCCATAATATAATTTTTTAATGTTATTTAATTTATTTAGTTTTTTTATTTTTTAATTATCTAATATCTTCAAAATCTTTTACGGTATTCTCATCGAGCAATAAAGAATCAAATTTTGACTTTAGTCTATCGGCCCAACCGCTTCCTTTTTTAGCAACTTTTTTGACAGGAACCTCATTTATTTCTTCTTCAAAATCTTCAATTTGTTGCACTTCTACTTTCTTACTTCTTTCAATTTCTTCTGGAGTTACCACCATGTCATTATTTGCATTTTTGGCAGCTAATAACACCAATCCTATAGCTGTAGAATACATGGTATCGGTCAATGAACGATCTTTCAAATTGGATAAATACGCATTGGGTCTTCCTATTTGAGTATGAATACCTGTAAATTGCTCTACATAGTTTTTCAAATCATTGATCATAGCACCACCACCTGTAATGACAATACCTGCATTCAACGCATCTTTATAAAAATTCGATTGAATTTCATTTTTTACCAATGTAAATATCTGATCCAAACAAGCATTGATAAAACGGCAATACGTTCGCTGATCTATATTGATAGGCTCTTGTCCTTTAAAATTTTTAACTACTAAATATTTAGAATCCAAAGGAATATGCTTGTACAATGCACTGGTTGCATTCACATTTTCTTTTAGTGATTTGGCGGTCGTTTTACTCAATTTAAAATATTTTCGAATTTGCTCCGTCAAATATTCCCCCGCATAAGGAAAAATAGCGGTATGACGTATCATTCCGTCTGAAAAGATAGCTAAATCCGTAGTTCCTCCTCCTATATCTATCAGGCAAACTCCTTCGCTAATTTGCTCTTTGGACAAAACCGCTTCTGCCGATGCCAAAGGCTCCAAATCCATATTGATCAGCTCCAATCCTGCCATTTCTACAGCCATTTCAATATTTTTGGAAGGATTGGTATTGCCAATAATAATATGCCAGTTCGCCTCAAGACGATTGCCACGCATCCCAATAGGATTGTTATTTTTTGGTATTTTTCCATCCACATAGAATTCTTGTGGCTGATAGCTAATAATCAACTCACCTGGACTGGTCATAATATTGCTCACTTGACTTTCCAATTGCTTAATATCGTGTTCGTCAATCAAGTTATCGGAATTGGGTCTGGTATAGCTCAAGCGCATAATCGTTGATTTTACATGAGCACCTGCTACGCCTACTATCACTTTCTTGATTTTCATATTGCTATTGCGCTCCGCAATTTCTACCGCCTTCAAAATATCTTCGGACGTATCCTTGATATTTTTCACTTCCCCTTCCTCTACTCCACGAGAAGCCACTTGTCCTTTGCCCAAAATTTCGATTTTTTTATCGCCAATTTTTTGAGCTACAATGACACAGATTTTTGTAGTTCCGATATCGAGTCCTACTACAATTTCTCCTTTTTTCAATTCTTTTTGCGTATTCATACTTTTTATATTGATTTATTATTTAACTTTTTATGCCTATTATTTGATTTTTATACGTAAAATCTAAGTATTTATATTGCGACAAATCCACATAATTCAATACCGACTTGTAAAAAATCAATATTTTATTAAATCTTTTTTCGTAATCTTCATTTATGGTTCCAAATTTCAAGATAGCATGACTAAAAACCATCACCAATTCTATCTTTCCATTGGGTTCTACATACACTTGATCTATTGCTTTTGCCCAAAAATCATTTTCTTTCACAAAATTCAAAATCGTTTTTACTTCATACTGAATAAAACTATCTGTTTTTGTGATTGGATTCAACAAGCCTTGTGTAGCACCCATTATAGCAATTACTCGTTTTGAAAATTTACCCGAAGTAGGCATTTTATCCCAATTTTCCGACAAGTAATACGACTGCCCTTCTCCTTCAAAAATGCGTGCAATAGGATTTTTTTGTTCTACAAAAATGGTTAATTTCCCATTTTGTCCCGATACAATCTGAGCATTTTGCACATAATCATTTCGCTTGATACTTTCTTCCAACGCATTTATTTTCAAATCAATAATTCGCTTTCCTTTCCAATGTGCATTGACCATATCCACTTCCTTCATCATGTCTTTTTCATTGATAAAATAGTTGCCTTTTTTATCCGTAAAAACCAATTGAATAGCCTTCGCACGTACATTATTTTTCTTATCCATAGCATAGAAGCTCGCTATAGCAAATACAGCCACAACACCTATCCATGCGATAAGTCTTATGATTTTTTTAAAGCTGTATTTTTTTCTATTTTCCATGCAATAATGTTATCAATTTTGGATGTAATAAATTTATATCGCCCGCACCAATCGTCACTAGCACTTCAATTTCTTCATTTTTTACATATTCTAATACTGCTTCTTTTTCCAAAATCTTGGAGGCGGTAGTCATATTTTCTTGTATCAAAGACGAGCTCACTCCTGCCATTGGCAATTCTCTTGCAGGATATATCGGCAATAAAATCACCTCATCGGCCATATCCAATGATGCCGCAAAGTCTACATGCAAATCCTTGGTACGACTATACAAGTGTGGCTGAAAAATAGCCGTAACTTTTTTGAATGGATAAATTTCCTTGATACTTTGAAGAATAGCCGCTATCTCCGTAGGATGGTGCGCATAATCATCTATCAATATCGAATTTTTCCCTTCATATAAGTATTCAAAACGTCTTTTGATGCCTTTGAATCCCGAAAGTGCTTTGGCTATTTCCTGCTCTTCGGCATCCATTAGCGTAGCCACGATAATGGTAGCCAACGCATTTTCTATATTATGTCTTCCGTTGAAATGCAATTTGTATTTTTGTTCTTCTTCGTTGATATCAAACATTCCGTAGCCTTCATGAACCTCAATATTGGTAGCATTGAACTCTTCATTATCAAAGCCATATATCATTTTCTCACAGTCGGTTTTGATAAAATCTGCCGCTTTTTCATTTATGAGCAAAAGTCCATCTTTATCCAACTTATCTACAAACTCTTGGAACGCTTTATAGATATTTTCTTTGGTTCCATAAATATCCAAATGATCGGTATCGATAGATGTAATAACAATTAGATTGGGATTTAGCTGTAAAAATGAACGATCAAATTCATCGGCTTCTACCACAACTACATCTTCATTTCCAAAAACATAATTACTGCCAAAATTAACCGAAATGCCTCCCAAAAATGCGCTGCAATCGACACCACATTGTTGCAATACATAAGCAATCATACTGCTCACCGAAGTTTTTCCATGACTTCCCGCTACAGCGATTGTAAATTTATCTTTTGTAATCAATCCCAATGCCTCCGAACGCTTCATGATAGAAATTCCACTTTGCTGAATATGATTCAACAAGGCACTATCCTTTGGAATTGCAGGTGTATAAATTACCAAATCCACCGCATTTGGGAACATACTAGCTACATCTTCATACTGAATTTGCGCGCCCATTGCTACTAATTCTTTCGTCAATTCTGTCTCAACTTTATCGTATCCCGAAACATTTTTTCCCGATTGGATAAAATATTTAGCCAAAGCACTCATGCCTATGCCTCCAATGCCCAAAAAGTATACATTCTTCAAATCTTTCATATTCTTTAGTTCCATTCTGGTATTGATTTAATAATATAATCTGCTATTTCGCTAGCGGCATGTGGTTTTGCCAATTTTTTCAAACTCAAAGTCATCGCTTCCTGCATAGGCTTGTCTTCCATCAATTGCACCATCGTAGGCACTAATTTTTCATTGGCATCTACATCTTTTATCATAATTGCTGCATTATTTTCTTGCAATGCCATCGCATTTTTGGTTTGATGATCTTCGGCTACATTGGGAGAAGGAAGAATAATCAATGGTTTTCCTACGACAAACATTTCAAAAATAGCCCCGCCTGAACGAGACACTATAATATCCGCTGCTGCATAAGCCGCTTGAATATTTTGTATAAAATCAACTACTTTTATGGACTCGGTTTCATATTTTTTGTATTGATTCAAATACACTTTGCCACATTGCCAAATAATTTGATAGCCTTTATGTTTCAAAACTTCCAAATCTTTTTCAATAGCTTTATTGATAGCATTAGCGCCTAAACTACCGCCTGTAATGAAGATCGTTTTTTGATCCTTTTTAAATCCAAAGACAGCCAATGCATCTTCTTTGGACATCATACCTGCTTCAAAATCTTCGCGAATGGCATTTCCTGTATTGATGACATTTTTATTGGCAAAATAAGATTCCATGCCATCGAAAGAAACAAAAACCGCTTTGGCTTGAGAACCTAAAATCCTATTGGTATAGCCGGGCAATGAATTTTGTTCTTGAATGAATATAGGAATTCCCATCCAATTAGCCATTTTCAAGGTTGGTCCACTCGCATAGCCACCTGTACCTATAGCTACCGCTGGTTTGTATTTCAAGATAACAAAAAAGGTTTTGATAAAACTAAATACAAGCTTGAAAGGCAATGCTAAATTTTTGAGAATATTAGCAAAAGTCAATGAACGCTGAAACCCTGCAATAGGCAGTCCTACAATTTCAAAACCTTCGGCAGGCACTTTTTCCATTTCCATTTTGCCCTGCGCACCTACAAATAAAAACGTAGCATCAAGCTTTTTTTCCAAAGCACGAGCAATAGCAATTGCAGGGAAGATATGTCCTCCTGTACCACCACAACTCATCAAAATTCGCTTTTTCAATTGACTCATTTTATACTTTTATTTATACCGCCATTTGGCTTGTTAATTCATCTATATATGTTTCTTTGGAAGGCGCTTTTCCCAGCTCTTCCAGCTCCACACTTCGGCTTACACTAATTATAACTCCAAAGGCAACTCCAAAAAACAGCAAACTACTTCCTCCCATACTCACCAAAGGCAATGTAACTCCCGTAGAGGGCAATAATCCTACATTGACACTCATATTTACAAAGGCTTGAATGACAATACTTAACCCCAGCCCTAATGCCAATAAAGCACCAAATGTTCGAGGACTTTTTATTACTATCAAAACCACTCTATATAATAAGGTTAAATACAACAAAATCAACACAATCCCTCCAAGCAATCCCCATTCTTCAATAATGATAGCATATACATAATCCGAAAACGCATTGGGCAAAAAATTCTTTTGCCTGCTATTTCCGGGTCCATTAGGTAAAATGCCCCCTCTAGCAATAGCAATATGTGCTTGTTTTACTTGATATTGCATATCCTTTTTATCCTTATTGGTTGTATATTCCTCTATCCTTGATTTTATTGTTTTCAACCTTCCAAATTTCAAATAATCATCGGGCACATTCATTACCGAAAAAATAAATAATGCACCAAACAATACGCCTACACCAATCGTACCAAAAAGCAAGGTACTTTTAACCCTACCTACAAACATCATGGTAAATGCCATCACTAATACCATAACCGATGTTGAGAAATTTTCGATAAAAATCAATCCAGAAATTACAAAAGTTACCAAAAGCATGAAGCCATAATACCCTTTTAAAGAGTTCAACTCATCTTGATATTTGCTCAAATATCTTGCTAGAAACATAATCAGCGCTACTTTTGCAAAATCCGAAGGCTGTATGGTAAAATTAATAATTGGAATTTTTATCCAACGACCCGCTTCATTGACACGTTCTCCCAAAAAAGTAGCAAATAAAAGCCCTAAAATAGCCATTGGAATTGCCAGTTTGTACATTCCAGCAAAATATTGATATGGAAATAAATGCACAACCCACATAATAGAAACAGAAAATATTATTAAAAACATATGTTTCAAGATATGAGAAGCCACCGATGTTTTTTGAGTATAAGCAAGCGTCTCTACGCTGCTATACACAGCCATAGCACTAAATAGAGATAGTAGCAATACCACCATCCATATTATTTTGTCGCCCTTAAATTTACTCAATATTTGCTCCATTCTTTTTTTATAAATCTTATAATTCTCTTACACAGTTTTTAAATTGATCGCCTCTATCTTCATAATTTTTAAACAAATCAAAACTAGCACAACATGGAGACAACAAAACACAATCTCCTTTTGCAGCTAATTTGCTAGCCGAACGCACGGCATCTTTCATATTATTGGTACTCAATACCACGTCCACAATGCCACTAAAAGTTTGTTGTAGTTTGAAATTATCTTCCCCTAAACACACGATTGCCTTTACTTTATTTTTGACCAAATCCAACAATACATCATAATCATTGCCTTTATCTACGCCACCTACTATCCATACCGCTTTTTTATGAAGGCTCTCTAGCGCATACCAAGTAGAATTTACATTGGTAGCTTTGCTATCGTTGATATATTCTACGCCATTAATAGACAAGAAACTCTCCAATCTATGCGATATAGCCGTAAAACTAGCAAAACAATCTCGCAATTTCTCATTTCGAATTTCAAAATGTTTGGCAGCAATACCCGCAGCCAAAGAATTATAATGATTATGTTTGCCTTTGATAGTTAATTCTTGTGTGTGCATAGAAAATTCAGGTTCTGAAATATTAATAATTAATTGTTCTTCTTTTATATAACCTCCTTTGTCGATAGGTTCAAGTATTGAAAAAGGAATTTTTTCGGAAAAAATCTTATGAGAATTTGCTTTCATAAAATCCTCCGTCTCTTTATCATCTTTGCAGTAGATAAAAAGATCATTATCGGTTTGATTTTGTGTAATTTTAAATTTTGAATACACATAATTTTTCATTTCATAATTGTATCTATCCAAGTGATCGGGTGTGATATTGAGCAAAATTGCAACATCGCACTTAAACGTATGCATATCGTCCAATTGAAAACTACTAATCTCCAATACATAGATATCCTTGGGCTCTTCGGCTACCATATACGCAAAACTATTGCCCACATTGCCAGCCATACCTACATTAAGTCCTGCATTTTTAAAAACATGATAAATCAAATTTGTAGTCGTCGTCTTACCATTACTTCCAGTAATTCCAATTATTTTTCCTTTTTGATATCTGTATGCAAATTCTAATTCTGATATGATGGAAATACCTTTGGCTTTAATTTTTTGAATCATTTCCGCTTTATCTGGAATACCTGGGCTTTTCATTACCTCATCCGCATTCAAAATATTCGCCTCCGTATGAGTACCTTCTTCAAAATCAATGCCATATTGCACCAATTGATTTTTGTATTTATCCGCCAGCATACCTTTATCCGATAAAAAGACATCGTATCCTTGCTTTTGTGCAAGAATAGCAGTACCTACACCGCTTTCGCCTCCTCCCAAAATGACTATTCTCTTTTTCATTCGTCTATCTCAATTTTAAGAATACTACTGTAATTACAGCCAACAAAACCCCTACAATCCAAAAACGCATTACTATTTTAGACTCGGGAATACCCATTTTTTGATAATGATGATGCAAAGGCGACATTAACAAAATACGTCTTCCTTCGCCAAATTTCTTTTTTGTATATTTGAAATAACCTACCTGCATCATAACCGATAAATTTTCTACCAAGAAAATACCACACAACACAGGAATCATCATTTCTTTTCTAATAATAATAGCAATGGTAGCAATAATACCTCCCAAGGCCAAACTGCCCGTATCGCCCATAAAAATTTGAGCGGGATAGCTATTCCACCACAAAAATCCTACACATGCTGCTACAAAGGCACTCACAAAAATTACCAATTCCCCAACATGAGGTATATAAAGTACATTGAGATATTCGGAAAAAATACTATTTCCCGTCACATAAGTTAATACCGCCAAGCTAGCACCTATCAATGCTGAGCTACCGGCCGCCAGCCCATCAATACCATCGGTAATATTAGCCCCATTAGATACCGCAGTAATGATGAAAATCAACAAAATAAAAAATGGAATAAAATACAAATTGGGATGTAACCCCATTTTCTCAAAAATATCATCATAATTCAAATTATTCCCTTTCAAAAAAGGCACATTTGTAATTAAATTTTTAGTATCATGCGTATAATACAAACCGTCTACTTCCTTGCCTTTGCCCGGAATCATGGTATCTGTTTTAAAAATATTAACAGGATTGTATGGATCATGAATTTTCCCTTCTTCCAATGTAAATACATAGGTATTATTCAAATCACGCACTTTGATATCAGGATGAAAATACATCATGATTGCTACAAAAATACTTACGCCAACTTGTCCAATAATTTTGAATCGGCCCTGTAATCCTTCTTTATTTTTCTTAAAAACCTTGATATAATCGTCCAAAAACCCAATACCGCCTAATACAATAGACACGATAATCAGCATCCAGATATATACATTGGTAAGATTGGCAAACAACAAAGTAGGGATAACAATAGCCGCTATAATTATGAGTCCACCCATAGTAGGCGTTCCCGTTTTTTCCATTTGTCCTTCAAGTCCCAAATCGCGAATAGTTTCGCCAATTTGTTTTCTTCTCAAAAACTGAATCAATTTTTCTCCAAAGACAATCATAATCAAAACACTGACAAAAACGGCCAAACCAGCTCTAAACGAGAGATAATTGAACAACTTTGCTCCAGGCAAATGAAATTGATTATTCAAAAAATTAAAAAGATGATACAACATAATTTCTACTTTTTAGAGTCCTAGTTCATTAAAAATTAATTCCAATACTTTTCTATCATCGAAATCATGTTTTACACCTTGAATTTCTTGATAGGTCTCATGTCCTTTGCCAGCTACTACAATAATATCACCTGCTTCGGATAGCATACAAGCTGTTCTAATAGCCTCTTGTCTATCCAAAATAGTCAATGTAGACTTCAACATGGCTCCATCCAATCCGTCTTTCATTTCTTTGATAATATCTACAGGATTTTCATCTCGAGGATTGTCCGAGGTCAATAATACTTTATCGCTGTATTCACAAGCTATTTGCGCCATTTTTGGACGTTTTTCTCTATCTCTATTACCTCCGCATCCTACAACAGTTATTAGATTATGTTCTTTTTTCAATCTTTTGGCTTCAAACAACAATTTCTCCAAAGCATCGGGCGTGTGTGCATAATCCACTATACCTACAATCCTTTTTACTTGGGAAATAACTGTTTGAAATCTTCCTTGTATAGGCTTCAATTTGGAAATAGCTATTTCCAAAACTTCCTTATCCATGCCTAGCTCCAAAGCCATAGCATACACCGCCAAAATATTAAAAGCATTAAATTCTCCAGACAATTGCGTGTAAATTTCTTTACCTTCAATTTTTAGACTCATCCCTTCGGTAAAGGTGTCTAATATAGCACAACGATAGTCGCCCATGCTTTTAAGCGCATACGAAACTTTCTTAGCCGCGGTATTTTGAAGCATGAAATTTCCATTCTTGTCATCAATATTGGTAATAGCTACGGCGGTAGCTTTCAAATCATCAAAAAATCTCTTTTTAGTATCTAAGTAATGACTAAACGTTTTGTGATAATCCAGATGATCGTGCGTAATATTGGTAAAAATAGCTCCGTCAAAATCAATTCCTTCAATACGATACTGATCTATCGCATGACTACTCACTTCCATAAAACAATGCGTGCATCCGTTTTTCACCATTTCACTCATTAATGATTGAATAGAAATAGCATCGGGTGTGGTATGTGTGGAAGGCAAAATCTTATCGCCAATTTTAACTTCAATGGTAGACAAAAGACCACATTTAAAACCTAAAGCAGTATACAAATTAAACAACAATGATGCTGTGGTGGTCTTACCATTGGTTCCCGTAACGCCTACTACGGTCATTTTTCGTGAAGGATAATCATAAAATGTACTTGCCAACTGCCCCAACATTTTCGCTGAATTCTCTACTTGAATGTAGGCAATTTTGGAATGTAAAGAATCAGGTAAAATTTCACAAACTATGGCTACGGCACCTTTCTCAATAGCTTTTTCGATAAATTCATGCCCATTGGAATGTACGCCTTTGATGGCCACAAAAAGTGTATTGGGACGAACCAATCGGCTGTCCATTTCTATAGCCTCTATAGGCATTTGATCCAAAAGATGTAACTCTTTAGAAATTATTTTTTTTATCAATAAGTCTTTTAAATTCATTGCCATAATTACCCCAAATAAATTTTTACATAACTTCCTTTAAATATTCTTTGTCCTGGTTTAATAGATTGATCGGTAATTTTTCCCTTACCCTGAATTGTAACTTTTGCGCCCATATTTTCGAGTATATACACAGCATCTTTGAGACTCATATCTTTTAAGTTAGGCATCAATTTTGCAGTGGTAAAAGAGGGTTTCATCACTACATTTTTTTTGGACACCACTGCCGTTCCCCACTCTGAAGCAGAATCGCCCAAAATTGTATTCCATCCCAATTTTTTGCCTATCGATACTATATCTTCTTTAAATCCTTTGAACGTTTTGAGGCCAAGAGTACTTATCGGGTTTTTTTGAAGCAATTCTTTATGAATTTTAATATCTGTAGCGTAGATTCTATCAGCTATATCTTTAAAAACTGGGGCGGCTACCACATTTCCATAAAAACCAATTGAGTTATTAGGTGAATTGACTACAACAATACATGCGTATAATGGATTTTCGGCAGGAAAATATCCCACAAAAGAGGATTGATAAAATTTTTCTTTATAACCATTTTTCTTGGTAGTAAGCAAATTCGTCCCCGTTTTGCCCGCAATAGAATAGTACGATTTAATATTAGAGGCCGTACCACTATCTACTACTTTTTCGAGCATTTTCTTAACGGCACTTATCGTTTCTTTTTTGGCAATTTGCTTACTTATAATTTCGGGCTTAAAAGTTTCTATTACATTGCTATTATCTCTAATTTCTTTTACCAAATAAGGCTTCATCATCTTGCCATCATTAGCTACGGCAGCATAAAAAGTCAATATTTGCAATGGCGTCAACTTCATTTCATACCCAATAGACATCCATGGCAAGGATACCCCAGACCATTCTTTTGGTTTTTTGATTTGAGGAGGCACTTCGCCTACAATTTCAATTCCGATAGGCTTCGTAAGATTGAATTGCTCCAATTTTGCATAAAACTTATCTTTGTCCGAGCTATAAAATTTAAAGATGGGTTTTGAAATACCAACGTTGCTAGACATTTTGAAAGCCTCTTTTAACGTAACTGTTGCATCGATAGGATGTGCATCAATCATTTCGGCATTATAATATTTATATTTACCTTTACTCAAATCAATTTTGTAATTTTCATCACAAAAGCCATCTTCAAGCAAAGCCATTACGGAAGCCAATTTAATAACGGATCCGGGCTCATTAGGCTCGCCAATAGCATAATTATAATCTTCTATATATTGAATTTCATTGGCATCTTTAACTTTAAACTTGCCTAAGTTGGCAATGGCTTTAATTTCACCGGTTTTGATATTCATCAAAATGACCGAACCATGTTTTGCTTGAAATTTTTTCAATGTTTTTTCAAGAGAAGACTCCGCTAAATCCTGTAAATTGATATCTAAAGTCGTATAAATATCCAATCCCGGTTTCGCACCAAATTCACTTTGTTCTTCCAATGGCATATATATTCCACCTGCCACTTTTTGCATGATAATTTCTTTATTTTCACCCGATAATTCTTCATTATATCTACCTTCTATTCCCACTTTTAATTTACCCGAATCCCTAATATATCCAATAGTTCGCTGTGCTAAGAATCCAAAAGGCATTTTTCTTGTATTTTCTTGTTCAACGATTAATCCCGATTTGTTTTTTGGCAAGTTGAAAATAGGGAATGACTTAATTACTTTATAATCCAAGAAAGATACTTTACGAGCAATTGGAAAATAACGTTTGCCACTTTCTCTAGCATCGGTGAGGGCTAATTTCCATGCTTCGGCTGATTTAATCGTTAATTTAGCAGCAAGAGCTCGTGCTAATGAGTCTATTTTTTGATTCCAAACCGTATCGAGCAATCCTTCGGCTCTTGTATCCATAAAAAGATTAAATGTAGGAATGGTAGTGGCTAACATTCGGCCATCATAGGTGTAAATATTGCCTCTTTCTGCTATAATCTTGCGCTCGGCTAGGGTATAATCATCCCCCAATTTTTTCCAATAAGCCCCATCAAAATATTGAGTGTCCAATATTTTCCATACGATGAGAAGGCTTACTATAAGTAGTATGCCAAATACAAAGTAGGTTCTATAAAGGATGTTACTCTTGGTGTTCAAATTCTTTTTTATCTAATGTTATTCTGAAAGGGGGTTTATCCAATGGTACTAAGTTCATTTCTTTTGCTTTGGGCGTTACTTCCGACAATTTGCTCTTGTACATCAAGTCGCTTTTTTTGGTTAAATACTCCCATCGCAATTCTTTTAATTCTTTTGCTTTAAAATTGATTTCTCTAATCAAACTAATGGCTTTGTGGTTGTTCCAAATGTACAGCATAGAAAGCGCAAATAAATACACCACAAACTGTAAATTCTTCCTTGTCCACTCTAAGAGATACTTGATGGTACCTTCCAAAGTATATTCCATTGGTTTAATTTTTTAATTTTTCCATTACTCTCAACTTAGCACTTCTACTTCTACTATTTTGTTTAATCTCTGCGGCAGATGGAGCAATAGCTTTCTTGGCTATAACTTTCCAATGCCATTCTTTTCGCTTCCCAAATATATCCGTTGTAGGTTGTTCTTCATATTCACCATACTTCATATAATTTTTCACAATTCGATCTTCCAATGAATGAAATGTGATAATTGAAATTCGACCTCCCACTTTTACTATTTTTGAAATACTCTCAAGCATACGCTTCAATGTTCCCAACTCATCATTCACTTCCATTCGCAATGCTTGATAAACAGGCGCTGCATAACTTTCAAAAGGACCAAATTTAATTCCAAGTAGAATTTCATTTAAATCGTCGCTTTTTTCAAACTTTTTATGAACTCGTTTTTCTATAATCCTAGTAGCCAATGTTTTTGAATTTCGCACTTCGCCATATTCTTGAAAAATCCACTGTAGCTGTTCCTCGCTGTATGTATTGAGAATATCTTTTGCGGAAATAGCCATTCGCTTATCCATTCTCATATCCAAATCTATATTGCTACGGTATGAAAATCCACTGGCATCATCATTGAACTGAAAGCTACTCACGCCCAAATCGGCCAATACCCCATCGATCTCTTCTACCCCTATTGCCAACAAATAGTCACAAGCATTCTCAAAATTTTCGCGAATCAGCTCCAGCCGATTGTCATCCCATTTATTTTGAAAAGCACTTTCATCTTGATCAAAAGCATACAATTTGCCCTTGGAACCTAGCCTATCTAGCAACAGCTTTGAATGCCCGCCACCGCCATACGTCAAATCTACATAAACTCCATCTGCTATAAGATTGAGGCTATCAATAGATTCATTTAAAAGAACGCTTATATGATACATTGCTTTAGTTTATCTTAATTATTAATGCGTTATATTATTTATAAATCAAGATTTCCTAAAACTCGCTCGGCCAAATCTTCAAAAGAACTACTATCTTGCTGATTCATCAAATCATTGTATTTTTTGCTATCCCAGATCTCAAAATAATCTTTGACAGGTGTTAAAACAATCTCTTTTGATATACCCGCATATTCCAATAATTGCTTAGAAATATTAATTCTATCGCCTGCATCCAATGTCATTTCGGTAGCACCGCTATAGAATCTTCTCACAAATTCTCTGTTTTCTCTATTAAATGTATTCAATACATCAATTTTTGCTTTCACTACTTGCCATACATCATAAGGATATAAGGTAAGACAATTTTCAAAACCTCTATTTACAACAAATTTGTTTTGAGCTTCTTCGGACATACCCTCTTTGAGAGCCGTAGGAATTCTCAGCCTACCCTTGTCGTCTATTTTAATAAAACTTTCTCCTAAAAAAGCCATTTGTGAATAAATATTTCCACAAAATTACACTTCTTTTTTTAATTCCCCCATATTTTCCCACTTTTTTTTAATAAATTTTTCAACAAAAGACTCCCCTTGTTGTGGGAAACATGTGGATTACTTTTTATAAAAAGTCCAAAAGCCCATTAAATACTATTTTTAAAGGAATTTAACATTTAAAATTATTAACAAAAAAATCTTGTTTTATATCAACACATGTTGATAGTTTCTTTAATTTGAGCTAATTATGTGGTTTTACTACCTTTGTGGATTAGTTATATTTTAAGCTAAATTTTAAATATTTGATTTTCAACACTATCGATAAAATTGAAATTATTAATTATTTAAAAATGTACTATCTATAGTTCAGCAAAATAGATGTCAACAGCATATAGTTATAAGAAAAAAAGGACTTTAGAGAGAATGCGCTATTTTTGCAAAACACAATATAAAATAACCAAGCATGAAAATACGCAATTCATTGATTTTAATATGCTTTTCAACAAGCCTGATGCTTTTTTCTCAAACAGCAGAAACAAAAAGTGTAACGAGAATGATGTCTTTGGGGGAAAATGTGGGAATCAAAACCAAAATGCCTTTTGCGAATGAAAAAGACCTAACCAAACTGCTCAATCAATGCATGAAAGATATTGCGGCAGAAAACGTACAAGCACCTAAAGGTAGCAATGAACTCATATATAACAATGTTCCTGTAAATGGCTATTCAGATAGAATGAAAACATATAACACCTTTTTACAAGAAGGAAAAGATGTAGCATGGACCAGTTATTATTTTGATGCCTCAAATAAAAATGTTACGAGCATAGACTCCATGAATAATTTTATAAATCAATTTTACAAAAAACATATTTCTAAATTATATGAAGATAGCATCAAAGAGGCGACCTTTGTTTTTGAAAAATTAGATGTTACGCTAAAAAAAGAAAACAAAAAAAGATATGAAGCAGAAAAAGACATAGCCGAATCTAAAAAAAATATTGAAGAAGCGGAAAAAGACATTGAAATAGCGAAGAAAAATATCAGCAATAGACAAACAGGGCTAGATTTACTTAAAACCAATGTAGAAATAGCTGAAAAAACATTAAAAGAGCATAAAAAGACAGAGAAGGAAGTGGATGATGCTGAAGATGAATTTGACAATAACAAAGCTAAGTTAAAATCGCTCAAGAAGAATTTGGAGCAATTGAAAAAAAGCCCCGAAGCGAATGCCAATTTGATCACAGCCCAAAGTCAAGACATTCAATCTATGGAAGCCATTGTCAAAGAAAAAGAGACTAAATACGAAAGTTTGAAATCTATTTATAAAAGCAAATACAAAGAGCTAGACAAAATCAGGGATAAAGAAAAAGATAGATTGCATGATGCAGAAAAAGAGATTAAATCCAATACTAAGACCGAAAATAAAGGAGGAAATCAGATAGAAAAAGAACGGAAAAATATTACGGAAAATGAAGCCCTTATATCAAAATTTGAGACCGTTACCAAAGTTTCTCTAAATCAAGAAATCGAAGCCCAATTGAAATTTATAGAAAATTTAAAAGAACGAAGTTTAATCTACAAATAAATATGAACCCACTTACGCATTACTTATTAGAAATCAGTGCTATAAAATTAAGCCCCGAAGCCACTTTTACTTGGGCTAGTGGACGACAATCCCCCATTTATTGTGACAACAGAGTGACGCTTTCATATCCAAAAGTTCGCGATGAAATTTGCAAACAATTCGTAGAAAAAATAAAAGCTCAATATCCTCAAGCGGAAGTGATAGCAGGGGTAGCTACAGGTGGTATAGCGCATGGAGTATTGGTAGCACAGGCATTGGGACTCCCTTTTGTGTATATTAGAGATAAGCCCAAAGCACATGGAAGGCAAAATCTGGTAGAAGGCGATTTGAAGCCCAATCAAAAAGTAGTAGTAATAGAAGACCTCATCTCTACAGGAGGAAGTAGTTTAAAAGCAGTTGAAGGACTAAGAGAATCAGGCGCTGATGTATTGGGACTATTGGCTATTTTCACCTATGGATTTCCACAAGCAGCAGAAGCATTTGAAGCGGCAAAATGCAACATGGATACGCTAACTTGTTTTGCCGAACTGATAGAAGCCGTAAAAGTTCAAGAAAAATTTCCAAAAAAAGACATCGAATACATGGAAGCTTGGATCAAATCTTAAATTCTTCATCTTGTTTTGGCTATTAGACTTTTTTCTTAAAAAACGCTATTCACGACTCATTCATCGGCTTACTGCCTTTGAAGATCTTCAAAAAAAGACTTTAAACTCAATTATTGAAAAAAATAAATCATGCGACTATCTTATTTCTCATGGAGTAACAACTATTGATGATTTTAAGAAATTACCTCTTGCTCATTACGAAAATTTTGAGAAAAAAATACTAACATTAAATACTTCTGAAAAATTCTCTTTGAGTACGGAAAAAATCATAGCCTGCTCAAAATCAAGTGGCACTACCAGCACAAGCAAATGGATTCCGCAGAGCAAAAAAAATATTTACTACAACTACAAGGCGGGTTTTGACTTGCTGTCTTCTTATATTTTTCACCATCCAAAGTCTCGAATCACTGCTGGCAAAAATTTCTCACTTACAGGAAGCTATGAAGATAAGAATGGACTTATAGTGGGTGATATTTCGGCACTTATTGCCTATTATTTGCCCTCAATTTTTCATTTTTTTAGAGTACCTTCAAAAGAAATTGCGCTTATTAAAGATTGGGACAAAAAATTAGACGCACTGATTCCCAAGTTAATACAATCGGATATTCGATGGATAGCGGGTGTCCCCTCTTGGATAAAAGTAATTATAGATCGAATTGAATTTCAAACCCAAAAATCCATTTTAGAAACTTGGCCCAATCTAGAAGTTTTCTTTTATGGAGGCACGGATATATCTATTTATAAAAAACAATTCGACTTACTTTTCAGAAATAGAGTTGTGTATTGGCAAACATACAACGCAAGTGAAGGATTTTTTGCGATGCAAATTGCTCCTGATTTTTCGGATATGGCTCTAATGCCAGATTATGGCATGTATTATGAATTTATGTCAATATCATCTAATCAAATTATCCTTTCAAAAGATTTAAAAATTGGTGACAAATATGAACTCATTCTCACAAATGCCTGTGGACTATGGCGATATCGTATAGGAGATGTAGTGGAAATTACTCATAAAAATCCTCTTAAAATAAGAGTTATAGGACGAACCAAACACTTCATCAACGCATTTGGAGAAGAGTTAATGATTCATAATGTAGAGAAAGCACTTGAAATGCTCAATCAAGAAATAGCATTTGAAATTTCGCACTACACAGTTGCCCCAAAGATAGATGAGAATCAAAAAGGCTATCATGAATGGTTGATTGAATTTAAAGTACCACCATATGATTTAACCGCATTTGAAAAAAAGCTGGATTCTATATTACAATCTTTGAACAGTGATTATAAAGCTAAAAGAAATCATGATTTTGTGATGAAAAACCTACAAATTACCTCCGCAAAAGATGGACAATTTGAAAAATGGCTACGAACTCAAAACAAACTAAACGCACAAGCCAAAGTCCCGAAACTATCTAATGACACCATTATATTTGAAGAAATCTTATCCATTGCACAATAAAGAAATAAAGATTAATTTTAAATTTATAATTTTGTAACTTGAAATATAAAAAATTTTAACATGTATAATGGAAAAAAAGTAGTAGTTGTAATGCCCGCTTACAATGCAGAAAAAACCTTGGAAATCACATATAATGAAATTCCTTTTGACATAGTAGACGATGTAATCCTTGTGGATGATCATAGCAAAGACAATACTTCTGACAAAGCAAAAGCATTAGGTATAAAACATGTGATTCGACATGAGCAAAACAAGGGATATGGTGGCAATCAAAAAACATGCTATAATAAAGCATTGGAACTAGATGCGGATATAGTGGTGATGCTACATCCCGATTATCAATATACGCCTCTATTGCTTACAGCTATGATATCCATTATTGGCAATGGGTTATATGATATTGTTTTTGCATCAAGAATATTAGGTAAAGGAGCTCTCAAAGGAGGCATGCCTATGTATAAATATATCGCCAATAGATTTTTGACATTGTTCCAAAATATTATGATGAATCAAAAACTATCGGAATATCATACGGGGTATAGAGCCTTTTCAAAAAAAGCACTTCAAAGCATTAATTACAACATGATTTCGGATGATTTTGTATTTGACAACCAAATGATAACTCAGCTTTTCATGAAAAATTTTGAATGTGGCGAAGTTACCTGTCCTACGAAATATTTTGAAGAAGCTAGTTCCATCAATTTTAAAAGAAGTAGCATATATGGACTTGGTTGTTTAAAAACAGCTATAGAATATAGACTTCACAGATGGGGAATCATAAAGTTTGATTATTTGAAATAAATCATAGAAAGTATAGCCCTATGATTTATAAATATAAAAATATCTTTTTGTTTTCGTTATGGGGGCTTATTTGTCTTTATTTCACAGTAAATCACGTAATATGGCGTGATGAGATGAGAGCATTAAGTATAGTGATGGACTCTCAATCTATATTTGACCTAGCATTTAATAAACTTGAAAACGAAGGGCATCCACTGCTTTGGTATATAATTCTATATATACTTTATTTTTTTCTAAAATCTACCATTGTATTAAAAATCGCATCATTCTTTATTGGCATTTTCAATACTTATCTCATTGTATTTAAAACAAAGCTATCTTTTCTCGTAAAATTTTTACTAATTTTTACAAGTTTAATGTTTTTTGAATATACCATAAAAGCTAGGAATTATGGAATTTCAATTACCTTTATCTTGTTAATTTATATTTTATTAGATAAAAATTTTAACAAGAAAAATTACATCTATTTGACTATTTGTACGCTACTTTTAGCTCAGACAAATGTAATCGGGTTTTTAATTAGTATAGCACTTCATCTCATTTATTTAATTGAAAAAAGAATAAAAGACAAGAGGGTTATACTTACTTCTACCATTGTAATATTATTTAGTACTGTTTTATTTTACTTTACTACTCAAATAAACTCCAATTCTGTTTTCTTTATTGATAAACAAGAATTGATTAAAAAGGTTTTTAGTTTAAATTCCTTTTCACTTTTACTTCCCTACTATTCGTTTAAACCATTTATTGATGTTGTCACTCCTATGGGAATCACAATTGGAATCATCATATTGGGTTTAATGCTCTTCTCATTAAAAAAATCAAAACTATATTTACTAGTAATATATTTTTTATTAATCTTCACTCAGTTTATTTCTATAAATGTATATGGGCTTTTTGCAAGACATATAGGACTGATTATTATACTATATATATTACTTTACTTTAGAGCACATCGTGCAGAAAACCAATTATCTGTAAAAAAATTTATAAATCTACCTACATTATTTCTTATCATTTTCTTTGTTGCAAATCTAGTTCAATTCAATGAAAATATAAAGCAACCACTTTCGTGCTCAAAGGAGTTTTCCAATTTTATTCAAAATGAGAAGTTTAAAAATTCTATTCTCATTGGAGAGCGTGATTTTTTTGCGGAATCTATCCCTTATTATTCAAACATAGATATTTATATCCCTCGTGAAAAGATATATTCAAAAATCACTCACTTTACATATAACAACTCAGATACTTTAAAAATGAGTGAGATTTTCCACTTTTCGGATAGCGTAAAAAGACCTATCCTTCTTTTATTTGACTCATTTAGCCATTACAAATCAAAACCTATTAGAAATTTCTACAACATGAGAGATAAGTGCTTTATATTTGACTCTCTAAATCTTTCAAGAATAGAGTATTTAAAAAGCTTTACCAATGCTCAATCTGATGAAACGTATGAACTTTATTATATTAAATCAACCCAATAATTCAATAAAAGTCTATTAATTAACTCCTAACTCTAATAAAAATAAGTGAAAAAAACAAAAATATATCTTAGATTTTCTTTAGCCTGTTTTCTTATAGTATTAGCCTCGTGGACTCGATGGTATTTCACAGGCAGTTTGAAGGCTGATGAAAATTATATAGAAAACAATGCGTTGGCACTCAATTTTTATATTTTCTCTTATTTCTCAGGATTTTTCTTACTTGTACATACGTATTACAAAATTATTTTTAGAAAAGAAGGATATGATTTAAGTTTAAAAGAGACAAGAACCTTATCTATAATAGGGAATGTAATATTCTTTTTTATGACGGTCATTTTTGCATCAGACATTTATACTTATTTAGCAGAAGGAGAATTGGCTACTAGGGGAATATTTACATACACAAATGGAGAACTTGTCAAAGATTCAAAATTCATAGAGTATGTAAGTTTTTGGTGGAAAGATTGCCCAAATCATTATGGTCCACCGCTTTTATTTATGTTTTTTACATCTGTATTAATAGGAAAAACCGTAATGGCTAGTTATTGGACTTTTAAGATCCTCTTGCTAATTTCGGCACTGCTTCTTACACAAGTTATTTTTCTCATATTAAAAGATCAAAACACTCAAACAAAACACAACTTATATGCGCTGATTGTTTTGGCTCCACTTTTTCTAATTGAAGGAATAGGACAGACGCATGTAGACCTTGTCATCACATTATTCATAGCCTTATTTATCTATTTTTATTTAAAGAACCGATTTTTCATTTCCCTTTTTTTCATAGCAATGGCGATATCGTGCAAAATCATGTATGGAGTTATTTTGATTCCACTTTTAATCGCATTATTATATGTCAAATTTATAAACGTTGAAAAAAACATTTTTAAATTTTTGAGTAATTCCGCTATAGCAATATCTATCATTGGAATTATTGTAGCTATTACATACATCCCCGTATGGCAAGGATGGGAAACGATTTTAACGCCTATGGAATATCACAAAAACAAAACCCCGTGTAGAAGTTTTACTGAATTATCAATTTTAGTTTATAAATTTGGAGGCGAATTAATTAGCAATGGATTTAATATACCTAAACTGCTAATTGATGCTCATACAAAAGATTTTCTCTCCGTTCAAAAAATATTGGACTATCAAAAAATGATCGCTCCCATCTTAAAAACGATTGGATTTCTACTCGCATTATGGTCCGCCATTCCTTTATTGAGAATTAAAGATAGCAAAGAAGTCTTTCATGTGTTTGCTAGATTGTGGATCATTATCATTACGATTTATTCGCCTATTTTTAATCCTTGGTATTTCATGCCCATTTTGCTTTTATTATTATTTACCGATATTAAATCTTGGATGTTTTATGCCATTATTGTAATTTCTCAAAGCATCAATGGCCAATTAGGAAATTCTACCATCCCTATCGGAAACTTATGGGAAGTACTTGCATCTATTCAAGTATTGACGCTTGTGCCTTTGTTTCTTTTATATTTCAAAAAACACTTAATTATTGAGCCATACCAATCGTTCAAAAATTTAAAAAAATAATATTTTTATGACGTCAAAGAAGATATCGATCATTACACCTTGCTACAATGAAGAAGAAGTTATTGTAGAAACCTACAAACAACTTACCGTGGTTATGCAAGCTAATTTCAGCAATTATGAGCTTATTTTCATCAATGACGGGAGCAGAGATGACACGAACTCTATATTAAATAAATTAGCAGATGAAGATAGTCATATAAAGGTTTTAAATTTTTCAAGAAATTTTGGACATCAGCCCGCGGTAAGTGCAGGGATTAATAATTGTACAGGGGACTATGCTATAATAATTGATGCAGATCTTCAAGATCCGCCAAAGTGTATTCCAGAAATGGTTCAACTAGCCATAAATGAAAATGCTAATGTAGTCTACGGCGTAAGGAAAACGAGACAAGGCGAAACTTGGTTCAAAAAAATTACGGCAAAATCTTTCTATAGAATGCTCAATTATTTTTCAGAAACAAATATTCCGGTAGACACTGGAGATTTTAGGCTTATTGACAAAAAAATAATTAATCAATATAAAAAGCTCAAAGAAAGGCAAAAATACATTAGAGGCTTAATTAGCTGGCTGGGCTTTAAACAAATTCCCTATTACTACGATAGAGATGCAAGACTTGCAGGTGAAACACACTATCCATTTATGAAAATGGTTTCTTTTGCCATAAGAGGACTCCTTTATTTCTCTAAAAAACCCTTAAATATTGCCACCAATGTGGGGCTAACTTGTGTGTTTTTTGCATTTATGTATTTCCTCGTATATTTAATTTTAAAAATATTTCACCCAGAATCTGTTGTATCTGGTTGGACATCTTTAGTAGGACTTGTCATATTTTTTGGAGGTATTCAATTAATAAGTATTGGTCTAATTGGGAATTATATAGGCAGCATGTTTGAAGAAATCAAAGGCCGTCCTGAATATATAATTGATGAAGAATAATCAAAAAAACGAACTCAACGCTACGTCATTTCTAGACATAATGACAAATATATAGAATGCCAACGCTACCGACACGATACAGGTAGCAATGATTGCTATTAAAAACCACTTTTCTTTATTCATATTGATATACATAAATGACCCAATAAGCATTTGCGGGGGAAATTCTTTTTAACAAATTTAAATTCATTGACTTTGCATTTAAAATTTCAGCCGCCGAAAAGATATATTTACCCCCCATTTTTTTGAATTGTTCCATATTCAACTCCAAATATCGAAGCTTTTCTTTATCGCCTGCACACATGTTGTTGGCTACAGTTTCCATTTGCATTTCCGCTGGAAAAACATAACATCTATTGCCCCAATTATCAAAATACTCTTTCTTTTTCCAATTACTTTTTTGAAGCTCTTTTTCAAATATTTTTCTAAATTCCAATTTATAATCCAAATCATAAACGGAAAACAAACCATCCAACGTACTATATCCATGATACTGTGCTATCGTTGGGCTCAGGCCTATTGAAATCACTTTATTTTCGATAGAAGGAGGCGCTATTTTTTTAATTTCAGAAAATGAATTTAAGGCTAAATACTCTTTAAATGATGGAAAATTATCGATGCCTATCATTTTTTTATAATTATGGGCTGTTTCATCATTTGAAAAAAACAAAATCAAAAATTGCGAGAAAATAATGAGCGGAATGGTTTTGCGAAGCCATATTCTATACTTTGCAATAGAATTCATTGAAATTAACAAAATCAAAAACCACAAAAAGGGCAATAAGAATGCAAAACGATTGAATCTAAAGGATTTGATAAAAGTAATATCTGAAATCAAAAATTCTATAAATGGATAAAAAGCCTGCCACAATACTATTAAAAATATCGCTTTCATGATATTTTTAGACCATTTATTTTTTTCTATTCCAAAATAACTTATCAAAAACAACACAAAAATCAAGAGCGAGATAAAAATAGAAATATGATAATGCGTACTAAAGAAAAAGCCAAAGAATTCAGAAATCGTTCGCCCAAAATTGGGCATTTCGGTGTAGAGATTATAGGCTACCCTATGGGATCTAAATCCTTTTAAGAAAAGCATTCCATAGATAAATTGAATATTTGCCAAAACCGTTCCGACACAAAATGCTATCCAAGCATAAATCCATTTCATTACATGATCGTGCTTAATAATTACTAGATATACTAGATAAATATTAAACAAAATAATCATTTCTATGCCCGACCATACAAATGAAGAGAAAAAAGGAAAGGTGAAAAATATCAGAAGTGTTGCTAAACTTTTTTTATTGTAATAAAGTCTTGCAAAACCAAAAGCGAGCAAAGGCATTCCCATTACGGAAAGTCCAAAAGGCGTAAAAAACTGGATAGACGTAAGTAATAAAGAAGTCGCTACCAAGACATTTTCATTCAATCTTGGCAAAGTCATATATTTTTTTATAAATAAATAAAATGAAATATAGCCTATTGTTTTGAGAATATATTGCCCTATAATATATCCATAAAAAATCCCGAAAACATTACAAATATTAGCTATAAACGTAAATCCTGAAGGCATTACATTGCGGGGCAACCCATGCATGAGTTGCGCTATTTTCACTTCATTGAGTAGCGAATGCATGACACCATTTTGTTTCATAATATGAAGCCAAACCAGCTCTCCTTCTAGCGTATCATGAATACGGATATAAGAATCTTCTCCCAAAATAACATAAGGTAAAAAAAAGCTGATTGTCCACACACAAAATCCTCCCCAAAAAGCAAAAGAAAAATGCGATAAAATATGCTTTATATAATGTTTCAAATTTTTCATTAATTTTGGTTCAAGATGCGTCGGTTAGTTTCATTCCAATAGAAAGAATTTTCTTTGTAAATCCATTGAAAAATAGGCGCAAGCAATCCTACAAAAAACAATGCCCACAAATATGCGTATGTCACCTGAAAATAAAATTGTAATAAGGCAATCAATCCAATAAGTATGAATACACGCAGCATTCGGTTTTTGCCCAATCGTGGTGTAGTAGCAGGATCTATATAGAAAAACAACACGAAAAACAACAACGAACTATTGAATAAAACATCTAGTGAAAAGTTCGAAGTATCCAATAACCATTGTATCCCCACATACAATATTACAAAAAACAATACATCCCATCTAAAAAGGGCCGTACTAAAAAGAAAACACAACGAAGAGGACACAAAAACCAATGCCAAAAGCCAGTCCCATCTCAAATCGGCCAATTGTAATTGCCCTACAAACAATAATAAGAAACACAACCCAAAAAGGGAAGGATTGACCCAATGTTTATAATTATTATTAAAAATATATTTGAAGCCTATAGAAAATAATGCAGCCAACCCAAACAAAAAGGTATAATCGGCTCGAAGCATAATAGCAATAGATAAAGCGGATATAATAGCACTTTTCATAGACTGAATAGAAACATGAAATCCCAAACAAAAAAGCCCTTGTACAAGAACAGATACGCCCAAAACAACGCCTACATGGATATATGAAATATCCCAACCCAGCATTTCTCTGCCATACACTATCAAAAACACTAAAAGTAAAATTTGTAAAGTTCTAACGTCTTTTACCATCTATCCAGATACTCTTTTTTAAAAATATGGAGCAAAAGTAATTTTTTTTAGTTAATTATTCCTTTTAAATTTCAAATTTATTTTTTCAAACTTGGAATAATCAGAAGGCTTTATCTTTGGGTTTTTAAAAAATCAAAATGAATAGGATCGAGAAACTCCAAGAGGCATTGAAGCAAGAATATATACAAGAAAATCAAGCCTATCAATCCTTATTGCTGTCCATGAACTTTCTAGAGCGCGTTGAGAATGGGTTCTCATGGTATCCATTGGCTATAGACGATACGGGTTTTACACTGGGCGAATATCCCTATCTGAAAGTTTCTATTGATGAAAAAAAACTACAATCTCATCAATTCAAGGCTGGTAGCATCATTCATTTTTTTCAAAATCAAAATGGCGATATTACCGAAAATAGCCTCAAAGGAAGCATTTATTATATTTCAAAAAATACGGCCAAAATCATCTTGGAAGCCGATGATTTTCCCGAATGGCTTCATAATGGCAAACTGGGCATGATAGCAGCTTTTGACGAAAAATCGCTGCGCGAAATGGAAAAAGCACTCAAGCAAATTTTGATTGAAAAAGACACGCCCGCAGCTCTTTTGAGAGATATTCTTTATAACGATAAGAAAGCGAATTTTCAATCCAAAACATTTTTTCCAAAAAATCAAAATCTAAATACCTCTCAAATACAAGCGATTGAAAATATTTTGGGAGACAACATTATTACCGTTCTTCACGGGCCTCCAGGCACAGGAAAAACTACTACTTTGGTAGAAGCTATTTATCAAAAATCCAAAATTGAAGGGAAAATTCTTGTGTGCGCACCTAGCAATAACGCGGTAGATTTATTAGTAGAAAAATTGGCAGAAATTCAGGTTCCTGTTCTAAGAATTGGGCATTTGAGCCGTATCAATGAAGAAGTAATCCATCAGACTATTGAATATAAGATAGAACAATCCAAGGAATTTCAAGACATCAAAAAACTGCGCAAACAAGCCGATGAATACCGCCGAATGGCAAATAAATACAAGCGAAATTTTGGAAAAGAAGAACGCGAACAAAGACAACTGCTGCTAAAAGAAGCCAAAGATTGTGTAGCGCATAGTAGAAATATTGAAGATTATTTAGTATCCAAACTTTTGGATCAAGCCAAAGTCATTTGTACCACATTGGTAGGTTCGGTCAATCATTATCTCAAAGATTTTATATTTGACAGTTGTTTTAT
>Ga0208597_1000111_pt1 | contig 29869 bp, 21 predicted proteins | sample LakMenEpi05May12_FD_150673 | JGI IMG/M metagenome (GOLD analysis project Ga0208597, IMG submission 150673) | Freshwater microbial communities from Lake Mendota, WI - 05MAY2012 deep hole epilimnion (SPAdes) | ecosystem: Environmental > Aquatic > Freshwater > Lake > Epilimnion/Euphotic zone ...
CAGTCCTTTTCGGTCAAGTAGACATTGTCTATCTGTAGCGCACTACAGGTAGCTACATTGAAATTGGTGCGTTCTATTTCTAGCGTCAAGGAGGTACTAGGGAATGTGAAATCGAGCGATACCGGTACACTTGCAGCCGAAGAAGCTAGGAGCGCTCTGCGAAGGGTAATAGAGCCTGTACCAGACATACGCGTTATTTCCAATGATCTTTTACTGTCTTATGGAAATAGCCTCTTCTTTGAATCTCAAGCAAAATATGTGAACATACATTTCAATCTTGGTTATAATACATTTGTTCAAGATAAGTTTACTGCGCTAAATAGTCAGTTACGTTTTTCATATTTATTTCATTAGTTAACCAATATGCAAAAAAGTATCTAAATGAATATTTTATGTTTTGATCTGAAACTACATAGCTACAGAATCTTCCACAGTTCTATTTGCTTTGACTACAAAATCATCAATTTTAACTTGTAAATCATCCAAATGAATTTGGCTCAATTGATTGAGCATGAGTAATGAATCGATTTGAACTATTTCGCTTTTAAGCGTGTATAAATTATTATAAAAAGCGGAATCTACTTGGGTAGAATCGACTACGGACTCCAATTTTTCTTTCAATTCCGAGAATTTTATTTTGGCGCTAGCAATTTTATTTTCTTGTTTATTAAAATTTCTATATTTCTTAAAAACAAAGAAAACCGCAATAATATTGGTCAATAAAAAAAAGGCAATAAGATAAACATAGTATTTTTTAAATTTTTTCTCTTCGCTCATACTCGCTTAGTTTGATTTATGAATTTACGGATTCATTTTCTTCGCCTATTTCATTCACTTCTTTTACAAGAGATTGAAAACTAGGCAATTCGTCCAATGATTTTATGCCAAAATAATCTAAAAACTTATTGGTAATAGAATAAGTAATAGGATTTCCAGCTGTATCGCGTTTTCCCGATATTTGTATTAATTCTTTTTCTAGTAATTTATCTATAGCATAATCTGCCGAAACGCCTCGTATTTGTTCTATATCCAATTTTGTACTATGGGGATTGAAAGCAATTATAGACACGGTTTCCAATGCGGATTTTGACAATTTCTTGGTTTGATTGGATTCAATATATTTGGCAATAAATGGATAATTTTCCTTTTTGGAAGCAAAGCTATATCCCAACGCTGTTTCGATAAGTTCAAAACCAAAAACAGATGCTTCAAATCGTTTTTTTATATGCTGAAGCTGCTCTAATGTCTGCTCAATAGAAATAGAACCCGTATCTTTTGCATTCAATACATCGGTAATTTCTTCGGCAGAAATAGGCTCGGGTGCTGTAAAAATGATGGATTGAATAATACTCTCTATTTGTTCCATTTAATCGTTTATTTTAAACCAACCTTCGGGGAATGCTTTCAAAATATCTTTGTGTGTATTTTCGTAAAACAACAACCTTCCCGACGCATCATAAAGTGGACGCATATCAATTACTGTAGTGGTGCCTTTAAAGGTATACTTATCTATTTTTATAGGGAATTTCTTTCCATATAAATCTAAAACGGTAGTAATATAATTGGCTAAATCGTATCCCAAAAATGCTTCCGATGGAATGTCATCGGTAGTCAATTCAAAATATCTTTTCTTAATATCATCCATATCGCTTGAGTTTTTTCGCAAGAAAAAATCCGTGTGAAGGTTTGCATTCAAAGCCGCTAAATTTTCTTTATTTATTTTATTTGAATTCGCCCACGAACTGTGTCCATATACTTGTATAACCTCATCGATACTTTTCAAACTCGCCAAAAAATCATTGATTTGATTTTCTTTGTATTGTGTAATCAAAAAAATATTTTTCTTCCCTTTTTCAACTACCTTTGAAAAATTGATAGAATCTACTATAGGGACAAATTTTATTCGATTGGTACCATCTTTTTCCGAAGCATATTTTAGGTAATTTGCCATTTTCCGCTCGAATTTATTTTCATTGTCATAGACGTAGAATATTTCGCTTTCTTTTTCGGCAGTATTTTCTGTAATACTGTGATATATATCATAAAAAAGTCTATTTTTAGATGTATGTAATTTGAATACAAAAGGATTATTTTTAGCAATAATATCCGATGGATTCTGAGGCAAAAACATAGGAATTCTATTATTTTTGCAATATTCCGCTACAATCAATGCTTGTTTGGTATGAAAAGGCGCCACAATAGCATCTACATACATATTTTCCAATTGATTGAGAATAGATTTGGTTACCGAATCGCTTTTTTGATTGTCCCAAACATGAATTTTAAATTTTGCGTTTAATTTCTTAATTTTGGTCATGGCTACATTTACACCTTCCCAATATGCCAAAGCGTCGCGCTGAATGGCATTGGTTTTAATATCCCGGATTGGCAAGATATAAACGATGTTATACACCTTTTTACGATCTTGTTTTAACTCATCTAAAAAAGCATAAGGATTGGCAATAACTTCACCTGTACCATTATCATCATCGTCATCGTCCTGTGCTACTGCAGGAATCGTCAACATCAACAAGAAATAAAGAACCCAATTTTTCATGTGTATATTTTTAATTGTACTATTATAAATGTAACTCTTATTCCCATTCTATCGTAGCAGGTGGTTTGGAACTAATATCGTATACAACTCTATTGATTCCTTTCACACTATTAATGATATCATTGGAAATTTTTGCTAGCAAATCATACGGCAGATGAACCCAATCGGCAGTCATTCCATCTACAGAATGTACACATCGAAGCGAAACCACCTCTTCATACGTTCTTTCATCGCCCATTACACCTACACTTTTTACGGGGAGCAAAATGGTACCACTTTGCCATACTTTGTCATACCATCCTGAGTCGCGCAAATGTCTTGAAAACACCTCATCAGCATTTTGCAATAATTGCACACGATCTTTAGTTACTTCACCCAATATTCGGATAGCCAATCCTGGCCCTGGGAAAGGATGTCTTTTTAATATTTCAGGCGATACGCCTAAGGTATTTCCTACATTACGCACTTCATCTTTGAATAAAAAACGAAGGGGCTCTATAATTTTAAACCCTAATTTTTCGGGCAATCCACCCACATTGTGATGCGATTTAATAGTAGCACTAGGACCATTAACCGAAATGGATTCAATTACATCGGGATAAATAGTACCTTGCGCCAAAAATGTAACGCCTTCTATTTTCTTTGCTTCGGCTTCAAAAACCTCTATAAACACTCGCCCAATGGCTTTTCTTTTTGCTTCAGGATCCGTTTGACCTTTTAATTGAGAATAAAATGCTTCCGAGGCATCTACACCTATCACATTGAGTCCACTCGCTTTATAGGACTCTAAAACTTGTTCAAATTCATTTTTTCGGAGCAATCCATTGTCCAAAAAGATACAATACAATTGCTCTCCAATAGCTTTGTGCAAGATATATGCAGCTACCGACGAATCTACACCACCGCTAAGCCCCAAAATGACCTTATCATTTCCTACTTGCTCTCGAATAAGCGCTACTTGCTCATCTACAAAGGCATTTGAAGTCCAATCCCCTTTGCAACCACATGTTTTAATCACAAAATTATGAAACAATTCTTTTCCTTTATCCGAATGGGTTACTTCTGGATGAAACTGAAGACCATAAAAAGGATTTTCAAAAACACCTTCTTTAGATGCCAATACAGCAACAATACCATTTTCGGTTTTAGCTACAATTTCAAAATCGGAAGCTACCTCTTTGATGCTATCACTGTGGCTCATCCAAATAGTAAGTGCATCGCCTAAATCATCAAAAAGATTGCATGATTTTTCGATTTTTATCTGTGCGCGACCATATTCTCTTACGCTGCTCTTCTCTACTCTTCCGCCCAATAAATTCATGGCATACTGTGCACTATAACATATCGCTAAAATAGGCAATTTACCTATCATTTTTCTAAGATCAATTTCGGGGTGTGTATCATCTAGACAAGAAGCTGGGCTCCCCGAAAGGATAATTCCCTTGATGCTTTTGTCGTTAAAATCTATTTCTTTAAAATAAGGAACAATTTCTGAATAAACATTGAGTTCGCGCACTCTTCTAGCTATAAGCTGTGTATACTGCGATCCAAAATCATAAATGACTATTTTTTCGTTCATTGTTGTTCTTATTTATCTTTAGTTTTTCTAAAATTCAAGAAATTCAATAAATTATCAAAATCTTTTCTATAAATGATAGCCGCTCCTCTTTTATTGATATATTTTGAATTTAGAGGATCGTTGTCAATTGTAGTATAAAATTTGCTTCTCAAATTTCCAGACGGTAAAATTAAGTATTCTATATCAAAATCGCCTCCAAAAAAAGCACTATTTGAATTTGTACTCGTATTTTGTCCAAAATCATAGTTTCCACCAGCATTAAAAATCAAACGATCATTGAATAATTTCTGCGACATAGCCACTTTTATATTATTTCGATTTATATCAGAGCTATAACTTTGCGTATAATTACTATACTTAAAATCAAAATTGAATCCCTGAATAGTTTTCCCCAACCAATCCGAGATATATCCCGAAACAGTACCTGTAACAAGGTCTAAAGCCGTATTAGAGAAATCGGTTCCTTGCAATCCTACTTTTTCAAATCCCGTAACATTCGGTGGGAAAAATCGCTGTAATGCCAACAAACCAAATATCTGACGATTCATTTCATTCTCATTATTTTTTGTAGTCGTTTTAATGGACTCAAAAGCGCTGAGAAGTGTAGGGTTATTTTGCTCAATATCAATATCATAGCTAATAGAAGGCTGCACCAATTTCTTTTTCATATTGAGTGTTACATTTACCTTTACTATATTCTTAGCTGCCGCAATAATAGTCTGATCTGTTGTTTGTCCATAATATGCTTCTACCAATTCTTGTGCAGAGGCTCTTGCTTTAAAAGTAGCACTGGCATCAATTTGAGATTGCCATGGATCGCCTAGAAACTGAATTTCTCCACCGGGATTGAGATAGAAGGTTCGCTGAATAAAATTTTGGAAGGTAAACAAATAAGTTCCGCCGGCAAGAGTATATGTTCCTTTTATATCCATATCGGTTTCGGGAGACATTTTGAAAGCTATTTTACCTTCACCTGTACATTCCACCTTATCTTGTGTAGCAGGATCAAACAAAATTGTTAATCTTCCCGTTTTATTGATCGTAAAATTAAAATCAAGATTGACTCCACTTAATTTTCGCTTTTTAGTTTTCAAATTTTCAGCGTCTAATTTTTTATTAGGATTCTTATCTATAAATTCATAAAAGTTATACTTTTCAGTATTTTGCGAATTATTAAAAGCAATGGTTAAATTAGATCCACTTAAATTTTGCCCTTTTGCGGCAATAGTAATTCTATCGTTTATAGCTCCTGTAAAATTAGCTGTAATATCAGCAAAAACAGTACCATAGAAACTATTATTATTTACATAGGTGGTATTCATACAGAAAAAACGCTTTGAAGAAGCTTCTATATCCAATTTAAAATTATGCAAATTTTGATGTGTAATTCGTCCTGAAGTTTTCCCAATATTATTATACTCATCATGAAGTGTAACATCATGAAATTCTATTAAATTTTTACTTAAATTAATTTTTTGGTTCTTAAACGTATACCCAGTATGAATTGTATTTACCTTTGTAAACAAGGTATCTATATTTATTTCGCCTTCTATATTTGGGTTATCAAATGTACCTTGACACAAAAGATTTGCTCTTAGATTACCATCCATATTATAAACATACTCTTTCAAAAATGCATTCAATATTTTAGGATTTAACCTACTCAAATCTATTTTTGCGATAAAAGAATCTTTCTTAAACTTTGGAAAATAATCCGCTATTACATGTAAAGATGCATTTTCTCCTTGTAAATTAAGGTCCGTTAGGATTTTATCATCCACGGATTTACTTTTTATCTTTACATCGCCTAACTTTGTATTTTCTATAATTAAATCTTTTACTTCAACATTAGCAATTGGAGATGGATTTTCAAGTATATTATTAATAGACAAATTACCTTCTAATGTACCGTAATTCCCTTTCAAATTTGGTAAAAATCCACTAATAATTTCGTTTAGTAAAATACCTTCAAAATCGAATGACACCAGATTTTTATTTTCAGGGTTTTGAATGGTATTAATCTTTAGTTTTTGGTTATCTTTGAAAAAAGTTAAATCTTTTATCGTTAATTTTTTATCAATTGGATTATAGGTCAAATTATTTGCAGCATCTACATTCCATGTTTTTCTATTGAAATACGATGTAAAAGGAAGCACTATGAAACTATAATTTCCTTCATCTTTTACTAAAGTAGCATTGAATTCTACAAAATTGGGGGCTTTTTTATCCATTAATTCTGCATTAAACTTCAAACCTTTTTTAATATCTTTTAAAGAAGCGACAAAAGGAGTTGCTGCTAATTTTCCATCAACAAATATACTATCTAGTTTTAAATATGTATTAAAATTGGATAACGTGGATGTACTCGTTATACTTAGATTGGGTACAAAAGCATTAGCAAATGTGGTATTCAATAATTCTCCATTGACAATCAGCTCATTTCTATTCCCATAATAATCTGCTTTAAGAGTTCCTTTTTCAATATTTTTCAATAAATTAACAAAAAGCGTTGAATAATTTTTTATTTCATTAAGGCTGACTTCCAACGAAAAATAGGACTCCGATAATTTCGTTTCCTGCACTTGATTATCATTAAAATTAAAATAATTGATCAAATAATTTTTAAACAAATCTGGCAATTCAGAAGGTTTAAAATCCCCTTGCATTTTTGCGGTAATTTCTTTTGAGTTAATGTCAATAATTCGATATTTTTCATTAACAATAGTAGAATTCAACCTTAAATTCGAAAATTGATATTCCTTATGTTTATCAAATGTATTATCTAATATTTTTAGATCATTCAACGTAATATTTCCATTGATATCATCAATATTTTTACCAATAAAAAATGCATTAACTTTTGATGTAACCATCAAGTCCTTACTCGTAAAATTAAGTTTTTTGAGATTCGCATGCTGTAAGTCAATGAACATTTGTAACTCAGGCTTAGATTCGGATAGCGAAAAGGAACCTGTAGAGGTCATCATTAAATTTGGATCCGAACAAGACACACTTCCTTGAAATTGTTTTTTAATAAAATTTCCGTTTAATGCAATATTATTATATGCATAATTATTGAATGTAATCGAATGAATACGGCCCTTCATAAATGAATTTAAGTCTTCAAATTTAAATCCTTTTCCATTCATATCAAAGGATGCAGATAAATTTGAAATACTCGTTTCGGATTGCATAAAGTTTGAAAGTTCAAAATTTGAAACATCTATTCCCCCTTCATAAGTAGAAATAGGCGCTTCAAAATCAAACTTTACATTCTTTAAGTTCAACGAACCAATATCTGATTTAAGATTTCCATGTAAAGCAAATTTTGAAAAATTACCCTTATAGCTTCCTATATAGTGCATTTGTCCTAGACGTGAAATATTATCAGGTAGTTTCAATCCTTTAAGAAAATATTCCATATCCTTCTTTTGAGCAGAAATAGACGTAATATTTGCAATTATATCAAGTTTCTCAATTGGGAATAATGAAGTTACATGAATATCGCCTTTTAGTTTAATGCCATTATTTGCTACTCCATCAAAATTTTTCAACATTAAATCATTTAAAGTTCCTTTAAAATTAGAATTAAATGAAATTTTATTTTGCTGAAATTTTTGAATATTTGAAACGAAATAACCTAAATCTTCTACTCCAAAACTGGATTTATTTAATGAAGCAGTTATTTTTATCTTTTTGGCAAATTGTAAATACTCCATCATGTGATGATAATCAAACCGAACATTTCCTTTAAAATGAGAATGATTTGTTTTAAAATCAAGTTGATTAGCAACCATTTTATAAGATGAAAAAAAGGCATTAGCTTTAAGATTATGTACAAATATCCCCGACTTTTCTTTAAAACTAAATAAATTTACTTTTGCCTGTATTGTTCCTGTTCGAGTTTTAAGATTATCCGCATTAATATTAATTTTAGAAACATCTAAGTCCGAAAATGCAATATGATGCTTATAAGCAACCGAACTCCCATTCTCATCTATAAATTTAAATTGACCTTCAACAAGTTTTAAATTTGAGACATCTAATTTTAAAGGTATGGTTAGATACTGAGGCTTTGTTTTATCTTTTGAAGGAATACTATTTTTATAAATATAAAAACTAAAAAAAGGTTTTTCAATCAATACCGATTTTACAGGTATGACACCATTATCTAAGGTTTTTCCATCAAAATCTAAATGGATATATTTTGCACTCCCATTGAGTAATTCATATTTGTATTTTCGATCAAATTGAATTTTAAAATCCTTCAAAATAACTTCATGCAACTTTAATTTGCTCAAAAATGAATTATTGCTTCCGTTTGTATTCGTAGCTCTATTATTCGGATTATTTCTCTTATTTTGACTAAATACTTTCACCAAATTAAGTACGCTATCTTTTCGCTCATTTTTCAAGTACACTCTAACGCCTTCAAGTTCAATTTTCTTTTCATTCAGCTCAAATCGTTTACTTTCAAAAATAGAATAATGATTATTAAAGCTTTTAATATATAATACGGTATCTTTTTTTAAATCCCTAAGCAAGATACCTTTTAATCTAATTGAAGTTAACAAATCAATATCTACGTGATCTATTTTGATCTCTGTATTTAATTGCTTAGATAAATTTTTAGTAGCAAAATGTACTAGTTTATTTTGAATAAATGGCAATTGAACAGCTCCAACCAAAATAAATAAAAAAACAAATAAGACTAAAAATAGTCTTAAAAAAAATATTAAAAAAGATGAAAACTTAAACTTTAAATTCAACTTAAAATTGTTTTAAAATTAGACATTTGAGAAGAGGAATGTGTTTAATTTAAAAAAACTTTTCATCAATAATTTTACCATTACTCACTTTGATAAGACGTGCAGGATATTTTTCTATTAAAAAATAATTATGCGTTGCCATTAAAATAGCCGTATTATGATGTTTATTGATATACATCAGCAATTTCATAATTTCATCTGTAGTATCCGGATCCAGATTACCCGTAGGTTCATCCGCAAGAATTAATCGTGGTTTATTGAGCAAAGCTCTAGCAATTACAATTCGTTGCTGTTCTCCACCCGATAATTGATGTGGCATTTTATAGCTTTTATCTTGCATATTTACCAGCTGTAGTACTTCCTTTATCTTAGACTTAATTTCCATTTTATTGGTACATCCTGTAGCATTGAGCACAAAGACTAAATTCTGCTCAACGGTTCTATCCATCAATAATTGAAAATCCTGAAATACTATACCTAGAGATCTTCTTAGCGCATAAATTTTTCTTGGTTTTGATGTATTTAACGTAAAACCATTAACCGTTCCTTCTCCTACATTTAATGGCAATTCTCCATACAATGTTTTGAGAAGACTACTTTTTCCACTTCCTGTTTTTCCAATTAAATATACAAATTCTCCAGCCTCAATATTTAAATTCACTGAATTTAAGACCAAAAAATCATTTTGATATATACTTGCGTCCTTTAAGACGATAATAGACTCTCCCACACTTATAGTTTTAATTAATCTGCAAATTTAAATCAAATTAGATATACTATCAATATAGTTTTAAACAATAAGACTAAAATTGTATTAAAAAAAAAGACCGCCTCAAAAGAAGCGGTCTCAATTATTTCAAAAGATTAGATTAGATTATTCGAAAGAATAAACTTCGATTTCTGCTCTATTATCTTTAGTGTTATTGTATTTAGCTCTTGAATCACCAAATCCTTCTGTTTTAGCATTAGATACATTTACACCTTTCATGCGTAAAGTACCTGCAACTTTTTCAGCTCTTTGAAGAGACAATGCTTTACTACCACCTTTATAAGCGTTACCATTGATAACAACTGTATAGTTAGGATTGTTTTTCAACAATGTAGCAACTCTTTGTAAAGTTTCAACTTGATTTGGAGCAAATGTAGTTCCATTAGCAAAGAATACTTCAAAGCTTTGAACTAATTTATTTTGTTTAGCTGGAGTTGTTGGAGTTGCTGGAGTTTCAACTGGAGTTGTTGGAGCTACAGTATTTGGAGTTGTAGCAGCATCAGGACAACCTTGGTTAGCAGCAGAACCTTTGTCAAATGGACATTTGTCTTTGCTATCACCTAAACCATCACCATCTGAATCTGGACAACCAAAGAATTCTGGTTTACCAGCTACATAAGGACACTCATCTACGTTATCAGCAATACCATCACCATCAGAATCAGCAACTTTTGTAGTAGCAGCAACTGCAGAAGCAGCAGAAGCACTTCCACAAGAACCTAAAGCATACATACCTCTCAAGTTTGCTTGATTGTAGTCAAAGCTATTATCAACTTTCCATTTTCTTCCAGCCTCTAATTGTATAGAGAATCTGTCTGACGTACGGAAATTGAAACCTAATCCTGTAGAAACACTCATATTGATATCATCAGCACCTGCATTATTCCAAGTACCTATTGAAGAAATCCAGTTTACACTTGGACCTGCATAGATATATGGAGCAAAAATTGCATTTTCTTTCAACAAAGTTCCAGCAAATTTGAAAACACCTTCCAAAGATACATCAACCATTTGAGCTGGTCTGTAACCAACTAAATATTTGTTATATCCAGGGTAGTTTGTTCTGCTTGTATTTGGATACCATACGTTTCCAAAAGCACCATTTAATCTAGCATCAAATGCTTTGCTAATTCTTTTTTGAACATTTACACCCAATAATGTAGTGTATTGATCCAATAAGAAATTTTGACCTGTAACTGGACCTTCGTAACTCACGAAAGATGCACCAGCACCTACAGACCAATTACGAGAACACCAATTTTCATTTGGCATTGGCTCAGAAGAAGCAGCTGTAGCAGCATCAGCAGAAGCTGGAGCAGCAGCACCACCAAAATTATAACCCAATCTTAAATTAGTTTGAGTATAATTATAAGCATCTCCCAAAGCAGCTTTGTAAGAAGTTTCAAAAGCAGCAGACCATTTTTCATTAATTGCATAAGCAAAACCAATTCCAAAAGGAATGTAAGGATTTACATTATCAGAACCAGCACCACCTTCTGTAGTACCTCTGCTATTGTTTCCAATCTGATTGATCAAATTTGCACCCAATCCAGAGAAGATATAAGGAGCAAAAGATGCGTTTTCTTTAAGGATGTAACCGTTATTGAATTTGTAAACCAAATTCAAACCACCATCCCAAAATTCAGCTAAGTTGTACTCCATTCTTCCTTTAGTAGCTGTATTATAGCTTGCTGGAAGTGCTTGTGGAGAACCACCTAATTGGTAATAAGGATAATAAGCTGTTCCTTGTGTAAAATTAAATCTACCGTCGAAAGATTTACCTAAATATCTTTGGATATTCAAGTTAAGAGCACCTTTGTATCTTTCTAACATTAAGTATTGTCCATTGATTGGATTTACGAAATCTGTGAAAGCTACACCTGCTCCTACTGACCAACGGTTTGTAGCATTCTGAGCAAAAGATGCTGCAGTTAATGCGCACATTGTAAGTAGTAATAATGTTTTTTTCATAAAAATAAAATTTTTGTTTATTTGAATTTTCGATGCAAAGATAGATTGTTTTTTTTAATCACAATTTTTTTTTTCATTATTTTATAGTTTTTTAAAGCGATTGATGTCTCTTTTTGTTTTTTTAACCAAATTAGCATGCAACGCTTCTGTCAAATTTACGTCTTTTGAGTTTGCGATACAAATAATTACCCATAAAATATCGGCTAGTTCATCTTCAAAATTTAAATTTTCTCCCTCCTTGGCTATTTGTTCTCCATATTTCCTGGAAACTACTCTTGCTAATTCACCAACTTCTTCCATCAAGACACTCATATTGGTCAAAATATTAAAATACCCATTTCCCGTATTTTGAATCCAAGAATCTATTTCTTTTTGCAATGCTTCTATTGTCATATTTATTTGAATTAAATTTTAAAAGGATTTCTTTCTTGCCATACTTCAGGCTTTAATTTCTCTAAAAACAATGGTACAATTTTATTTACAACCGAGTTGTTTACCTTTAAATAATTGTATACTTTTATAGGTTGGGCACCTAATGTACTTTTGATTTCTTGAGCTGTTCTGCTCAAACATACCATTTCTCGCTGATGGTCATATCCTTTTTCAATCATTTTATACAAAATGAAATTATACAATTTATATATATCATTTTTTTGATAATCCAATCCAAGATAATGCACTTCTATATCATGTTCAAACTCAAAATAAGAAATAAAGCCTACCAATTGATTATGAATCAAATACCCCTCCATTTTAAAAACATCCGATTCTTGTTCTAAAAATGTTTTAAAATAATTTGAATTCAAATTCATAAGCTTGAATTTTGAACGTTCTAAGACATTTGAAAATAGCTTTTGGATTTCATTTTCATACACATCAAAGTTAAGTTTATCTATTGATATGACTTCGGTGTGTTCATTTAGCTTATATATTTTATTTTTTCGAATTCTATATTTTGAAGTTAGTGCATTTTGATATTCCTCAAAATTTATGAAAGGCGCGGATTTAAATATCATCTTATTTTCAACTTCAAATATTTCAAACCCTGATTTTTTATAAAAAGGATAATTTTCTGCGGTTAATTCTTCTGAGATTAAAAGGCCTATCGTTTTACAACTATATGGCTCCTCTACTTTTTGAATCATTTTTTGAATGTACTGATTCTTTTCTATATCTTTTATTTCACTGGAAAAGTATACTCCCGATTCACATGTAAAAATTAAATTACCTAAGGCAATAATTTTAGAATCAATCAAACTAAGTGATTTTTCTAAAAACAATTTTAATAACTTTCTTGCATTGGATACATATTTATAGAGCATCTCACCTTTAAATGCGACTATTTGGAAATAACACATCCCCACATAGCAATTATTTTTATCAACCAAAACAAGATATCTAAATTCCATTTCTTGATTTGATTTTTCCAAAGTAGACAAATATTGATACGATAAGAAAAAACGTGACTTCGGAATAAAGGCATTCCATTTTTGTTTGTCTATGTCAAAAATACTATTAAAAACAATTATTGAAGTCTCCAATGTTTATTAAAATTCTGAGTAAAACAACAAGACAAAACAAATAGTTCTTTAGTTTCTTTAAAAAGCATTTCGAATTTGAACAAATTCCGACAAAAGCATTGGATTTTCTTCCAAAGCATTTCCTATCACCACGAGATCTGCGCCGGCATGATATGCATTTTTCAATTGAGAACAATTTCGGATGCCGCCCCCTACTATTAACATTTTATTTTCAAGTATTTTCTTAGATTTTTTAATTATTTCTTCCGAAACAGGTTTTGCAGCACCACTTCCAGCTTCTAAGTACACGTATTCGTATTTCAAAATCTTAGCACTCAATATATATCGCTCCATTATATCAAATGAATTGGAAAAATTAGACGGGTCAAAATCTAAAACCTGCATGGTATTTGTTTTCTTCAAACCATCAAGTAATATATATAGCGTAGGAAACAATGGGACGTTTTCAAAAATTAATTCTTTGGCTACTTCAATCAATTGTCCAACTATAAACTCTTTTTTTTCAGACTGAAAAACAGAAAGTAATAATAACCCATCGGCTCTAGTGCTTCGTTGTTTATTATCTCCAGGAAAAATAATTACAGGAATTTTTGTACGATCTTTTAAATATTGAATAGTACGTTCAAAGAGTGATGAATCAATATGACCACTTCCTCCCACAAAAAGATAGTCTGGGCTATTTTGATTAATTATACTTATAAAATCATTTGAAAAAGAAAACTTATCTGGATCAATCAGAATTGCAAGTTTTTTGGCATTTTTATTACCAAAAAAAATATCATTTTGCATGCAATAAACTTCTTATTGTATTTTTTGCTTAGCTTGCATTTGATCCAATGGCAATCTTCTAGCGGTTATATAACGCTTGCTAAAATATTCGCTCTGGTTCAAATCTTCTATATGAACTCCTTTTGAAGAAGAAGAGTGCATCATTTTTATAACACCATTGGTCACTTCTACTACAATTCCAATATGTCCAATTACTCCATTCATAGTATTTCTACCCGAAAAGAAAACCAAATCGCCTTTTTGAAGCTCATCGCGGCTCACATATTGACCATAATTAACCATTTCTCTACTAGTACGAGGAAGTCTAAGATCGAACCAGTCAAATATGTATTTGATAAATCCACTACAATCAAATCCATTTTCTCTAACACCGCCCCAACGATAAGGTATTCCCAAAAAAGTCTTTCCTACACTGATTACGTTATCAACCGTAGATTGATACAACTTACTTGCGTAACTTGAGACTGTACTTTCTTTTCTCACATTCGATGAGGTGTCTCTTTTTATAGACTTTGAGAAATATTTTGAAAAAGTTGTTACTAAATTATCCTCACATTTTTCGTCAACAGCGTGTAAACCCTGAGATTGAACCGAAATCACCAAAAATAATGCAACTAATATAGTTATAAATCTTTTAATTTGCATTTTGTTATTAATTTTAGAATTAAATAATATTACCTAAAAAGTTGGCAAATATACTAAAATATTTTAATATGAATGATTTTTTTGAAAATGTTTATAAAGTTGTTGATAAAATTCCAAAAGGAAAAGTTACAAGCTATGGCGCCATTGCAAATTTCCTTGGGTCAAGAAAAAGTGCCCGCATGGTTGGCTATGCTATGAATCATTCCCATTTTCTTGAAAATCCTATCCCTGCTCATAGGGTTGTCAATAGCCAAGGAATTCTTTCTGGCAAACATCATTTTGGTATAGAAAATGAAATGGAAATTCTTTTAAAAAAAGAAGGAATAGAGGTGAAAAATGACAAAATCATTAACTTCAAATCTATTTTTTGGGATCCGAATATAGAATTATTATAAGACTACAATTTTTTTTCTTTAATTTCGTTCTTCAAAAAATCAAATTTAAAAACATGTCAGTTACAAATAAGCCCCTATATGATTTTCACTTAGTAGATCTTATTAAGGTATTTATTTTATTCAAAAAACAAATACTTTCAATGACTATTCTAGCACTAATCAGCTCTATAATTATAGCCATGATATTGCCTGTATACTATGAATCTAAAACGATTATTTATCCAAATAATTTGACGCTTGCAGACAAAAATAGCATTTTTGGTCAACAACAAAACCAGTCGGAATTTTCATATTATGGCAATAAATATGATGCAAATAGAATTTTATCATTTGCTAATTCTTCCTCGGTTATTGATTATATCATCAATAAATATCAGTTGGTTTCACACTATGGATACAACAAGGATGAAGCTTTTATTTATACCAAAACAAAAGAAGATTTCTTAAAAAATTATGCTGCTTTTAAAAACGACAGAGATGCTATAGAAATCATTTTATTGGATACGGATAAAGACTTATGTGCAAAAATGGTCAATGATATTGCAGATAAAATCAATCAGTTATCCATAGAACCTATCAAAGAAAATAGAATCAAGATTGTAAAAATGCTTGAAAAAGAAATAGCTGAAAAATCTTCATTATCAATTAAATCCACAGATATGGATGAAGAATTAAAAGCGCTGAACAAATCATTGACAGAATATAAAGTTTCCACAAATGACAATATTGCGGCTATCACTGTTTTGGAAAAAGCCTTTCCCGCTGAGAAAAAATCAAAGCCCATTCGCTGGATGATCGTTCTTTTTAGCACATTAGGAATTTTTATAGCTTCTCTGCTCATAGCGGTTCTTTCTCTTCAATATAAATTTTTAAAAGAAAATCTTTAATTGAAAACAGCATCGTTTTTAAATAAACTTTCTATTGAAAAGCAAATCATCGGCTTTTCTTTTTTAGTATTGCTATTCATTTTTACGGGAATATACACCGAAACGCCTTTAGTTGCTGCAATTCCTTTTGTTATTTTGTCAGGAATTTTCCTTGGTCTACATTATACTTTTTTTTACTGGATTTTAATTGCTTCCATTCCATTATGTATTGTTTATGATTTTAATAGTAGCCTATCTACTGATTTCCCTACAGAATTTTTATGTATGGGCATTTCTGCTATGTATTGGATTCATATTTTACTAAGAAAAGAAAATCGTTTTCCCCAATTGGTAAAACATCCATTATTCCTCAGTATTTTAGGGCTTTTTCTATGGGCTATAATCACTTCTATCACAGCTCAAAACAAAATAATTGCATTGAAATACACCCTAGCCAAAACATGGTATATCAGTGTATTTCTCATGGCTTCATACCAAATCATTAAGACTACCGAAAATTTAAAAATCTTTTTTTGGACATTTTTCATTCCATTATTTTTCACGGTTATTTATAGTTTTACTCGAACCATTCTTGGAAATTTTGATTTTGAACAAACCAATCAATTTTCGCTACCTTTTTATGCCAATCACGTTTTGTATGCAACTACGATGTCTATATTCTTTCCATTTATCATATTGGCTATCAGTTGGTTAAAAAAAGGTACACTTCTCAGATTATTTTTGGTTTATAGTGCTGTCATAACATTGATTGCTATTTATTTTTCATATACTCGTTCCTGCTATATAGCATTATTAAGCGCATTCATTTTCATATTTTTAATAAAAAAGAGAAAAAGCATTCATGCCTTTATTTTGGTATCTTTATTAGCCATTGGATTTATTTTTATGATATCTAAGGAGTATAATTATCTAAAGCTACAGCCCGATTTTACTAAAACGGTCATGCATGGAAATTTCAAGGACCATTTAATTGCTACTTTTCAAGGCAAAGATGCTAGCAGCATGGAACGTCTCAATATGTGGATTAGTGTTTTAAGAATGTCTTCAGAACATCCAATTGTAGGAGTAGGTCCTAATAATTTTCCATTTACATACAAGCCCTATTCTTTATATCATTTTCATACATGGGTAAGCGACAATAGACTAAATCTATCTTGCCACAATTACTTTTTGTTGATGATTTCGGAGCAAGGCTACATAGGATTTCTATTATTTTTTGGATTTAACATATTGTTTTTGTACTATATAGAAAAATATTATCACCAAAGTAGAGATTCATTTCACAAACAAATTATACTCGCTCTAGGGGCATCCTATATCATTTTATTGGTTAATTTACTTTTTAGCGATTTGATAGAAACAGCTAAAAACGGATTTTTCTTTTATTTTTTGATAGCAATACTAATTCAATCAAAAAAATGGATAGCAGATGAGTCAAAACGATAGCATATTTTTTGAAACTATGCTCATGCGAGGTGAAAAAATAAGACTTTGGCCTTATCACTACAAAAGAATTGAAAAAACATGGCGTTATTTTTTTCCTTTTACAACAATTCCCTCTTCAGACTATTTACTATCAGAAATTAATAAACAAATATCTATTAAAAGTTTTGAGAAAAAAATTAGATTAAATTTTGGGTATAATCATTTAGAAATTATTTCTCAAGAGTTTGAAAGTGAAATACATAAATCAAGTATCATAAAAAAGTTAATCATTTACTATGATGAAAAAATAAACGCTGATAAAAACAATTTTAAAACTACAGAAAGGATCATATATGACAATTCCATGAAATTTGCATGGGATAATCATGCTGACCAAGCCATCATATTAGATAAAAATAATCATATTGTAGAGACGAGTATTGCCAATATTTTATTTATCAAAGACCAAGAAATACATACCCCTTTATTGCAAAACGGTTGTGTGGAAGGCGTATACCGAAGTTATTTAAAAGAACGAATATTAAAATCCTCCCGATTGAAATGGATAGAAAAAAATATCTCCTTAGATAAAATCAAATATTATGATACAATATTGACTATCAACGCTTTAAAAGGCATTAATTATGCGAAAATTATTTAAAATGTTGAATATTAAGGTTTTTCAAAAAAAAAAACATAAAATTAATTCAATCCCCCTTATATTTGCACCCCTAAATAAAAATTTTAACTAATGAGAAAAGCAGATGTAATAGCTAAAATAGCTGAAAATACAGGTGTTCCAAAAGTAGATGTATTGGTAGCTGTAGAACAATTTTTTAAAGAAGTAAAAACTTCATTAGAAAATGGTGAGAATGTATATGTAAGAGGATTTGGTAGCTTCATTATCAAAAAAAGAGCAGCAAAAATTGGTAGAAATATCAAAAAGAATACAACAATTAATATCCCTGAGCATAACATCCCTGCTTTCAAACCTGCAAAAGAATTTGTAGAGAAAGTAAAATCAAGCAAAAAAATTAAATAATTTTTGATTTTGAAAAAAATATCGTTTTTATTTTTAGCCATTACCGTAATTTCAGCAATTATAGCATTTATTTTTATTCCTACCAAGTCTAAAAAAGTAAATGAACCCATGGCTATGGAAAAAGCAATATATACACTAGAGCAGCATGAAGAAAAATTCATGCAAAATGCTAGTGAATTAATAAAATCTAAAGCTGATAGCTTAATTCAAATATATAGTAACAGTTCGGACAGCTTATCAAAAGTTCAAGCGCTCAGCAGTATTATTAACTATTTTAATAATATTCAAAATCCAGAACTTGCTTCGCTATATGTATTAAAAAAGGCTGAAATTATCAAAAATTCTAATTCATGGGAAATTTGTGGAGATAATTTCATCAATCTTTTTTCAGATTCAAAATTGGACACTTTATTAATAAAAGATATTTCAAACAAAGCAACTTATTCATTTGAAAAAAGCTACAGTACCGATACTAATAAACCTTCAGCTAAGTTAAAACTAGCTCAAAGTTATATGGAGCTTCAAAGCGAACCTATGAAAGGAGTTCAAATCTTGCTTTCAATCGTAAAAAAAGATTCTATGAATGGCCCAGCAAATTTATTGCTAGCAAAATTTGGTTTAGTCTCAGGACAATACGACAAAGTTGAACAACGATTGAAAAAAGTATTATATTTGCAACCGAATAATGTAGATGCTCTTTTGATGCGTGCAGAAATGTATTCACAAACGAACCGAAAAGAACAAGCTGAAAAAGATTTACAAAAAATAATTGATATACCAGGAATTGAAGCTCCTTTAAAAGAGCAACTTCGCATGGCTATTAAAAGCTTAAATAACAATAAAAAATAACAATTTATATAACCCTTTAAATTAAAGACTATGCCTTGTGGTAAAAAAAGAAAAAGACATAAAATAGCAACTCACAAAAGAAAGAAAAGATTAAGAAAAATGCGTCATAAAAAGAAAAAATAATTTTCTTTTTGAGAAATTGGACTGAGTCCAAAATCCATTTATTTAATAAATTTATAAAAATATAATGTCTGTCTTTGCAGGCATTATATTTTTATTTGTGTAAACTATTGTATGAACAATATTGCTAGAGAATTAATAATACAAGCTGCCGAACACGGCTGTGAAATGGCCTTGCTAGAGAATGGTGAGTTGGTAGAATTTCACAAAGAAAATATTACTACACAATTAAATATTGGAGATATTTATTGGGCTAGAGTCAAAAAAATGCTTCCTGCTCTGAATGCTGTATTTGTGGATATTAATGAAGATAAAGAAGCGTTTTTACACTATACTGATTTGGGAGAGAATTTTGGTTCTATTCAAGATTTTTTCAGAAAGCTAAAAGGTGATAAAAACCTGAAAATTGAACAATATACTTTAAAACCTTCTCTTGAAAAAAATAGAAAAATTGAGGAGTTATTAGCTAAAAATGACCTGATTCCGGTTCAGATATTAAAAGAGCCTATATCATCTAAAGGTGCTAGATTGAGTACTGAAATATCTTTTCCGGGTAGATATGTGGTATTAATTCCATTTGAGAATAGCATCAATATTTCAAAAAAAATCACCGATAAAGATGAACGAAAACGACTACATGATATCGTATCGAGCATCAAACCAAAAAACTTTGGTGTAATTCTTCGTACCGTATCAAGCGGGAGAAGTGTAAAAGATATTCATGAAGATATGAATATGCTTTTTAAAATATGGGAAAATACCTGCCAAAAAATATCAAAAGCGGATAATATAATTAAAGTATTTGAAGAAGCTGGGAAATCCAACACACTACTTAGAGATTTTCTAAACGATAGTTTTACTAAAATAGTAGTAAACAATAAAGAGATTGCAGATTCAATTGCAGATTATATTTCACAAATAGCACCTGAAAAGAGTAAAATAGTTCAACGAGTAAGCGATGGAACTTTACTTTTTGAAAAACTGGGTCTTAATTCAAAAATTAAATCTTCTTTTAATAGAACCGTTTTATTACCAAGTGGTGGCTATTTGGTCATTGAGCATACTGAAGCCATGCATGTAATAGATGTGAATAGTGGTGTAAACACCTTTAAAAAAATGAATTTGGAGGGAGATGAAGCTATTCTAAAACTCAACAAAGAAGCTGCCGTAGAAATTGCGCGACAAATAAGATTAAGAGATTTAGGGGGTATTATTTCTATAGATTTTGTAGATTCAAAAAATGCCGAAATAAGAGAGCAAATTTTTGAAGAAATGCTAAAAGCAATGAAACCCGATAGAGCCAATCATACCATTCTTCCCTTATCAAAATTTTGTGTCATGCAAATTACACGAAGTAGAGTTAAACCTCAGGTTGTGGTGAAAAATCAAGAACATTGCCCATCATGCAATGGTTCGGGCAAAATATCTTCTTCTATATTAATTACGCATTCCATTCACCAGAAGTTAAAAGCACTTTCTTTGGAATATAATTATCTTATTATTGAAGTACACCCTTTTATTTATTCTTTTTTAAAAATTGGATTTATAAGTACAATCTTAAAATGGCAATGGAAATATAAATGTCGTGTATTGCTTACTAAAAACTCAGACCTTGGAATTAATGAGTATCATTTTTATGATAATAAAAGAAATTCATTATAGACTATAGAAATAATCAGAATTAAAATCGATTTCACCAAAGAATGGTTCATTACATGATAAAAAAAAAGGCAGCTACTTTATATAAAGTAGCTGCCTTTTTTCATTGCAATTATAAGCAAATCTTACTTGGTTACTATCAATTTTCTAACAATAGATTGATTATCATTTACTAAGTTAATCAAATATTCTCCTGCAGCTAAAGACTTCACATTGATATTATGATCTAATAAATTGTTCTTAATATCTACTTCTTGAGAATAGACTACTTGTCCCAAAACATTAGACATTGAAACGGTATATTTACCATTTTGTATACCAGAAGCAAATAATTTAGTAGTAGCATTTGCTGGATTTGGATATAAATTTAAATTCAAATCTTTTAAATTTTCAACAATTCCTATTGTTTTCTTACGCAAAATTCCAGTTGGCAAAGAGAATGATTTCTCTCCACAAGAATTTTTAACTCGTAGCGTTACTAAATAACTTCCTTCATTTTTATACGTATGAACAGCATTGTAATCCGAACTTGTTTTTGTATCCCCAAACGCCCAATAGTAATTGGCGCCAACAGAGCTTAAATTAACACAAAGAATTGTTAAGCTATCATCTACATTCGGTATCTGAATATTGAACGAAGCCGTTGGAGATTTATCTATTTGAACCAAAACAGATTTGGTAAGATTACCACAAACACCACTAATTGAAGCAGAATAAGAACCGGATTGATTAACAATGATAGAATTTGTAGTAGCTCCATTACTCCATCTTATTCTATTATTACTCAAGTTTGAGGTAGCAATAAGGGTTGCTTGATTACATCCTACTTTAAAGTTTGGTAAACTATCAAAATACATACCTGCATTTTTCATTAAATTGACTCTAATGCAATCTGTATACGTAAGACATCCATTAGAAATTGTCAAACAATAATCTCCAGTATTTCTTACTTTAAAAGTAGATGTAGTTGCACCCCCGGTCCATTTATACGTATAATTAGTTCCAGTCAATGGGGCTGTAAGTATAAATGAATCTTGACAAACTTCTACATCATTACCCAAATTGAAAACAGGCAACGCATTAAACAATACTTTAACACTATCTTCAGAAGCACAACCATAAAGAGCGTCGGTCATGGTCATTCTATAGGTACCTGGAAGAGATACCGTTAAAGTAGGTGAAGTAGCAGTTGTACTCCATACATAATTGTATGCCCCTGTATTGGATAAATTATTTTTCAAGACCTCACTAGGTCCACAAGAGTTGATATCAGATCCTAATTCTAAAGATGGATTACTTTGAAGATTTGCCCATATTGAATCTGAATTTTTACATCCTGTAGTATTATGAGTTACTTCTACCCAATATTTCCAATTGCCTTTTGTAGAAATCAGTCCATTACCTATCGGTTTTTGACCGCCCCATGTAGCTGTTAAATTTGTTAAATTAACCCCCGTAGCGATATTTGATGTATTACCACAGAAAACCCTATCATTACCTAAATTGACAGCTGGGGAATTTACGATAGATACGACTACCGTGTCTTGAGCTGGACAGAAATTAATTAAATCAAATGCCATCGCAGAATATACACCCGGCGTATTTACCGAAGTTGTTTTTGAATTAGCACCATTGCTCCATATAATTGAATTTTTCGTTGAATCCAATCTACTATCAAGCCTTACATTAAGTCCTTGGCAGAAGAAAGTATCATTTCCCAAATCTAAATCAGGAGATGGATCTACAATAATAGTAGTAGAATCTACACTTTTACATCCAAACTGATTGGTTACAATTACTTTATAATTATTTGTTTTTGATACTACGATGCAAGTATCTGTAGATCCATCTTGCCATAAGTATGTATATGTATCGCCAGAAGCTACAGATGGAGCTTGTGCACAAACTTTATATTCTGGATACGAACAAATTCTATTCGTATCTTTTAACATAACTATAGGTGACTTTTTAACTTTAAAATCTACTTTTATTCTATCGGTCTCACACCCCATATCTCTAAATTCCATATTAAAGAAATAGTTATAATTAAAATCAGTAGCTGTAGGTTGTTTTATAGCTACTTTATTTCCAATTCCTTTACCAAACCAGTTCACTTCAGTATATCTCAAAACTTTTGTAGCCCCAGTATATGTTATAAGATAATCAGTTCCTGGAGGTATATCCCAATTAATCGCTACATCTATTCTACCTTGTTTTGGGAAAGATACAGATACTGGCAAACAGCCTGGAACAGGCCTTCCATATTGTGTTATTGAAATAGTATTACCACTTCCAGCTGATTCAGAATACATAGTTACTGTTTTTAAACGCAATGTTTTTCCACTAACATTATCAAATCTTACAAATCCAGAAGCATTAGAATAATTTGCTGTAGCTGCACCATCACTGAAATTTTTTGGTGTAGCGAAATAAGACAATGCTGTACTTCCCGATACAAAAAAGGAGGTATCTTTGATAAAATTACTCAATCGAATGGTATCCTTTTCTTGAAAAGGATACATATCATTATAGTTTTTATACCAGAAAGCACGTTTATACAATGTATTTACCGCATATTCCAAATTTGAATATTCACAAAATGTATCTCCTGTATCAATAGGATTGGGCATTTTGAATTCGTGAATTATGGTTGTACAAAGTGTATCATCCCATCTATCTTGATCATTTGAAACTCCAGTCCATACTTTTAAAGATCTATTTCCAGGTTGAGACAAATCAACACCTGTAATTCTAACACTTGCTGTTCCATTTGAAGGAATTGGCCCAGGGATAATAGCCGAAACAGCAGGTGCTCCATCTACCGAACAAAATACTGGTACATTGCTTAATTGAGAAAATCCTAGATTCATTACTGTAGCAACTACGCTTTCATTGCTTGTAAGTGCACAAGCATTGACAGGTGAGTCTATTGAAATAACTAATGCATCATTCTGATATTTTGGCTTCACTTCAAAATCATCAAATTGAATATCATAATTATATAATGCATTACTATGAGATTTTACAATAAAATTATATCCAGTATCTACTCTAGACGAAGGTAAAAGAACGGCGGTAGCAGATCCAGGTCTAATTTCAGCTGTATAATATTTAAACTTAGATGTTGAATAATTTTTTAAAATATCATTATTTGTCAAAATATTAGGCAATCTCTTATCTCCATCAATGACTTGAGTAACTCTATCCAATCTCCAGCCTAATCTTACAGAATCAATTATATTACTAAATCCATGATCTTGATACCAAAAAGAAACTCTATAAGTAGTATCTCTCTTTAATCCAATTAAAGGAGTCATCATAGAAAGTTCTGTATTTCTAATATCAGATGCAACGGTAGCACCATAATTATGATTTAAATAATTATTACTACATTTAGCAGATTTACCATAAATATTAGTTGGTGAGGATTTTAAATCTACTCTAGTAATATTATTTGCCGCATGTTCCCAACATTGCATTGGCAGGCCATTATAGCGTTCCATATCATCAGTCCATGGCAATGATCCTCCAGGAGCAAATATATCTAATGGACCTATAATTTGTCCTTTTCCACAATTATTAAATAAACGAAGTCTAAAATTTTGATATTTATAGTTTAATCTAAATTTCAATTGATTGGAGGTATCACCAGTTGCTACCCAGTTAATATCATCCGTAGTTCTTTCCCACATCATTCTCCATCCTTTTTTCCAAGCAGTACTGTTATTTGGTGAATTAAAATCTACTTCCACATTGATATCTACCCCATTACACCATTCTTTATCAGGAACAGTAAAAGGAAATGTTTTCGCACCATCAGGCATCACTCTAATTCTAAGAGGAGAAGCTAAAACAGGTGAATCTGAACAATCTAATGGATTGGCTACTGGCATCGTATCTATACAAAATCCATCCATGTAAAATCTATATCTATCTGGATTTACATTATTTAATTTTGACATAATTGTAAATACATACGTAGCGGTATCTTTTGGTTCAAAATCTGTCCAATATAATCTATATCTGCCTGTCCCTGTAACTAATGTATTGGATTGAAGATCTCTAAAAATTGGGCCAACTACTTTATCTCTTGAGAAATTATTTATATTTTCTTGAGAAAAATTACCCTTTGATACAACAATATACAAACTATCCATATCTTGAGTTGTTTGTCCAGTCAATAAAGTACCAGAGGTTCCTAATTTAGTAATATTATCTGCCCATTTAAAAGATACTCTATAACCTTTTCCTTTATAAAGTCTTACCGGAGGCATTACAAGTAACTTTGTATTATTCTTTCCATTCGCAGCCATTCCATCTGCTGAAACAACAATATTGGGTGGAGTACCCGATGCATAAGCTGCCGCTCCAGGCATATCAATTGTAGCTGGTGGAGGTAGTGGTCCCCAAGGCATAGTTGCAGTCCAAAATCCTTCTATACCACCTGTACCATACGTAGCCCAACAAGTAGGACATTTTGAAAACGCTCTATTTACAGTATATATAGGTAAAACTTTAATAGATGGATATCCATTAAAGGTTTTGGCTGACAATCTTATAGCTCTTGCTCCAAAAGCTTTTGTTAAAGTAACATTTACAACTGCTGTATTATTCACATTCCCTACAAAAGAATCGGCTAAGACAAAATTGATACCATCATCGGATCTCCATAGATAAAAATTTGTAACCCACTCTGCTGCATTTGGATTTCCTCTAACTTGAAATCCACTAATTGGGGCTAAATTAGGAAAATTAATCTGTAAAAATTCGGATGCATTATTTGTAGCGGGTCTCCAGCAAGTAGTAGTAGGAATAAATGTAGATGAATCTGGTCTAAATATTCCACTAAAACTTGAAGCAGTTCTATTTACCTCATCTAAAAATACGACTTTATTCGTTGTTCCTGATTCTTGTTTTTCGACATTGGTGTGAGGATTTCCATTTTGCATCCTTCCCGCACCACTCCAGTCTTCACAATAAGGTAAACTATGGGTAGCATTGATTTTTAGAGAATCCGAATGATATTCTTTCCCATCCAAACTACAAGTAGCTACTATCTTATAAAAAGTATTTGTATCCGTTGCTAATATATTTGTTGTATGCCAATCTCTTCTGTTTATAAAACATCTAATATCATACAAAAATTCGACTCTAATTGCTGGATAATTAACCCATGAAAGTGGTGTAATTCTAAATCTTCTTGCTCGTATGGTCGAATCAATTTCAGACACAGCTGTATCTTTACTGTTAATACTACCTTTTAATGTATCCGCAATAACGAAATTTGTTCCGTTAAAATATTCTAATTTAAACGAAGTAACCCATTCATTAGCCGCTCTATTTCCATATATTCTCAAAGACGAAACAGGCTGAGCGGAACCTAAATCCACCTCAAGCCAATCGACATTTGAAGCGGTAGAAGGAGCCCATGCTGATGGACCATTTTCAATTGAGTTAGAAGCTAAGTTTGCTGCTCTATTGGTACTAGATGTTCTAATGGTATTAAAATAAGGGCTTATATTTCTAAACGAGTCATATTGAAAATTAGCGTTATTTCTCAAAGGTCTAAAAAAGGTATCATCTACATAAAAGTCAGGGTCGATTTTTTTTCTATAAAACTGATACTTCATTCCATAATAATCAAACTGATTTACTTTTTCGTCCGTACCAAAAATAGCATCTTGATATGTAAGCATAATGGTATCTCCTACACAATATTGATGTGTCACTTTGTATTTATCGTACAATGGCACTTCTGCAGGCCTATCAATATTCTTAGCTGTGGCAAAAGCAGCACCAAGTGATGGCGTGGCTAAATTACATGGCTGTACTTCTTTAATACATATATCATCTATAAAGAAATCACCTGTAGTTTGATCATTATCGCGATATACAATTCCAAAATAATAAACACCTGTGGAAGGAGGTGTAAAATCAGCCCAATAACGATTCCACTGATCAAAACTGAATTTCACCAATGATTCTCCAAATCTATTGTCTACCGCACATGCATCTAACTGTTGTCCCCAAGTTACATATAATGAATCCCAACACATATTAGATCCATCTTGTTTATGCCAAAATGACATTCTATAAACTTTTCCTTTATCTAGCTTAAAAGCGGGTAGTACTAGTTTCATATCTGCTTTGATGCCAGGAGGATTTGGTGGAGGTGTAGGCAAATGCTTCATAACAGAAGAAGTCCTTCCTCCAGTAAATGCAGAATATATATTAGCGGGAGCTCCAAAACTTCCTTTATCAGGACAAGCAGGAGAAAATCGGGTAAAGCAATTAAATAATTTATTGGCACCTGCTTGAATTTGAGACGAAAATCCTTCGCACCAGGGTAATAATTGTAAATATACTACCGGAACCGATTTGGATGAATCTATTATAATATTTGTTAGGTTAGCTGGATCGCACCACATGGTTAATCTTCTATAATACAAATAATAATCTCTGGCTGTATCTTGAAGTGTATCCCTGTTTGAAGTAGGTGTGGTCATACTGATCCAATTGATTTCATCATTGGAAACTTGCCATAAAAAAATTGGCGTACCTGTTCTGGCAATGGCATTAGGCACAGAAATAGAAATATTTCTATTTAAACATATTTCGCTAATTACTTCTGCTTTACCATTTGAACTATTTGGGGCATTAAATAAAATATTACTTACATCAGACGTATCTGTTTTAGAACCCAGAGGGCATAATTTAATAGTTCTTTTATAAAATAAATTTGATGAAACATTATCAATTTTAATCTTTTGAAAAACTTGACCAGGCATGGCTCCAAAAGCTATTTGATTTACTGAAACAAACCATTGAAATGCATGTGGTCCTGGATGAATTTGTGTTCCATTAGATCCTGTTATTTTTACGGTATCACTTAAAATATTAGCCTCTATAGAGTCTGTACAATTTGGCTTATATAATTGTATCGTATTAGGCATATAAGAAGTTGAGGAAGAGGTACTGAATGTTCTACTTGAACCTTCACACACCATAATAGATTTTTTATATTCTGTTAGCCCCATTTTCATTCGTACAACTAATGAATCGGTATTGTTATATCCTCCAACATAATCAACAAAAGATCCAGTTCTATTCTTAATTTGCCAAGCAGAATAGATAGGCAAGGTAGAATAAAATGATTGTCCAGAAACTTTAATAACAACACTATCTTCTGGACAAGTTCTATAATTAATAGTAGTGTTTCCTCCCGAAACTTGCAGTCCAACAACAAGATGGTTTGACGTATCAATTTTATCTATTGAGTTGGGACAAAATTTCAATGATACTCTATATGTATTTGTATCATTATTATTAATAAAGACACTATGCTTTATAGAATCTACGGGGATAGAATAATTCACAAAAGGTTTTGGTCCTTTTCCAGTATATTTCTCCCAAACAGTTGACATAATTCCTTTCGTGCTATCTCTATACAAATAATCAATAATCACTTCTTCTGCAGGGCATGATAAAGTAGCCGTTAATGGTCCCAATGTTGTCCAAAATCTAAAATAAGAAGATATTCCAGTATCAACTGAATTTGGACAAGGCTTCAAAATGACTTTGTAATATTTATTTTGATTTGAAACTTTAACTTTTAAAAAGGTATCTGTTTTTCCACTCATGATGGTGTATGGTCCATTTGCAGAATTGGATTCATACCATACTTTATTCAATTTTGACAATAAATCTCTATCAAGACCATTTATACTCAGTCTAGCACTATCTGCGGTACAATCTTTATCGGACATAAACAAGTTGGTTCCATTCAATCCAACATTCACAGTGGGAGTCAACGGTGCCTTTGCATCAAAAGTGCTTGTATTTGCTGGTATAGGACAATAAGATACATGAGCTCTATATTGTACAATATTATTAGTAATAGGAACTATGATGGTATCTTTATTAGCCGGAAGGTCTCCCCAAAACAAACCATTTGTACTCGTACTCATCCATCTATAATTTTTTACTAAAGCATTATCATTAAAAACACCTGTTCTTACCAAGAACATTGTTATGGAATCTTTTTGTCCTAAAACGCTTGTACATTTGATATTTCCAAATAAAATACTCCTTGTAGAAAATTCAAATTTTAACTGTGTTGAAACTAATACAGTAGTGCCACAAGCTATTCTTACTCTATATATAAAGTTATTTATATTTGGTGTTTGATTTATCCTATCTGGATTAATATTTAGTGTATCTGCAGTAGAACCCGCAGGTCCCCAACTTAAACCGTTATCATTAGACTCTTGCCAAATATAGGTTACATTTGGGCCAGAATAATTCTTGGTTACGCCCAATGTTATTTGGCCATTATTACACACTCCATTTTTTATAAAAGCAGTATCCAATGCTGTTGTACTTGGACACTGAGCATCAATACTACCTATAAAAATAACAGATAATACGAATATTTGAATTCTTAATATTTGATTTTTCATAAGTTCGGTTTTATTTGTTAATAATAATTTTTTCATTTTTTACTATATTTTTGCTATTACTTTCTATACTTAACCAATACATCCCATTGGATAAGCTTGTCATATTTAATATTGAATTCAATTTAGAATTCGCGACTTGTATTTCTTCATTCCATATTATCCTTCCATATATATCATGAATAAATGCGTTATACGTTCCATTTGAAATATTATTTACTTCTACATGTAAATAATTTGATACTGGATTTGGATATAATTTCAAATTATTTTTTTCAATATTTACAACACTTGAATTCCCATCAATAATAATAGAATCTGAATACACTGCTTGATCGCCACAATTATTAGTAACCGTCAATGTTACTTTATATCTTCCTTTTAGAAGATATAGATGGCTAGGACTTAATAGAGTA
>Ga0208597_1000112_pt1 | contig 29812 bp, 29 predicted proteins | sample LakMenEpi05May12_FD_150673 | JGI IMG/M metagenome (GOLD analysis project Ga0208597, IMG submission 150673) | Freshwater microbial communities from Lake Mendota, WI - 05MAY2012 deep hole epilimnion (SPAdes) | ecosystem: Environmental > Aquatic > Freshwater > Lake > Epilimnion/Euphotic zone ...
GAAGGTAGTAGTTTTCTTGGAAGAACTATTTCGGGAACTTATATCGATACACTTATTGGTACTAATTCAAAAGGTTGTGATTCCATTAGAACCTTGGTTTTAACAGTGAATCCAAAGACATTTTCAAATTTCAAACAAACAATATGTCAAGGGGATTCTTTCTTTAATAGAACTCAAACAGGAATATATCATGATACTTTTGTAAATGCCAAAGGATGCGATTCCATTAGAACTTTATCATTAATTGTCAATCCTATTTCAAGAACGATTATAAATAAAACAATTTGTGAAGGTGATGTATTCCTTGGTAAATCTACAACGGGGATTCATTTAGATACATTTAAAAATCAGTTTGGATGTGATAGTGTTCGTGAAATAAATTTATTGGTACTATCTCCTATTCGCAATAATTTGAATTATGAGATATGTCAAGGTGAATCGTTTAGAGGTCAAACTAAAACAAGCATTTTCATTGATACGATTAAAAATGGACTGGGATGTGATAGCATTATTGAAACGGTAGACTTGTATGTAAGACCCAATATTGATAGCAGTTTCAAAATAAAAATTTGTGAAGGCCGCTCATATAGAGGGAAATCGGCAGCAGGAAATTATATAGATAGCTTTATGAATGAATATGGATGTATCAGTATTTACAGATATGAATTGAGTTTAAATCAAAAAACATATGGTAATGAAACTAAAACAATATGTTATGATCAGAAATACAAAGGTCATACAAAGTCAGGTATATACAGAGATACGCTAACCAATCAATATGGATGTGATAGTATTATTACATTGACTTTATTTGTTAAATCCAATTTTATAACCAAAAAACTGCAAGACACCACGATTAAAAAAGGGGATACAGCTCTATTGCAAGCTCAAAAAGGATTTTTATATTATACTTGGAACACAAGTTCCACCTCAGCTGAAATCATGGTATCCATTGAAGGCAAATATAAAGTAACCATTATGAATCATGATGGTTGTGTAGGATACGACAGCTGTAATGTGTATATCATTCCTAGAGACACTTCAGGCACAGATACTACTGTTATTGATTCAATAGATGGATATGCCGAATGTCCAAATGTATTTACGCCTAATGATGACTTCAAAAATGATTTATTTAGGCCTAATTTTTATGGGAATGTTGATGTCATTAGACTTTTGGTATATACAAGATTTGGTGAAAAAATGTATGAGGGGCATGGTAATTTTGCTGCATGGGATGGCATATATAAAGGTGAAAAATGCGAACCTGGTGTTTATGTATATTTCATAGAATACAAAAACAATAAGGGTAAACATTTCGCGAAAGGAAGTGTTACCTTATTGAGGTAATAAGTTTAGATTTCCCAATAAATTTAATTTTTCTATTTTTGTACAAATTAATTGCGTAAATGAAGACTTTAAAGACAACTCATTTGGTCAAATCGTATAAAAAACGAAAAGTGGTAGATGATGTATCTATAGAAGTACGTCAGGGTGAAATCGTGGGTCTTTTGGGACCTAATGGAGCGGGAAAAACAACCTCATTCTACATGACGGTAGGTCTTATCAAACCCGATAGCGGCGATGTATTTTTAAATGATGAAAATATAACAGCCTTACCCATGTATCGAAGAGCACAGATGGGAATTGGATATTTGCCACAAGAAGCTTCGATTTTCAGAAAAATGAGTATTGAAGATAATATTGCTGCGGTATTGGAAATGACAAAATTATCCAAAGCAGAACAAAAAGAAAAACTAGAATCCCTTATCGTAGAATTTAGGCTAGGCCATGTTCGTAAAAGTTTGGGAGAAGTATTGAGCGGTGGCGAAAGACGAAGAACCGAAATAGCACGAGCCTTAGCTACCAATCCTGATTTCATTCTATTGGATGAGCCTTTTGCGGGAATTGACCCTATAGCGGTGGAAGATATTCAAAAAATTGTAATGCAGTTGAAAGACAAGAATATTGGTGTATTAATTACAGATCATAATGTTCAAGAGACTTTATCCATTATTCAGAGAGCTTATTTATTGTTTGAAGGCAAGGTTTTAAAATCAGGTACTGCAGATGAGTTGAGCCAAGATGAACAAGTTCGGAAAGTATATTTGGGAGAAAATTTTGAATTGAGAAGAAAAAATATAAATTAAAATCATGCAAAAAATATTAATAGTAGGCGAAGAATCCAGAAAAGAAGAACTTTTAAAGGTATTGGATGCTACCCAATTTGAAATAGAATATTCAGACGGTGATGAAGAAGAAGATTTTGATTTATACGATATTATTTTCGATTTGAATTTTGATGATGATAATGAAAATTTCCCAATTTATAGTGCCTTAAAAAATAAGATATTTTTCCTTTCTACCGCCAAGACCTCGCTTGCCGAAACAAGTTATGCCTTTCAATGCAAAGTGAAAAGTAAAATCTTTGGCATCAATGCACTTCCAGGATTTTTGGACTCCAATTTTTGGGAATTAACCGCTTTTAGAGGCAATGAAATCCCAGATATCGAAGGGTTTTTAAAGACAATAAAGAAAGAAGTATTGTGGCTAGAAGATCGTATTGGTATGTTTCGCCCAAGAACCAAATTTTTGGAATTGAACGAAATCGCTAAATGTGTAGACGAAAATATAATCTTTCAAAATCAATCTACGGCACCTTTTCAAAATTTATTGAAAGAAATTGACAAACATAGCATTACTGCCATTTTTGAGACCTTGGTTTCTCTTTATGATGACACCAAAGATACAAAGTATTTCCCTTGTCAATTATTGAAGAAAAAATATCTAAGAAATCAATCTTTTGTAAAAGAATAGACATGATATTGATATTTGTTCCTGAAATTACGCCTCGTGTAGAATATATTTTTGCTTGGATATTCTGCGAAGTTTTGGGATTGCAAATGCAATTGACCGATGATATCGAATCTTTTCAATTAGATGCTACTTCAATAAAAATTGAATACAATTACATTCCTGTTACGAATCATTTGTTCTTTCCTTGTCATGACTTCTTATTTGAAGACCAAATAGAAAAGCAGACTATTGAAGAAATAAAATTTGCGAATTTTACCGCACTTTTTAGACCAAAGGAAGCCTTTCAACCATTTAATATTGACCTTTTTGCTTCTGCATTTTATCTCATTTCTCGTTTTGAGGAATATCTACCTTGTATCAAGGATATTCACAACCGATATTTGCCCGAACAAAGTGTGGCTTTTCGTTTTAATTTCCTAGAAAAAGCTATGGTCAATCGATATATTGATGCCATTCAAGATTATTTATGTGCTAATAATCCCCAATTTATTAAAAAAAACATCCAAGCCCAATCATTGTATACAATAGATATTGATCATGCTTTTTATGCCAAGAATGTCAGTTTGGAAAAATTTCTTAAACGGAATCTTCTCAATCTATTTCATTCGGAAGAAAAAGACAAATACGACACCTACGATTTCATTTATAATACATTAAATGAAAACAAAGTAGCACATAAAACATTTCTCCTATGTCCTCAGCATCCTCATAAAAACGATCATTTTAACAAACGGGAAGACAAAGCATTTGTAGAATTAGTTAAAATATTGAATCATAAAACGGATTTAAATATTCACCCCTCATACAATTCTTTGAGCCAAAAAAACTTATTGGAAGAAGAAAAAAATTGGCTCGAAGTCAAAATCAATAAAAAAATTGAAAGTAACCGATTTCATTTTTTGCGATTCGACATTGAATCATTCTACTCAACTATTTTATTGAAAAATAAAATTAAAGCCGATTTTTCAATGGCTTATGGAGGATATGCGGGTTTTAGAACCTCTACTTCACTTCCTTTTTACTTTTTTGATTTATCGAAAAATAAAAAAACGTCGCTCAAAATTTTTACACCTTGTTTTATGGATTCGACTGTTGAGTATTATGCTACTTCTGAAGAAGAAAAATATATTCAAGCCAATGCTTCATATCAATCGCTACAAGATGAAATTAGACGATTTGGGGGTATATTCATGCCTATTTTTCATAATGATTTGATGGCAAAAAAAGAATGGAAATCTATTTTTGAACAATCCATAAAATCAGCCCCATGAGAGTAATCAAAAGAGCACAGCTTGATATTAAGAAATGGGATTATGCAGTTGAAAATAAAAGCCTTCTCCCCTATTCCTATCATCAATTTTTGGATGCCGTCACTTCCCAAAATTGGTCGGCTTTAATTTGGGATGATTATGAGGCGATTTTACCCTTTTACACAAAGAAAAAATGGGGATGGATTCCTTATGTTTGTATGCCGCCTTTCACCCAACAATTTTCTATCGATTCTCTTACTTTGGATCAAAAAAAAGAAGCACTAGCTTATTTTAAAAAGAATTTTTTCAAAGTTGACATCAATACGTCCTCTCCTTTATCTACTGAAGTTCATCCAAGATATAACTATGAATTGAAATTGGATAAATCTTATAAGGAAATAAAAGAAAATTACAATAGTCTTTTGAAGAAAAATTTGCTTAAATTTGAAGATGTTATAATAGAAAAAACAGCCTTTGAACTCGAATATTTACAATTTTATTTTGAAAATCCATTTTACATCCAAGCTATAAAAAACAATCGAAGTTTTTTCTTTGATTTTTTAATGCAATTAGGCGATTTGGTCAACTATTACAAGGCTACTTATGAAGGCGAAATTATAGCATTATTAATTACGTATCAATCACCAGAAAGAGAATTTCTACTCATGCCTATTTCTACCGATATAGGCAAAAAATATCAAGCGATGTCTTTTCTGATTGATTACGTCATTCAAAATTCAATGAGCAACATAATTGATTTTGAAGGCTCTAGCATTCCAAACATCGCACATTTTTACGAACAATTTGGCGCAAAAAAGACTACTTATTATTCCAATACCTTTCGAATTTTCTAAAATATTCCTAAATCCTCCAATTACTGACTTCATTTTAAAAAAATGTGATTATTTTTGTGTTTTATATCAATTTTTTAAAGCACAATGATAAAAGTAACTTTTCCCGATGGGAACGTAAAGGAGTATAGCCAAGGTATTTCACCTTTGGAAATTGCAAAAAGCATCAGTCACGGCTTAGCATCCAAAATATTGGTTGCCAGTATTAATGATAAAGTATGGGATCTTGAAAGACCCTTGACCGATGATTGCGCCATTAAACTATTCACCTGGGACGATAGAGAAGGAAAAGAAACCTATTGGCATAGTTCGGCACACTTGATGGCCGAAGCATTGGAAGAATTATATCCCAATACAAAATTTGGAATTGGCCCTTCAATAGAAGCTGGATTTTATTATGATATTGATTTGGGTGGACAATCTCTTTCTAGCGAAGATTTAGGTGCTATTGAAAAAAAAATGAGACAATTAGCCGAAAAGAAAAGCCCTTTCTTGAGAAGCGAAATTGCCAAAGCGGATGCAATCACCTATTTCACCGAAAAAGGCGATCAATATAAATTAGAATTGTTACAAGACCTAAATGATGGTGAAATCACATTCTATCAACAAGGAAATTTCACAGACCTTTGTCGTGGACCTCATTTACCCAATACAGGTTATATCAAATCCATCAAATTGATGAGTATTGCGGGTGCTTATTGGAGAGGAAATGAAAAAAATCCAATGATGACTCGTATTTATGGGATTACTTTCCCCAAACAAGCGGAATTGGACGCTCATTTGGCTATGCTTGAAGAAGCAAAAAAACGTGATCATAGAAAACTAGGTAAAGAATTAAGCATCTTTGCTTTTGACGATATGGTAGGTCAAGGCCTTCCCCTTTGGTTGCCAAATGGTGGAATCATCATTGAAGAATTAGAAAAATTGGCGAAAGAATCTGAACAAGCAGATGGATATCACAGAGTGGTAACGCCTCATATCGCCAAAGAAATCATGTATCAAACCAGCGGACATCTACCCTATTATGCAGATAGTATGTTTCCTCCAATGGAAATAGATGGTACAAAATACTATTTGCGTGGAATGAACTGTCCACATCATCACAAAGTTTTTGATGCAGAACCTAAGTCATACAAAGATTTGCCTTATAGATTGGCAGAATACGGAACTTGCTACCGATATGAACAAAGTGGTGAGTTATTTGGATTGATGCGTGTGCGTGTGCTACATATGAACGACGCGCATATTTATTGTACCAAAGAACAATTTGAAAGTGAATTCAAGAAGGTAAATGCGATGTATTTGAAATATTTCAAAATTTTTGGAATTGATAAATACAAAATGAGACTTTCGCTTCACGAACCAAGCAAATTAGGAGTAAAATATATAGACGAACCTAAATTGTGGCAAGAAACGGAAGATATGGTTCGTCAGGTATTGATAGATTCGGGCATTCCTTTTGAAGAAGTAAAAGATGAAGCGGCATTTTACGGACCTAAAATAGACGTAGAAATAGTAAGTGCAATTGGAAGATGGTTTACATTGGCTACCAATCAAGTTGATTTTAATTCGGGCAATACTTTTCATTTGAAATTTACAAATAGTAATAATGAACCCGAAGTTCCTTTAATCATTCACCGTGCACCTCTTGGCACACACGAGCGTTTTATAGGATTTTTACTAGAACATTTTGCAGGAAATTTCCCTACATGGTTAGCACCTCAGCAAATAGCAGTGCTTCCTATTAGCGACAAATTTATGGATTATGCGCAAAAAGTAAATGAATCCCTTGTAAATGCAGGTTTCCGTAGCAAAGTAGACGAACGAAATGAAAAAATTGGCAAAAAAATTAGAGATGCCGAAATGCTCAAAATACCTTATATGCTTGTAGTAGGCGAAAAAGATATGAACGAAAATAAAGTTTCGATACGTGTTCACGGAAAAGGTGATGTAGGTTCTTTAGATTTAGCTTCATTTATAGAAGCCGTCTCTCAAGAAATAGCAACGAGACAATTAGAGCATAGCTATTAGTACATTTTAATTTTTGTTAAAAGAGAGCTTTTGAAATGATTATAATGCTATTCAAACAACAAACTCCCTACACGTAGCATAGTAGATCCTTTTTCCAAAGCCAACTCATAGTCGCCACTCATACCCATAGAAATTTCTTTAAAATTTGAATAAGACGCTATTAATTGCTCAAAAGTAGCCTTCAATACATCGAATTCTGTAGCAATTTGTTTTTTATCATTTGTAAATGTAGCCAAGCCCATTACGCCGTCTATTTTGGTATTATTCAATGATAAACTTGATATTTCAGAATATAGTTCCATTGCTTTTTCGGAATCAAAACCAAACTTCGTTTCTTCATCTGCAATATGAAATTGAAGTAAAGCATTGACTATTTTATTTTGCTTAATGGCTTGTTTTTCTATTTCTTTGAGCAATGAAATACTATCTACGCCATGAATACGATATACATAAGGAAGTAGCGCCGCAACTTTGTTGCTTTGCAAATGTCCTATCATGTGCCATCGAATATCATTTGGAAATAAAGGTGCTTTGCGAATTATTTCTTGTACTTTATTTTCGCCAAAATCTCGAATACCCAAATCATACAATACTTGCATATCTTCTAGAGACTGAAACTTGGTTACAGCTACCAACAACGCCTCTTTTTCAGCACATTGCTTTACTATTTTTTCTAAATTGTTTCGATTTACTGCCATTTTCTTATTTTTGCAAAAATAATAAGATGCGCGTATTCAAAGCTATTTTTCTATCATCACTCCTTTTTATAAGTGGCTGCCATTCGGGTTCAAAAGTCGAAAAAGAAAAACTATTGCAAGTTTTGGAAGAAATACATACCTGCGAAGCATACAGCGAAGTGCGTTTGCATGCAATGGATAGCATTTTTTTGAGCCAATGCAAATATAGTGTGCTCAAAGATCATAAAATAGATACGCAAGCTTATTTTGAGACGATGGAATATTATCAAAAAAATCCTAAAGAATTTGAAGTTTTGTATGATACTTTGGTTAGAAGACTCGAAATAAAAGTAATAAATTAAAGAAAATGAGCGAATTGAAACAAATTTCCAGTCTACAAAATCCTTTGATCAAACAAATTGTAGCACTAAAAAGCAAGGCTTCGGAGCGAAGAGAATTGGGGCTTTGTGTTATTGAAGGAGAAAAAGAAATCGAAGTCGCTTTTCTGTCAGGCATAGAGATTACCACATTATTATTTACAACTCAAGTCAATCAACATCAAGCTTGTTTTCAATCCAATCGTATTGAAAAAATAGAAATTTCACAAGCTGTTTTAGAGAAAATAAGCACTCGTGAAAATAGTGCAGTAGCCATTGCCAAAACAAAATATACAAAACTAGAAGCGATAAAATTAAGCGAAAATCCATTTGTTTTAATTCTTGAAAACATCGAAAAACCAGGCAATTTAGGTTCATTGTTTCGCAGTGCCGATGCCGCTAATGTTGAGCTCATTCTTTGCACCCAAATGCAAACCGATTTATACAACAGCAATGTAATCCGAAACAGTCTTGGATGTGTATTTTCAAAGCAAATTGTCTATTGCTCCAATGAAGAAGCCCTTGCATTTTGTCAAAAAAACCATATTCAAATTTTGGGGACGTACCTTCATACCGAAAATTATTACTACGGAATCGAAATGCAAAAACCTACCGCTATTTTGATGGGTACCGAACATAGTGGTATTTCTGATTATTGGGTCAAAAATGCCTCGAATCTAATTAAAATTCCTATGCTGGGAAAAATAGATAGTATGAATGTATCCAATAGCGCCGCAATTATGCTCTACGAAGTGGTAAGACAAAGAATTTCTTCCAAATAAATCAGAGTCTACTTATATTTGCACTTAGAACTAATCATATAAAAAAATCATGGAATTTTTAAAAACATTTAATATACAAAAAGAGAACGAAGGCGTATCTTCTGGTAAAATATATTTAAAAGGCGAAGGCGCCAAAATCACGTCTTTTTCACCTGTAGATGGCAGCGAAATTGGCAGTGTATTTGCTGCATCACCTGCTCAATATGAGCAAATTGTTAAAACTGCGGAAAGCGCTTTTGAAACATGGAGAAATGTACCCGCACCCAAAAGAGGCGAAATTGTTCGTCAATTGGGAGAAGGATTTAGAAAACATAAAGAGGATTTGGGAAAATTGGTGAGCTATGAAATGGGAAAATCCCTACAAGAAGGCTTGGGCGAAGTACAAGAAATCATTGATATATGTGACTTTGCAGTGGGATTATCGCGTCAATTATATGGATTGACCATGCACAGCGAAAGACCCAATCATAGAATGTACGAACAATATCATCCACTAGGCGTTGTAGGTATAATCTCTGCATTTAACTTTCCTGTAGCCGTTTGGGCTTGGAATTCAATGTTGGCTTGGGTTTGTGGCGATGTGTGTATTTGGAAACCTTCTGAAAAAGCTCCATTGTGTGGATTAGCATGCCAATTCATTGTAAATGAAGTGTTTGACAAAAACGATATTCCTGAAGGCGTTAGCAATTTGATAAATGGCGATTTTATAATTGGTGAATTGATGACAAAAGACGAGCGTGTTCCTTTAATTTCGGCTACAGGTTCTACACGAATGGGAAAAGCAGTTGGACAAACCGTAGGTGCACGATTGGGAAGATGTTTACTCGAATTAGGTGGAAATAATGCAATTATTATTACCGAAAGTGCTGACCTCAAAATGTCCGTTCCTGGTATCGTATTTGGTTCGGTGGGAACTGCAGGCCAACGTTGTACCAGCACTAGAAGATTAATCATCCATGAAAGTGTCTATGACAAAGTCAAAGAGCTCCTGATAAGTGCCTATCAACAAATTAAGATAGGAAATCCATTGGATGCAAACAATCACATGGGGCCATTAATTGATCCTTTGGCGGTAGATACGTATTCAAAAGCGATAGAACAAGCCAAAAACGAAGGAGCTAAAGAATTGGTATCGGGAGGAATTCTTGAAAATTTGGGAAGCAACTGTTATGTAAAACCATGTATTTTTGAAGCGAGCAATGATATGAAAATCGTTCAAGCTGAGACGTTTGCACCTATTTTATATTTGATGAAATACAAAACGTTGGATGAGGCAATAGCTATGCAAAATGGCGTAAAACAAGGATTATCAAGTGCCATAATGACGATGAATATGCGTGAGGCAGAACAATTTTTATCGGCAAGAGGCAGTGACTGTGGTATTGCTAATGTCAATATTGGAACTTCGGGTGCAGAGATAGGAGGCGCATTTGGTGGAGAAAAAGAAACAGGAGGCGGAAGAGAAAGCGGTTCGGATGCATGGAAAGTATATATGCGTCGTCAAACAAATACGATCAATTACGGTATGGATTTGCCATTGGCACAAGGAATTAAGTTTGATTTTTAATACACTGAATAATACTATGAAAACAAAATCAATTAGAATATGCTTAGATTACTTCTTATAGTTTTTTTTATCAAAATCTCCTTCTTTTGTTATGCTCAAAAAGAAAATCAATATACATTTGATAAAACTACGTTTAAACAAATTAATTCAAAAAAACATACGGATGGTTTGTATCTATCATTCAACGATTTGATTCATGAATCCAATAGTTTTGGCAATCAATTTAAAATGAAAAAAAGTATAGATGCTATTATTTATGATGATAGATACGTAACTTATACAATTGAATATGAAGACAACGAAAAAATGGATTCCATTTTGGTAGATAATAAGGCAAAAAAAGAAACTAACGACATCGAATTTGATAAAAAAGAGAACGATAAACAAAGGGTATTTCCATTAATATGTTTTAATGACACTTTTTATTATTTGATTTATCATGATTTTAATAAAAAAGAATACAATTATGCGCAAATACCAAAAGATAAGCCTTTTCATATTATTAATCTTTTGATCCCAATTGATCTTTATAATTTTTATCAAGGAAAAAATGATAAAAGCAAAAGTATCAGTTTTATTTTAGTCTGGAATTTTGGTATAGCTGGTGCAATGACTGCAGTTATAGTTTCTGAAATTATACAACCCAAACAGAGTCGCCAAGGATTTAACCATTTAAAATCTAATAGTAGTATTCGTTTTGACCAATGGGGAAGCATTGTAGACAACTATATCTTAAGTACCTTTGTATTTTCACCTGTTTATGGAGGAATTATGGAAGCTTCGTACAATAGAGTAAATGATATATTGGAACAAAAACCTCTTCTAAAAGCTCAAATAGACAGTAGAGAAATGGTAGATGTGGGCGATGGCATGCAAATGCCCAAATACAAATATACTAGAACTACCGTTTTTAAGTTAATTGATAAGTTAAACGAGGAATTATTAAAATACTAAACACAATCCTATGAAATACTTCTTATTTTTATGCTGTTTTTACAGTTCATTAAGCGCTCAAGAAGAAGCATCTATCATTTATTATAAAAATATAAACAGCGAATGGATACGGGAAACGGGATATGATACTAAAGAAATTTACGATGAACAAAATCGTTTAATTACAGAGATAAACAATGGCAATTTTTTAGCAACGGAATCGCAAAACACCTATAATGACCAAAATAAATTGGTAAAAAAGTGCATTAATTCCTCAAGTAATCAGTCTGCTTCGATATTTGAATATTTTTATAACAATCAAAATCAATTAGAGACCGAAGTCAACAAAGCGATGAACATGAAGTTTAAATACAGCTATGACAATCAAAATCAATTGATTAAAAAAGAATTTTACAACTCCAGCAACGAACTTGAAGAAATATTTTATTATTCCTATCAATTGGATTCCAATAAAGAAAAAACCATTGTAGAAATGCGATATAATCCCAAAATGAATCAAACGTCGCATATTATTTCCAAATACAATGCTCTCAATTTATTGATTTCAGAATCACGAATTGGCTCCATAAAAAAGGAAAATAATGGCTTCAAATCCGCCTATTATCAATCGGAATATATCTATAAATATGATGCTAAAAATCGTTGGGTTGTGAAGACATGTATTGTTAATCATGTTCCTGTTTCCGAATTTCACAAAGCTTATAAAAAGATAAACTAATTAAGACTTACTTTTCTTTGATTTCAACGTAAAAATACTTCGGTTAAATTCAAATCCTATCAAAATAGCCAAGCTATTCCAATACAACCAAATAAGCGTAAGCATGACCGTTCCAAAAGAACCATACAATTTATTATAATTTCCAAAATGCACAATATATTTTGAAAATAAAACCGATACAAATATAATTAATGCCGTAGCAATAATAGCGCCGGGCGTGAAATACTTATTCTGAATTTTCAAAGATGGTCCAAAATAATACAATAAAGAAACTACTACATAATTAAGCGAAATACTGATGGCATATCGCAAAAAATCGATTAAAATCACTAAAAAATTACCGTCATAATCAAAAAAATCAAATATAAAAGACATAATCGATTTACCCAAAACAAGCAAAACAATTGTAACTACAAAAAGAAATAAGATAATTAGCGTCAAGAAAATGGATTTCACTTGATTTTTTATTAAAATCATTTTATTTTTTTGATCAAAATGTACGTTGAATGATTGCATCATCGTAATGACACCATTTTTCATGAAGAAAATTATCAAGAAAAAGCCTATAGACAATACGCCGCCTCTAGGTTTTTCCAATATCTCATTGATTATAGGAAGAAAAATTTCTACCATTTCCTTATTGGGCATAATATTTTTGAAATAGCCAATTATATCATTCGTGAAATTATCTATTGGAACATAGGGCAATAGACTGAATAGAAATATCATGGTAGGAAAAAGTGCCAGAAAAAAGCTAAACGCAATAGCTTTGGCTCTCAGGACTAATATGGGCGAAAAAATCTCCTTTAATACAATAGAAAAAACTTTATAGGCTGGCACGCGTTCAAAACCAGGAAAAGTAATTCGCTTCAAAAAAGGAACCATATTTTATTAGTTTTTCTGAACTCGTTTTACGAATTCTCCTTTATTTGTATATACTTTTACAATATAATACCCGCTTGGCAAATTTGAAAAATCAACAACTCCTTCCGAGATATTATTAATAACTTGTATTCCCAATAAATTATAAACTTCTATTTTTTGAATAGCGTAGTCACAAGAAACATTAGCAGTGGTTTTGATAGGCATTGGAGAAACACGAATGATATTATTATTATCTGCTATTTTAAAAGATGTAAGGGACACCAGTAAAATTAGAAGTAATAAAATTCGATTTAACGTTTTCAATTTATTAAAATTAAGTATAAATAATAATTATTTTATACAAAAATAGTGCAAATATTATCAAATAGCGTAGTTTTTAACCAAAGGTTCTACACTTTGTGTGGAAAACAATCCTTTTTTATATTTAAAATAAGCCGCAACGGCTATCATGCCCGCATTATCCGTACAATATTGAAAGGCTGGCACATAAGCTTTTGCTTGCATTGAAGTTACCGTCTCTACGAATCTTTTTCGCAATTCGCTATTCGCCGAAACACCACCTGCAAGACTAACCGACTTCACATTGTACTCTTTAATAGACAATTTTAATTTATCTATTAATATCTCTACGATTGCATGCTGTATAGAAGCACATAAATCGGCTAAATTTTCTTGAATAAAATTTGGATTTTGTTGTTTTTGTTTTTGTAAAAAGTACAAAATAGATGTTTTTATACCACTAAAACTATAGTCAAATGCGTCCATTCTAGGTTTAGCAAACGTAAAAGCATTGGGATTGCCTTCTTTTGCCCATTTATCTACCAAGGGACCTCCGGGATAATCAAGTCCCAGCATTTTTGCCGCTTTGTCAAAGGCCTCCCCTGCTGCATCATCTATGGTACTTCCAATAATTTCCATATCCAAATAATCCTTCATATAGACCAATTGAGTATGTCCACCCGATACCACCATACAAATTAAGGGAAATTCAATATCTCTATTTTCAATAAATGGACTCAAAACATGAGCTTGCATGTGATTGACTTCAATTAAAGGTAAATTGTGAGCCAATGCAAATGATTTGGCAAAACAAACACCCACTAAAAGCGAACCAATCAATCCAGGACCTCTTGTAAATGCTACAGCCTCAATATCTTGAATAGAAACTCCTGCGGCTACAATGGCTTTCTCTACAGTTACTACTATATTTTTTTCATGATTTCTAGACGCTAATTCGGGTACGACCCCACCAAATTCTTCATGAATTTTTTGTGTATACACAATATTAGAACATACCACTCCATCTTTAATAATGGCTGCAGATGTGTCATCGCACGAACTTTCTATAGCTAAAATGATACTCATGAATTTTCAATTATTTATTGATAAAATATCCGCGACTAAATAGGCCAAAAATTTTCCAACTTTACTATTTTGGATAGGATCCAAAGGCGCTCCTTCTGCAAAATGATAATACAAAACGTCTTTTTCTTTTCTGGTTTTATATAAAAGTTTTCTGATGTCTTCTTCGCTAAATCCGCTAGGGGTATAAGCCGATGTAGGCATATCTTTGACACTATCCAAATCCAATTCTACACCTATTTTAGAAGCATGAAATTCAAAATGCTTTGAAATGGCTTCTTCCAGGGTATGTTTAAATAGTATAGATTCAAAACTCGTCAGGCAAAAAGATTTTTCTTCTTGCATATCGTCAAACATGGTTTGATTATTATAGTTTTGATGAAATCCAAAAACGCTGTATTTACTCAAAAATCCAGCCTCTTTTGCATATCGAAATCCATTGCCACTATGGCGTCCTTCGCATATTCTGTAATCTAAATGAGGATCTATATTTAATACTTCTATAGGACTTTTTTGTCCCAGTCCTTTAATAATACCATACGAATTATTGTGTCCACCACCAATGACGATAGGTTTGGCATTTTTGGATTGAATCAAAGCAATTAACTCAGAAAGACGGGCATCTATAATTTCCACTTTTTCCCGAAGTGTATTAATGTCTGAACTTTGAACAACATTAACTTTCAAATCCTCAATATCTAAAGCTCCCAAAATCAATACTTTGCTTAATTCTATATATTGATTGGCCTGCATATTCAAAAAACGCTTCAAAAAAGCATCAAAAGCATTCTCCGCACCTTTATTTCCATAATTAGCAAGCACTCCAATATCTTCTGGCACGCCCAAAATAACGTATTCTATTTCAGAATCCCAATTCAAATCCGATGCAAAGCGAATACACTCCCCTATTTTTTGCTCTCCATTTCTTTTGGAAATCAAATCATTGCGTTTATTTGGAGAAATAAAATGAATGTGCGTCATGAATTGTGTATTGTTGAACTATAAATGAAAAGTGCCCTGGACTGGATTCGAACCAGCACTCCCTTACGAGAACCACCCCCTCAAGATGGCAAGTCTACCAATTTCTCCACCAGGGCTTTACTTATTCTTTGTAGGCGCAAAGATATTTTTTTTATTTCAAATACAAGCTATTTTTTTTTAAGAAAACGAGTATTATTCGCCAAATCTATCGATTTCCCTTCTTTCTTTTTTGGTAGGACGTCCAGCACCTTTTTCTCTATCAATTTTGGAAAAGAAAAATGCCGATTGCTGTTTTTTACTTTCATTGAGATTCACGCTCGAAATTTCCTCATAAAAATCTACGACAAGACTAGCCGACAATCGCTTATCCAGCAATTTTATCACTTTAATTTCTTTGATAATTTCATCTTTGTGCACACGATAAATTTCTCCAATTTTCACCTTTTTGGAAGGCTTCGTAGCATTGCCATCCACTTTCACTTTGCCTCCTTCTATCAACTCGCTAGCAAGCGATCGTGTCTTACAAAGTCTTATAGCCCAAAGATATTTATCCAACCGAACTTCTTTTATGTCCATTTTTTTGTATATTAAATTGTGAAAAAGTGAAAAAATTATACAAAACCTATGTAAATGTCGCAAAAATAATTTATCTTTGCCATTGTTAATCGAAAAAATGAAAAAAGTATCTAGTTTTTCCAAATTAAGTAAATATGACAAGATTTCATGGCTGGCAAAAAACTTTTTGTATGAAAGCCCTGTAGAGGTTTTGCAAAATTTTGCGGGCTATTGGTATGACAATATTGAAGCTCAAAAACAATTTGAAGGGTTTAGCGAAAATACTTTGACTAATTTCCATTTGCCTTTTGGTGTAGCACCTAATTTTTTAATAAATGGAAAGGATTATTGCGTACCTATGGTGACAGAGGAAAGCAGTGTGGTAGCAGCACTTTCCAATGCAGCCAAGTTTTGGATGGAACGCGGCGGTATCAAAACAAAAGTGATCGATAACAGAAAAGTAGGGCAAGTTCACTTCTTTTTTTATGGAAATAATGAAAAAATAAAAACATATTTTGATAAAAATAAAGCATCTTTATTAGCCAATACCAAGGAGCTTACAGCCAATATGGAAAAACGTGGTGGCGGTATTTTGTCCATGCAATTATTAGACTTAACCCATCTAGAAGCGAATTATTATCAATTAAAATTAGAATTCAATACCTGTGATAGCATGGGCGCCAATTTCATCAACTCGATTCTTGAAAAAGTGGGAAAAGATTGGGCGGATTCAATAGAAAATTCCGATTTTTTTGAAAAAGAAGAAAGACAGATAGAAATCAATATGTGTATTTTATCGAATTACACACCTGATTGTTTGGTAGAAGCTACCGTTTCATGCAAAATTGAAGATTTGGGAATTGTTAATGGTTATGCACCCAATCAATTTGCACAAAAATTCACAAGAGCTATTCGTATAGCGGAAGTAGATACATACAGAGCTACAACACACAACAAAGGTATTCTTAACGGTATCGATAGTGTGGTTATTGCTACGGGAAATGATTTTAGAGCGGTAGAGAGTTGTATTCATACCTATGCCAGCAAAGATGGACATTACAAAAGTCTTTCTCATGCGTGGATTGAGGACAATACGTTTCATTTTACTTTAAAATTCCCTATCGCACTAGGAACGGTAGGTGGATTGACAAAATTGCATCCACTTGCCAAAATATCGCTTCAAATGCTTGGAAATCCAAACTCTGAAGAATTAATGCAAATAGTAGCAGCCGTAGGTCTTATGCAAAATTATGCTGCTGTAAAAAGCTTAGTGACAACAGGAATACAAGTGGGCCACATGAAAATGCACTTATCCAATATTTTGGCAGAATTAAAAGCTACCGTGGAAGAAGCAAAAGAAGTGGAAACATACTTCAAAGACAAAGTCATTTCGGTAAGTGAAGTGAAAAATTATATTGAAAAATTGAGAAATTCTCTTTTGCCCAATACTTCAATAAATGTCCAATAGCGAAACGCCAATTTATCAAAAAAAAGCAAATGGAAAATTGCTTTTAACCTCTGAGTATTTTATTCTTGATGGTGCTACGGGCTGGGCTATGCCTACTCAATTTGGTCAATCCATGACCGCTAGTCCAACTAATTCGAATCCTTTATGGCAGGCATTTCGCCATGATAAAACGCCTTGGCTAGAATCGAATTTAAACTTTTCAAACAAAGATCCTTTTTCAAAAGAAACCGAGTTGCTATTTCAGATTTTGGAGTATATCAAAACAGAAAATCCGGATACATTTCATCAAAAAATCATGCATCATTTTCAATTGATGATTGATTTTGATAAATCGTGGGGATTGGGCACAAGCAGTACTTTTTTGGCATTAATAGCCGATTTTTTTGAAATAGATGCTTATAAATTAAATCAAACCTTTTTTAAAGGTTCGGGATACGATATTGCTTGTGCTTTTGCATCGGAAGCTTTGCTATATTCAAATTTAGACATCGAGAATAGAAGTATAGAACCCTTTCCCATTGCGGATTCTATCAAACCTAATTTATATTTTATTTATACTGGCCAAAAACAAAACTCTAGAGAAGCCATACAATATTATAGAAATTTGCCCAATAGAGAAAAAGAAATTGCGATAAATGATCTCAACTTTATTACCAGCGAACTCATTCGCAAACAAAACTATAAAGATTGGTTGTATTTTCTCAAAATACATGAAGACATCGTGAGTAAAGTCTTAAAATTAGATAAAATAAGTCATACTCTCGCCAAAGAATTACCTTTTTTCTCTAAAAGTCTAGGCGCTTGGGGTGGTGATTTTATCCTTTGCCTAGCGGACGAGGAACCTCAAAAAATTAAAAATAGAATCGTTCAATCAGGATTTGAAACCTATTTTGATTACGAAGGATTGATTTTATAATATACCTCCAGATAAATCTGGAGGCTATTGATAGTTATTTTTTTCTTGTTACTACAATTTTTTCTTTCTTGTAATCGACATAGAATTTTTTTCCTTCTGCCAATTCGCCTTCCAAAATTTCTTCGGCCAATGCATCTTCTATATGTTTTTGAATAGCACGTTGGAGCGGTCTAGCACCAAACTGCACATCATAGCCTACTTCACAGATGAAATCGATAGCTTTGGCAGATATATCAAACGGATAACTCAATTCCATCATACGTTTTTTGAGGTCGCCGAGCAAGATTTCTACAATGGCTTTGATATGTTCTTTTTCAAGGGAGTTGAATAATATCACATCATCGATACGATTCAAAAATTCAGGTGCAAAGGTTCGTTTCAAGGCTTTTTCCAATACCGATTTTGATATTTCATCCATATTGTCACGTCTATTTTGCGTAGCAAAACCAACTCCCGAACCAAAATCTTTTAAATCTCTAACACCTACATTAGACGTCAAAATAATTAACGCATTTTTAAAATCTACTTTGCGTCCCAATCCATCGGTAAGAATCCCATCATCAAATACTTGTAAAAGCAAATTAAAAATATCGGGATGCGCTTTTTCTATTTCATCCAATAAAACAACAGAATAAGGTCTTCTTCTTACTTTTTCGGTCAATTGTCCACCTTCTTCATACCCTACATATCCCGGAGGCGCACCCACAAGGCGCGAAACGGTATGTTTTTCCATATATTCGCTCATATCAATACGAATGAGTGATTCATCACTTTCAAATAACTGTCGAGCAATCGTCTTGGCCAATTCCGTCTTTCCAACACCTGTAGGTCCTAGAAAAATAAATGTTCCAATCGGTTTATTCGGATTTTTTAAACCAATACGATTTCGTTGAATGGATTTTGCTATTTTTTCAATGGCACTATCTTGTCCTTTTACATTTTTCTTAAGTTCATTCGCCAGTCCTTTCAAAACGGAAGACTCTTTCGAATGCACTTTATTTACAGGAATTCCTGTCATCATGGCAATTACTTCTGCGATATGCTCTTCGTTAATAGGATATCGAGAATTTTTAGAATCTTTTTCCCAATTTTGCTTCAATTGTTCAAAATTGCGTTTCATTTCCATCTCTTTATCTCTAATGGTGGCGGCTTGTTGGTAATCTTGCATTTTTACAGCCTGTTCTTTTTCAAGGCGCAAAGACTCCAAACCCGCTTCAATATCTAAAATTTCCTGAGGAACTTTAATATTTTTGATATGCACGCGTGCACCTACCTCGTCCAAAACATCAATAGCCTTGTCTGGCAAAAATCGATCCGTAATATAACGATTACTCATTTTTACTGCCGCTTCTATAGATTTATCATCATAGAATACATTGTGATATTCTTCATATTTTGGCTTTAAATTGGTCAAAATCTGAATAGTTTGCTCTACCGTAGGCGGTTCTATCAATACTTGTTGAAACCTTCTAGCCAAAGCGCCATCTTTTTCTACATATTGTCTGTATTCATCCAAAGTAGACGCACCAATCACTTGCAAATCGCCTCTAGCCAATGCGGGTTTGAATAGATTGGATGCATCCAAGCTTCCCGAGCTACCTCCAGCACCAACAATTGTATGAATTTCATCTATAAATAAAATGACATCTTTGTTTTTTTCTAGTTCGTTCATAATCGCTTTTACTCGCTCTTCAAACTGGCCTCTGTACTTTGTTCCAGCCACTAATGCAGCCATATCAAGCATGACTAGCCTTTTGTCAAATAAAATACGAGAAACTTGTTTATTTACAATTCGCAAAGCCAATCCTTCTACGATAGCCGTTTTTCCCACACCTGGCTCTCCAATCAAAATAGGATTATTCTTTTTTCTTCGGCTCAAAATCTGCGATACACGCTCTATTTCCTCTTCTCTACCTACAATGGGGTCCAAATGTCCATCAACTGCCATACGAGTTACATCTCTTCCAAATCCATCCAAAACAGGTGTTTTGGATTTTGTATTCGGTTTTTGCTTGATGGGTGGTGTTTGACTGCCCATCATATCTTCCCAAGAATCATCCTCCTCAAACATCGATTTGGGCGCATAGTTCAAGGATGCTTCAAAATGATCTCTGAACAATTTTTCATCTACATCAAAATCGCGCAAAGAATGCGTAACCATATTATCTTTTGATTTTAATATCGCCAACATCAAATGTTCGGTATTGATAAATTCACTTTTGTATTTTTTAGCTTCCAACACACTCAGTTTCAAGATATTTTCCGCTTGTCTTGTCAATGGATAATCTCCTTTTGACTTCAACTGCAAAGGTTCTCTCAATTTGATTTTACTTTCTAATTTCTCCTTCAATACATCCAATTCTACATTGAGTTCATTCAATGTCTGAACCACCATATCTTCTGATTCTCTAATGATACTCAAAAAGAAATGTTCCGCTCCCACCGTATCATGATTGAGCCTTTTGGCTTCATCTTTGCTGAACTTCAAAATCTCCTTTACTCTTTCCGAAAAATTAGCTTCCATTCTTATTTATTAATAATTTAATTGTTGCAAATATATTCATACAAATTTCAAACCATTCTATGGACTTTCAACATTTATTAATAAATAGTTATCGGTTTGTCCAAAAATACTTCTTTTTATTGTAATTTTTAACATATCACTGACATTCTGTCATTTTTAAATACAATTTATCTATCCAAAAAAGTAGACAACTCTTTTTTAAATAAAAATAAAAGTAGAAAAAGTACTTTTGTAATAATAAATAACTCAAGATGTCTGAACTTATATATAGCGAAAAACAAACTTATCGAAATTCTATCATGATATGGGTTCCTTTGGGAGTTTTATTCTTTTTTATATATAGTTTTTATCGTCAGTATTTTCTTCATCTTCCATTTGGAAATCATCCAATGAGCGACACAGGTTTTATTTTTGTACTCATTGGATTCATATTGTTTTTTGTCTTTTTTCTTTCAATTACTCTTGAGACAAAAATCAATGAGAAAGGAATATCCGTTAGATTCTTCCCCATACAACTCAATCCTACGTTTTATAATTGGGATGAATTAACAAAAGTAGAAGTTGTAAGATACAACCCCATTCTTGAATATGGCGGCTGGGGTTACAGAGGATTTAAAAACAGCTACAAAAGAGCTCTAAATATTAGCGGAAATAAAGGTATCAAAATATACTTTTTTGATGGAAAATCGCTTTTAGTTGGAACCCAAAAATCAGACGATTTAAAGTTTATTTTATCAAAAATTGAAAAAATTAATACGAAATTTTCTTATTGAAAACAAATAGATTAGTTAGGTATTCTTACTTTTTTAACATTTTTTAAATGCAGGACTATTCAAATTTTATATACCTTTGGGAACTGAAAAAACAGCGATAAAGTAATTTGCTAAATCGATAATTTTCAGAAAAAAAAGATATGTATAATAAGCTGTTTTCATTTTTTTTGTTTTTTATAACAAACATTGCTTTTGGGCAAAGTTATGTTGAAAAATTCAATATGCTTTTGAAAGACAATGACAGTATCCAAATCACCAACTTATTGAAAGACTGGGAAGTCAATGCTCCACAAGATCCTGAATATTATATTTCTGCATTTAATTTTTATTATTCCAATTGTAAGCAAGAAGAGGTTTATAAAAAAAACACAAGTACCCTTTCCAACCACTTTAATCATCATACCACAAATCAAATTCGTATCATTTGTACCAATATTGAATTTTTTCAGTTGGCTATCAATACAATTGAAAACGGCATTGAACGATTTCCAAATCGTTTGGATTTTAGATTTGGAAAATGCTTTGCATTAAAAGAATTTGAATTATATAAACCCCTTACCGAAGAATTAATCAAAACGATACATTATTCAGCAACCAATAAAAACAATTGGTTTTGGTTTGAAAATAAAACTGTGGATAGTGCCGAAAACTTTTTATTAGAAGCCATACAATCTTATATTATCAAATTATATTCATCTGAAGATATAGGATTATTGACGAATATGAAGCTCATAGGTGAAAGTGCATTGAAATATTACCCCAATAATGTTCCTATCATGTCTAGTACCGCAGTAGCTTATATGCTTACTCAAGATTATGACAAATCTATTGCATATCTAAAAAAAGCCGAAGCTCTCAACCCAAAAGATTTGATTGTCATCAACAATTTGGCACATGGATATAAATTAAAAGGCGATAAACCTGCAGCACTCAAATATTATATGTTGAGTGAATTTTTGAGCGATGATAAATCAAAAACCTACGCTCAGGAAGAAATCAAGAAATTGACCAAAGAATAATCATTCCTTTTCCACATAGTCTTAATAGTGTTTTGAACTTTTTGAAATAAAAAAGTTTATGTTTGCAAAAAATTTATAAAATGAATATTGTAGCAAAAATTACTGAAATTATGCCAAAAGTAACTGGCGAAGGGAAAAATGGTACTTGGCAAAAACAAGACTTTGTGGTAGAAACCGATGGACAATATCCTCAAAATATATGCTTTACTGTATGGGGAGATAAAATAGACGTTTCAAGATTTGAAATTGGTACCCGATATTCAGTAGATTTTGACGCTTCAAGCCGAAGATACAACGACCGATGGTTTACAGAATTAAAAGCGTGGAAAGTAGCCAAAGAACAAGGAAATGCTGAAAACGGAGGCGGTGCACCTTCATTTTCGGAAGGAGATTTTCCTCCTGTCGAGCATTCGGATGATCTTCCTTTCTAAAAAAAGTAGGATTATGTTAAATGTTCTTTGCATATCAAAAATTATACTTATTTTTGCATAAAGAACAAGAATGAAGTTATTTACTTCCCTTTTTTTATTATCAATATTAGCATTGCCTTTATTCATAAAGACGTATTTGTATATTGACTATACTATAAATAAGGAAGATATAACTCAAAAATACTGTGAAAACAAAGACAAACCCGAAATGGAATGTAACGGCTGTTGTCATTTGAAAAAAGAATTGAACAAAGTAGAAAAAGCCGAAGAGTCTGAAAACAGTTCATTTCCAATTTCCAAAATCTCAAAACAAGAAATCCAACCCTTTTTGATACATTGTATTCAAAAAATTTCATTTTCTTTGAATGATTATACGTTTTATTCCAATAATTTTGGAACGTATTCAAACTTGTATTCATTCCTCTTTTTCGTCAAGGATAATAAACCTCCCATATCTATTTTTTAATTTTATTTTGAAATAATACCTTGAAAAACAAGGTACATCTATCATTTTAACTTTAAAAAATGAAATTATTCATATTTATGTGTTGCATTTCTATAAATGTATATGCGTGTGATATATGTGGATGTAGTTCTAGTCTTAATTTTAATAGCATAACTCCTGGATACAATAATAGTATAATTGGAACTCGATATAGTAGAAATATCTTTGAGTCCACACACCCAGGCGAAACTACGTTGAGCAAAGACAACTACAACACATTTGAACTTTTTGGGAGAATTACTTTATTTAAAAAATTTCAAATTTTGGGAAATATTCCTTTTCATTTATACAATAGTGTAGAAGAAAATTTGGAAATAAATATAAAAGAGTTTGGAGATGCTTCATTACTTGTCAATCGTATTTTGATTGATAATAGCGATAGTATACGAAAGCTCAAATTCTTTTCATCAATAGGTTTAGGTACAAAATTTCCCACAGGCAAATACAATTTAATTCAAAATTACAGTTTTGTGCATCCGGGATTACAGCCTGGCACAGGTTCTTTTGATTTCATAATGCAAACAAACAATTCTATTCGATACAAAAATTGGGGAAATCAGCTAGATATTAGCTATAGATACAATACCGAAAATTCAAATAAATATAAATTTGGAAATCAATTGGCTATAAATTATCGTCTTTTTTATTGGTTTAATTTTAAGAAAAATTCCATATTACCGCATATTGGTATAGATGCCGAATTAAAAAATACAAATCAACAAAACAATAATGATGTAGCACTTACGGGAAGTAAAATGCTATTAGCCAATTTAGGTTCACAATTCTTTTTTGAACACTTTGCGATTAATCTACAATTTCAAAAACCCTTGTATCAAAATATAAACGAAGGCTATACAACAAATACCTATCGTTTCAATTCTCAAATCATTTATTTATTCTAAAAAAAAACATCATGAAAAAATTTAATTTTAATAAAACAATCTACTTTTTTGCACTTATAATGGGTTTATCCTTAGCATATTCATGTTCCAAAACCGATACTCCTATCAATAATACCACCGATACAGGATCTCTTATTATCGAATTTGAAAACATAGCCAATGGAGAATCGTTAACTTTTGACAAAGAATATACCAATGCCGCAGGTGAAAAAATGAAATTTAGTAGATTTGACTACTATATCAGCAATATCGTTCTTTGGAAAACAGATGGCACCTCGTATACGGTTCCGAGAGATAGTTCATACTTTTTAATTAAAGATAATGGAACTATCAATTCCGAAATTACACTTAATAATATTCCCGTTGGCGATTACAACAAGTTTAGTTTTGTAATAGGCGTAGATAGCCTCAAAAATACTGAGCCAGCTAGCGCAAGAGTTGGAGACTTAAATACAGGTAATGGCATGTATTGGAGCTGGAATAGTGGCTATATTTTCTTAAAAGCTGAAGGTTCTTATAACAGCGACACTACTAAAAAATTCAAATATCATATTGGACTTTTTGGAGTGGGTTCGGGAACCTCTTCAGGAGTTAATAATCTAAAAACCATTACATTGGCTAGTTCTAGCGAAAAAGCAATGGTGAGTAAAACAATCAAACCCAATTTACATTTGCTAGTAGATGTAATGGAAATGTTCAAAACTCCCAATGCTATTAGCGTAGCTACCAAACCTGTAATTATGGTTGATCCTGCTTCAAAAAACATAGCTGACAACTATGTAGATATGTTTAAAATTGATCATATACACAATTAATTGATAAATTACATATACCCTTCTAATTCATTTTAGAAGGGTATTTTTAAAAAAACTAAATGAATAATAAAAACGTATATTTCATAATATTGCTTTGTAGCTTAGTGAATATGTACAGCTGCAAAAAAGAACAAGAAACTTTGTTTAACATTACTATTCCCGAGCATTTTCCTCAAATTTCGCAAAATTTTGACCAAAAAACCATTACAAAAGAAGGTTTTTATTTAGGGCGAAAATTATTCTACGACGGTATATTATCGCGCGACAGTTCTATTTCATGTGGGTCATGCCATCAGCAAGGTGGTGCTTTTAGTCATATTGGACATGATGTAAGTCATGGAATTGAAGACAAATTGGGTAAAAGAAATGCAAATCCTATCCAAAACCTATTGTGGCAATCCAATTATTTTTGGGATGGTGGTGTTCATAATATTGAACTCATTAGCCTATCTCCTATTGAAAATCCTGTAGAAATGGATGAAAACATCAATCATATCATTACAAAATTAAATAGACACAAAGAATATCCTACTCTTTTCAAAAATGCATTTGGTACTACTGAAATTAATTCGGTAAAAATATTAAATGCGATAGCTCAATTTCAAGCTACATTAATTTCTGCTAATAGCAAATACGACCAATATCTGAAAGGAACTAGCTCATTATCAACCGATGAACTCGAAGGACTCAATTTATTTAAAGAAAAATGCAGTAGCTGCCATCAAGGCGTTTTGTTTTCAGATTTTCAATTTAGAAATAATGGAATTACCCAAAATAATACGGCCGATTTGGGACGCTACAATATTACGCTAAATGAAGCCGACAAAGGCAAATTTAAAACGCCCTCGCTTAGAAATATAGAAAAATCAGGTCCTTATATGCACAATGGTTCTTTTAGAACATTGGAAGCCGTACTAGAACATTACAATTCGGGGATTCAGCCCAATCCTTCCCTAGCGCCGGAGCTAAAAAATAAAATACCTATGACCGCCGAACAGCAACGAAAAATTATCATTTTTCTAAAAACACTTACGGATAACGAATTTTTAAACAAAAAGGATTTTTCGGAGCAATAAATATTTTTTTTGAGTATAAATATTTGAAAACCTTAAAATTATAAACACAAATTTTTATAAAAGATAAAAACGTCTTTTATTTGCAAAAATTAACGTATCTTTGTCCCCGTAATAAAAAAATAACATTACATGTCTGCACTCATAGTTTTACTCTTCATTAGTTTGTTTGTAGCTGGTGGATTTCTTGCAGCCTATATCTGGAGCGTCCGAGACGGACAATTTGAAGATGATTATGCTCCTTCACACAAAATTTTATTTGACGATACCATAACCGAACGAAAAAACTCTTGATTTTTTTCAAGATTTAATATATCAAAATCAAAAAAACAATTAAAATAAAAACAAATGGAAGTACAAAAATTTATTTATGACAACAAAGTACCGAAATTATTTGCAACAGCAACTATATTTTGGGGTGTTGTAGGTATGCTTTTAGGAGTCATTGCTGCATTTCAGTTAGCATTTCCCGTTCTCAATTTTTCAGATATAATGCCCAATCTGTCTTTTGGTAGATTGCGACCTGTGCATACCAATGCCGTAATTTTTGCATTTGTAGGAAATGGAATATTCACAGCAATGTATTATTCATTGCCTAGATTGCTCAAAACTTCTATGTGGAAACGAAGCCTTAGTTTAATCCATTTTTGGGGATGGCAATTAATTATTGTATTTGCCGCAATCACTTTATTAATGGGCTATACAACTTCTCATGAATATGCAGAATTAGAATGGCCTTTGGACATTGCTATTACTATCATTTGGGTTATATTTGGTATCAATATATTTGGAACAATTTTAACACGAAGAGAAAGACACATGTATGTGGCCATTTGGTTTTTTATTGCTTCTTGGGTTACTGTAGCATTATTACATATTGTTAACTCATTTGAACTCCCTATTTCATTTACAAGTATGAAAAGTTACTACCTATACGCTGGTGTTCAAGATGCATTGGTACAATGGTGGTATGGTCACAATGCCGTGGCATTTTTCCTTACTACGCCTTATTTAGGATTAATGTACTATTTTTTACCAAAAATTGCTAACAGACCTATTTATAGCTATAGACTGAGTATTTTACACTTTTGGACTTTGATTTTCTTGTACATTTGGGCAGGACCGCACCATTTATTATATACAGCATTACCAGAATGGGCGCAAAGTCTAGGTACTGTGTTTTCAATCATGTTGTTATTACCATCTTGGGGAGGAATGTTGAACGGATTATTTACATTAAGAGGTGCTTGGGACAAAGTAAAAGAAGACCCTTTATTAAAATTTTTGGTTGTAGGTGTTACTTGCTATGGTATGGCTACGTTTGAAGGGCCTATGTTATCTTTAAAAAATGTAAATGCCATTTCGCACTATTCTGATTGGACTGTAGCACACGTTCATATTGGCGCATTGGGTTGGAATGGATTTTTGACATTTTCAATGCTTTATTGGTTATTTCCAAGATTCTATAATACGACTTTATACAGCAAAAAACTAGCGAATACACACTTTTGGATTGGGACATTAGGAATTTTGTTGTACGCAATTCCTATGTATTGGAATGCCTTTAAAAGTTATTTTATGATGACTGCCTTCACACCCGAAGGACAATTACAATATCAATTTTTGGAAATTATGCAAACCGCTATACCATTTTATATAGTGAGAGCTATTGGAGGTACATTGTATCTTTCAGGAGTTTTATTAATGGTATATAATTTGGTAAAAACAGCTAAAAAAGGTGCATTTGTGCCTTTTGAAGAAGCCGAAGCACCTGCATTATCAAAAACGTATGTGGCTCCAAAAGGCGTACATTGGCATTCTATTTTTGAAAGAAAACCTATGTTGATGTTATTTGGAAGTTTTGTAGTAATCGCTATTGGTGGAGCAGTGGAAATGATTCCTACTTATTTGGTTAAATCTAATATTCCTACAATATCTAGCGTAAAACCATATACCCCACTTGAATTACAAGGAAGAGACATCTACATCAGAGAAGGATGTAACAATTGCCATAGTCAAATGATTAGACCTTTTAGACACGAGGTAGTTCGATATGGCGAATATTCAAAAGCAGGCGAATTTGTATATGATCATCCATTTTTGTGGGGAAGTAAACGTACAGGACCCGATTTAGCTAGAATTGGAGGTAAATATCCTAATAGCTGGCATTTCAATCATATGCTTGAACCTGCTAGTATGTCTTCGGGAAGTATTATGCCTGCCTATCCTTTTATGTTTGAAAATGATTTGGATATATCTACTACCAATTCCAAAATTCATGCCATGCGAAATCTGGGCGTACCGTATCCAAAAGGATATGAAGCTATAGCCAATGAAGATTTGGAAAAACAAGCTAAAGAAATAGCAGCGAATTTGAAAAACGACAAAATCAATGTTTCTGATAAGAAAGAAATCATTGCATTGATAGCATATTTGCAACGTTTAGGAACCGATATAAATAAATAATCACATGAAATTCTCAAATTATCTTACCACAATAGATGGGGTTTCGATCTACCCTATTATATCGCTTAGTTTGTTTGTAGTGTTTATACTTTTGGTATTTCTCTATGTTCTCAAAATGGGAAAACAAGAAGTAGAACATGACAGCAACTTGCCTTTTGACGAATCTATTTCCATAAAAAATTAATAAATATTAAATCATGATAAAATCTATTTTAAATACCAAAAAACCGCTCTTTTTATTGCTTTTTTGCAGTATGGCGATGTTGACTTTTGCACAATCAACAAATACTGTACCCGAAAAAGAATGGTCTTCATCAGATAATATCAATGCAATATTAGCATTTATAGCCTTTATCCTTTTATTTCCGATTTATTTTATGGGCAAAATGTTTTCGGCTACGCTTAAAAATTATATGAAAAAATTAAAGAATCTAAAAAATGGCATGGCTATAATTTCATTCTTTATCATTTCAAACTCTCTAATAGCGCAAGCTGCCACTACCGAAACTACTGTTTCTTATTGGGATACAATCAACTTCACTACTTGGTTTCTTTTAGTAACTATTATTATAGAAATTTTTGTATTGTTTTTCTTGGGATTATTCACTGCTCGTTTAATGAAAAACCCTAAAAAAGAAATTGAAAAAGCAGAGAAAATTGCCGATGAAAGCTGGTTTATGAAATGGTGGAAAAAAGCCAATAATTTCAACAACAATTTGGAAGAAGCCGAAAAATTAGATACAGGCCATAGCTATGATGGGATTCGTGAGCTTGACAATATTACACCGCCTTGGTTTCAAGCGGCATTTTATACAACTATTGTTATTGGTATAATATATTTGTGGTATTACCATTCTGGAGTGGGTAAATTGCAGATAGAAGAATATCAAGAATCGGTAGATATAGCCAATAAAGAAATGGATGAATATCAAAAACATCAAAAAGGAATTGATGAAAATACCATTGCTTTTACTACTGCTGGATCAGAACTAGAAGAAGGTGCCAAATTATTCCAAGCTAGCTGTGCTAGTTGTCATGCTGCGGATGGCGGTGGAGGCACAGGCCCAAATTTATGCGATGATAGCTGGATACACGGTGGTAGTCCAAAAGACA
>Ga0208597_1000113_pt1 | contig 29723 bp, 28 predicted proteins | sample LakMenEpi05May12_FD_150673 | JGI IMG/M metagenome (GOLD analysis project Ga0208597, IMG submission 150673) | Freshwater microbial communities from Lake Mendota, WI - 05MAY2012 deep hole epilimnion (SPAdes) | ecosystem: Environmental > Aquatic > Freshwater > Lake > Epilimnion/Euphotic zone ...
CGGCAGATGATGATGTCGGGCTGGATGCCGATTTCGCGCAATTTGGCAACGGATTGCTGTGTCGGCTTGGTTTTGATTTCGCCAGCGGCTTTGAGGAAGGGCAGTAGGGTGACGTGAATGAAGCAGACGTTTTCTTTGCCGACTTCGAGCGCGAATTGGCGCAGTGCTTCGAGGAAAAGAAGGCCTTCCATGTCGCCGACGGTGCCACCAATTTCGGTGATCAAGACGTTGACGTCTGGATTGTTGTTGGTGACCTCATAGATGCGCGATTTGATCTCATCGGTGACGTGCGGGATGAACTGCACAGTTTTGCCGAGGTAGTCACCGCGACGTTCTTTTTTGATGACCGAGTCGAATACTTGGCCGGAGGTGAGATTGTTCATGCGTGAGAGCACGCCAGAGGTGAAGCGCTCGTAGTGGCCGAGATCGAGATCGGTTTCGGCACCGTCATCGAGCACGTAAACTTCGCCATGTTGGTAGGGAGACATGGTGCCGGGATCGACGTTGAGGTAAGGATCGAACTTCTGCATGAGGACCTTGAGTCCGCGTTGTTCGAGTAGGGTACCGATGGAGGCGGCAGCAAGGCCTTTGCCGAGTGAGGAAACGACGCCGCCGGTGACGAAGATGTATTTCATAGTGTAGTTAGGATCTGTGGTTGGTGTTGTGTGAGGGGCGCGAAAGTAATTGAGCTTCAATAATTGCTGCTTGTTCGGGGGTATCAAGTCCGATCGAGTCATCGAGCGTGACGATGACCTTGATCCGCGCGCCGTTTTCGAGTGCGCGGAGTTGTTCTAACGATTCAGCTTGCTCTAACAAAGAAGGTGGCCATGTGATGAATGTTTCCAGAAAATCACGACGATAGCCATAAATGCCTTTATGGCGATAGAGTATGAGGCCTGCAGGTTTATTGCGTTGGTAGGGCAGGGGAGAGCGAGAAAAATACAGCGCGTGGCCGTTGAGATCGAGCACGACCTTTACGACGTTGGGGTCATTCAGAGCGGCATCGTCATCGATGGGATTGGCTGCAGTGACCATCGGCAATGCTGCATCGTTTGCGAGAGCAGAGGCAAGTTCATCGATGAGAGCGGGATCTATCAGCGGCTCGTCGCCTTGAATGTTGATGATGTGCGTGGCTTCAGGAATCGCGAGAACGGCCTCGGCAATGCGGTCAGTTCCTGTCGAGTGATCGGCGGCCGTCATGGTGACCTTAGCTCCGAAAGAGAGTGCTTCGTCACGGATGCGTTCGTCATCGGTGGCAATGACGATGCTATCGAGCATGCGACATTCCATGCAGCGTTCCCAGACGTGTTGGATGAGAGTTTTTCCTGCGAGTCGATGAAGCGGCTTACCGGGGAAGCGAGTAGAGCCCCAGCGAGCGGGAAGGATGCCTGCGATGTGAGTTGGTGAAGAAAGCACGGTTACGGACGATATGGTTAGCAGTGAGTGAAGCGCGATGGCAAGTTATTATTCGTTCAGAGCAACGAGAGTTTCTCGTCTTTGGCCGAAAAGCAGAGCCACTCCCACGGTAAAGAGCGTGCCGATCATGATGCGCCATGTAAAGGAAACGGTGGGAAGCCATGTGGGGGAAAAGAGTGGTGCTTGGGCGTTGTGATGCTGGGAGATTTGGTGGAGATCCTCTAATTGAAGCCGAGCCTTCGTTGCAATGGCCTCAGTAGTTACCTTGGATGGGTCGTCGGTGGCCAGGTGCAGGGCTTTTACGGCATTGCGGAAGCGAGCTTCTTTGTCGTGAAAAATATCATACACGTCATTGTGTGCGCCGCTGAGGAACAAGGTAGCGCAGAGTCCTGCGATCATGGCAATGCTGTTGCCGCGACAAGTTCCACGGTTTTTGGTAAGCATACCGACAAGGAAAATTCCCAGCAAGGAGCCATAGGTGTAACCGAATGATCCAAGCACGATCGGAATGATTCGTAGTTCTGGATTTTTCAGCTTGATGAAAGCTGTGCCGATACCGATCAAGGCGAGTAAGAGCGCGAAGACGACAGTTGAAACACGAGCTGCCTTCATTTGCTCCTCAGATGTCGCTTTGGGTCGGAAAACGCCGAGATACCAATCCTTGGTGAAGGTTGTGGCGAGGGCATTGAGTGCCGTAGATAGCGAGCCCATGGCAGTGGCAAAAAGCCCTGCGGCAATCAGTCCGCGCAGTCCAGGTGAGAGATCGTGGAGCATGAACCAGGCAAAAACGTCATTGGTCGGCGCGCCACCGGGGTTGATTTGGTAGTATCGATAAATCAATATGCCGATCGCAAGAAATCCGATGACCACAGGCAGATCAACGAGACCCGAGACAATCACCGCACGTTGCCCACGCTTGGCATCCTTCGATGTCAGCATACGCTGCACCATATCTTGGTCCGTACCGTGGGTAGCGAGTGTGGTGAAGATTGAACCCAACAACGCAGCCCAGATCGTATATTCTTGTTCGAGAATGTATTTGATCGATTGACCAAATGAATGTTCAGGCTTGATGCCCGTATCCACAAAAATCGGCGTTTTGATTTCCGCGACGAATGGTGCCCATCCGCCCGTTTTGCCCAGCAACCAAAAGAATACGTAGATTGCGGCTCCAAACATCAGGCTGACTTGAATCAAGTCGGTCCAGACTACGGCTTTGATACCACCGAGGGTGGTGTAGAGCGCGGTGAGGCCTGTAATCAGAATGACGGATACCGCATAGATCATGAGTTCTTGCCCGAAACGCTCATCGGGCGTCATTTTGGCAAACTCGGGATGCACCAGTTGCCAAGCGAGCACTAAAAGAATTGCCGCAACGAATATACGCGAACCACTGGCAAGTGAGCGCGTCAGCAAGAATACGAACGAGGCCATGCGGCGGGTGAGTTTGCCGAATCGGATTTCCAGAAACTCGTAAATGCTCACCACGGAGTATTTGTAAAAAGGCTTGATGAAAATCGCGGCGACAAGCAAGCGAGCTAAAATTGTGCCGATCACTAGCTGCGCATAGACAAAATTTCGCTTCGCAAATCCTTCGCCAGGTGTGCCCAGAAATGTCCCAGCAGAGATCTCCGATGCGAGGATCGATGCGAGCACCGCCCACCACGGCATGGAGCGATCTCCGAGTGCATACGACTCCATCGTTTTTTGCCCCCGCGAGGCGCGCAAACCAATGCCAATAATGACAGTGAAATAAACACCTACAATGATCAGGTCCAACGCATAGTCTCGCATGGGCCTGATTCTCACCACATCTGGAGCAACACTCAAGACAAAGCGTATGGAAAGCGAAAAAACATTGATAGCATGAGGGTTGTAGCCGATTTCTTGATTAGGAACTTGATAAAAAATCAAGAGAAGTTAAAGTTCTCTAACAAAAACTTTTTAAAATTTCATCGTGTGGAACACCCGTGGTATGGGGGATAGAGAAGCATCCCAAAACAGGTTGAAATTTTTTGATTTTTTCTTCCGCTGAATTAGGTAATTTCTCCCTCGCCTCACGTGAACTCTCGTTTACTATCGATCATGGGGACGGCGAAATTTTAAAAAGAACCACATCTATGGACTCAGGGGAGTTTGACACCAACAAAAATTTATCTTCAACGAAACAATCAATGGACCATGATTGGCTCCAAGTTCAAGAAACGCTGAAATTGCTCGTGAGTGCTGATGCTTATCAGCGCTGGTTCCGCAGTTGCCGATTGCTCTCAACCGATGAGCAACGCATGGTCATCGGGGTCCCGAATGACATTCACTCGGTATGGATCGAGACAAATTATTGGGGCGAGCTGGTCGAAGCCTGTAGCTCGGTTTACGGAATGCGTGAAGTCAAACTTTCGGTTTGCTCCGATGATGTTGAGGAAGTTACCGTTACACCAGTCTCACCATTTCATCATGATGATGAAGAGCCTGTGTTGGCTGATGATGATTCATTAGAAAAACGTCTCAAGTCCGCAGGCCTGAACCCGCTTTACAGTTTTTCGCGTTTCGTCGTCGGTAACAACAGTCAATTCGCTCATGCCGCTTGCCAAGCGGTCTCGAAAACTAAAGCTGTAGGCTACAATCCGCTGTTTATCCACGGCGGACCTGGGCTGGGTAAAACTCACTTGATGCAGGCGATCGGTCAAGAATGGCTGCGCACACGTCCACAATCACGCGTAGTTTATCTTACCTGTGAAAAATTCACCAATGAGTTCATCGATGCCGTGCGCAAAGGAGATCTCGAAAAATTTCGCAAACGCTACCGCACAGCCGAACTCATGCTGATCGATGACGTGCAGTTCATTGCTGGTAAGGAGCGCTCACAGGAAGAGTTTTTCCATACGTTCAATACTCTGATCGATGGTCAGCGCCAGGTGGTTCTCTCGTGCGATCGTCCGGCTTGTGAAATTAAACAATTCGAGCCTCGTCTCATTTCACGCTTCGAGTGTGGACTCACGGTGGAGTTGCAAATTCCTCAAGAAGAGACGCGCACTGCGATTCTCCGTCGCAAAATGGATGAATGGAAAGTGAAACTCGATGATAGCATCGTGGCCTATCTAGCCCAACACATTCGCAGCAATGTTCGTCGCCTCGAAGGTGCGCTGATGCGCGTTGCTACCTATTCATCGCTTGCTGGTGAACATGTTCCACTCGAAAAAGTCGAGTATCTGCTGCGCGATCTACTACGCGAGGAAGCCACCAAGCAAGTGACGATTGATTCGATTCAAAAAGCAGTTGCAGAACATTTTGACCTTCGCCTTGCTGATATGACAAGTCGCCGCCGCCCAGCTAGCGTCGCTTACCCGCGTCAGTTGGCGATGTATCTCAGTCGTCAGCTTACGAAATCATCGCTCATGGACATCGGCGAAGCCTTTGGCGGTCGCGATCACGGCACGGTAATCCACGCTTGCAAAAAAGTCGTCGAGCAAATCAAGAGCGATCATTCCGTTAAAGAACTCGTGGGGATGTTTGAGGCAACCTTACGCCGATAACTGAAAAGCAAAGCGCCTTAGGAAAATGGCGCTTGCTCTTTTGCTCGGTGTCGCTAGTTTTTTCTGTATCGATGAAACACACACTGATTGCGTTGCTTGGCATGACAACTTTGGGGCTAGCTGACGAAGCTGCTAGCCTGCCCTTGATTCCTTATCCAGCGAAAGTCACGCGGCTGGATGGAGAATTTACAGTGTCTTCTGAAACCGCAATTCGCTTTGACCGTCGCCTCAACAAAGAAGCAGATCTGTTAGCCATTGCGCTCGGCGAGCTGACTAGCCAGAAAACGCGCACGGCAGCGGAAGAACTGCGCATCTTGCTGCATTCCGAAGTTTCTTTGGACATCGATGAAACCCTGCCGCTAGCGGCCTCGGGCTACACACTGCAAATTTCGCCACGTGGCGTGAAAATCCTCGGCAAAGATGCCGCGGGCGCATTCTGGGGTGTGCAAAGTTTTTTGCAGCTTTTGCCACCACCAGCGGAAAAAGGAAGCGCCAGCATCTCAGTCAAGGGTGTGCAAGTGCCTTGCGTGAAGTTTGAGGACCAACCTGCGTATGCATGGCGCGGCATGCATCTCGATTGCGGTCGACATTTTTTCGGCATCGATGATCTCAAAAAATTCATCGACCAGATGGCCTTTCACAAGCTCAATGTGTTTCATTGGCATTTGACGGAAGATCAAGGCTGGCGCATCGAAATCAAAAAATACCCGAAGCTCACCGAAGTCGGCGCCTTTCGCGATTCGACTCCGCCATACGGCAATCGCAATAGCGACGACGGCAAGCGCTACGGAGGATTTTACACCCAAGAACAAGTCAAAGAGCTCGTCGCGTATGCAACGGCTCGTCACATCACAATCGTTCCCGAGATCGAACTGCCTGGCCATGCCGCAGCGGCGATCGCGGCCTATCCCCAATTTGGCAACACCGATATTCCCGGTTACGCACCCAAGGTCATCACACGCTGGGGTGTGCATCCGTATATTTTTGCACCCAAAGAAGAAACGTTCGCCTTCCTCGAAGATGTGCTGAGTGAAGTATGCGAATTGTTTCCTTCGAAATTCATTCACATCGGCGGCGACGAGGCGCCCAAGGATCAATGGAAAAATTCACCCTTCGCCCAACAGGTGATGAAGCGGGAAGGCCTCAAGGATGAGCATGAATTGCAAAGCTATTTCATTCGACGCATCGAAAAATTCCTTGCAACGAAAAACCGATCGCTGGTTGGTTGGGACGAAATCCAAGAAGGTGGACTGCCAAAAACGGCGACGATGATGGTGTGGCGCGATATCAACTGGGCTCACACCGCGCTCGATCGGGGCAATAATGTGGTCATGGCTCCGAATGCCTTTGCCTACCTCGATCACTATCAACTACCTGCAGCCGAGGAGTTGGCAAAAGGTCCAGAGTTCGAAGCCATCGGTGGATTTCTCCCCGTCGAAAAACTTTACGGCTATAACCCTGCTAGCGTGGCGCGCAATGCCGAGGAACGCAAACGCATTCTCGGTGTGCAAGCGCAGTTGTGGACGGAATACATGAAGGATTGGAAGAAGGTCGAATACATGGCATTTCCTCGCATCGCCGCACTCGCAGAAATCGCCTGGTTGCCTCAAGAACAGAAAAACTATGCCGATTTTCGCAAGCGTCTCGATTCGATCCTCCGTTTCTACGATGCCCGCGGCATCAATCGTGCCGAGGTTTATGAATTGCCGAAAAAAGAAACCAAAGATGGTTCGGTGATCGAGACATCACTCAATGTGTATGGTGAACACGCTACGGAGTTTGCCTTTGATGGCAAGCCTGCCACTTTCTTTTGGTCGGGGCGAGAACTTCGCAAAGACGACCACATCACACTGACGCTCAAGCAAGCTTTGGCGAAAGAATCGTCCGTGCGCATTGTGACGGGTGGCAAGGCTAGCAAAAATGGAGATGCCCTCGAAAGCGGAGAACTGCAATACTCTGTGAATGGCTCCGAGTGGAAGACCGTTGCTGCGGTGAAAAATGGCAGCGTCGAGGGCGAAGTCCCCGCGGGAGCCAAGGCGCTGCGCCTTTTGATCACAGCTGATCAGACCAATTGGCTCATCTTGCACGAGATCATCATCGAGTAACGTGCAGAGATTTTACTGGAAGCGCTGGGCCTGTGCTCAGCGTTCCCGCGCGCGTTGCTAGCTCGCGGCGCAATTCTTCGAATCGGGCATTTTTCTCGGCATTCAATCGGTTGATGTGCTGCATGCCAACCATAAAAAAGAACGAGCAAAAACCAATGAGAGTCATCGTGATGAAGATATTTTCGCTGCTAAAGGGCGAGGCCAGAAGCTGCGCAAACAAGGCGACTAGCGTGATGCCCGCTGCCATGAAGGCTAGGGTAGCTTGCTTGGTATGAGTGGATGCTGGTGCGGGCAAAAGCACGGAGGCAGGACTCGATGTAGGCTGCTTGGTGTGCTTCGACTGCATGCGGGTTTCCGCAGCAGTAGCCTGTTTCAATACCAACGCCTTTGCTTGATCAAATTCTTGTTCACTGAGCCCACCGCGCAAATGAAGTTCATGCAAGCGTGACAATTGCGTTACAAGCAGTTCCATGACTGGAAATATGATGCATTATAGGGCGGAAATCAAGCGAATTTGCGAATGCTCTCGGAGCTCTAAGGTGTCGGTTTTTTCATGTCATTATCGTCTGATTGCTGATGTTGTTGCTGCTAGGGCGTGTTGAGGAGCTTGAGGATTGCTTGATGCAAAATGGGAATGGTTTTGGCTTCGTAGCTGGTTGTTGCAAGTCGATCAGTTGGAGGGTTTGTTAGTCGATCTTGGCGCACCCAATAGCATTCGCCCAATTTGAAACCGATACTTGCGATCGTAAACAGAATGATAGCAGAGCAGGTGCTTGTGATAAGCAACTGTGTCCGCACTTGGCGTATGAGAATGCTGCTTGGATTTTTGGAATAAATGCTTTGAATGATCGTCCAGAGAATCCAAAGAAGAGTGGGTGAGGCGAGTATCATTGCTACTGTGTAATATGCCGTCAATAGATGCCATCCAATGATCGCTAGCAAGATGGCATAACCTGGATGAAGTTTGACCGAGCTCTGATTTTTGGTGATTCTCTGCGCGAGTAACATCGGAATGGCGATCATCAATAGTAAGGTGAATAAATATGGCGTCGCAGGGAATTGGATTTTTGGTTCCCAACTGCCGCCGCCATTGAAAGCTAGCAATTTTCCACCAAGTGGAGTGAAACAATAGAGCAATAGGTAATAGGCGAAGGGCAGAATGCAGCCGCAGATGAGAAACCAGAGATTCGTTTTTAGGGGGATGCTTTCGGCGAAGATACGGCCCATTTTGATCAACATAGAACTTTGGCGAAATCGATCTGCGTAGAGTATCGAAAGTAAGATCAATAGTAATCCCATCATGAACCAACTGAGAAAACGGAGGATCAGGCAATGCTCTACGTAACGCATAGGCGCTAAATCATCGATACTGATCGGGAGTTTATAGGATACGGGAGTCAAGGAGAGCTGAGCTAAGGCACTCCCGTGATTTTCGATATTTTTTACGGTCACATTGTCTTCGTTGTTTTTTAGGTATTTCTCTTCTTTGTAATTTTTACATGCAGCGTGCCTATTTTTCCAACGCTCCACAAGTTCAGGGTCGAGAGACGAAGTTTCTACTAAGAAAATTTGGCCACTTATTCCACTGAGCGCTTGGATCATTACTAGTCCATCAATTATACTGTTAGGCTCGGGTGAAATGTATTTGGTCAAATGTTTATCAACATCGCGGAAAAGTTGCTGACCTGCGGGAGTAGAGGTATCGGCGTTTTGCAATTCCGTCATAAGCAAAGCTGAGAGCTTAGAAAAATGAAGTCCTTCATACGGTGCTGCCACAAGATGCATTAACGAGGCAAGAGCTGATTTCTGATCTTTCGGGTCAGGCGAATGAGCCAACTTCTCCTTCCACAATTCCTGTTGATAGGAAGTAAAGCGGGGTTGAGTCAGTGATAGCCGCCACAAGTCCATCGCAGCAGCAGCGTTGATGGGATCGCTGATGCTCCATTGCGGCATGATTTTGCGGCGGTAGGTTATTTCGGGAGGCGGGGCCAGTGGGTGATCGCCTACTTTTTTGTAGCAATCTTTGGCGAGAACTCCAGCGGCAAGACAGGTAAACCAAGCGTTATCCGGATCAATTTGGCTCGCTATCTTTAGGAAGTCTGGCGGTAGGGTTGAATTTTGTGCGAGGTAATGCAGACTGTAATCAGCGAAGTAAGCAGGATTTTTCAAATCACTTTCCCACAGCGCCCGCATTCGCTCGGCTTTGCTTTTGCGTAAGGGATCTCCATGAAGAAGGAGATTTCCTTCTGGTGTTGCGGCGATGATCGGAGGAATGTTCTTTGACGTGGGAATGCCATTATCCCAAGTGAACTCTGTGATAAACTTGTATGCCGGAATGATTTGGCTCATCAATGCAATCATCGCGGCTGCAAAAAGTAACCACTTGCCTACACGATTGCGTTTTCTGCTTTTGGGAGTGGAGTGCTGGAGATGCGATGCAAGTTGAATCGTAGAGGGCGACTCTGCATCGAGGCGTTCTTCCAAAAATGCCACTGCGTTGAGTTGCATGTTCGCGTCGACATTGAGTGCGCTCGACATAGCCTTTATCATCTCTTTTTTGTCACTCATTGCTACTTAAGTTATCACGATGACCGACTAATGGAAAGTAATAGTTCAACATGGGCTGGGCTCACTACAGGATGCTAGGACAAAAAAATGAGCCACTCCGTGAAGAGTGGCTCATGCGAAAAGTAGAGTAAATTGCCGTTATGCGTTTGCTGGCATCAGGCGAATGGAACGCACGAACTTCATGAGATCGCGGGTTTCTTGTTGCCAACCAACCAGTGTCTGCTTCGACACTTCGACGCGCTGGGCAACGAGTTTTTCCAGTTCGGCATAATTTTTTGCCAAATCTTCGCACAATTCATTGAGCATCACGTGAGCGCGCTCGGTCATGGTGGGATGAGCGGCATTGAGGGCTGCGAGTTTTTCCTCGGCACGCAGGCGGGCTTCACCCATCTCGGCGAGAAGAATTTTCGAGTCAGGCACGCGGCGCAGATTGGAGGCTAGGCCGAGCTTGGAGAGAGTCCAAATAGTCCACTTGGTGGGGTCCCACTGCCATGGTTTTACACCATTGCGATAATCGTGTTGGAACTCGTGGTGGTAGTTGTGGTAGCCTTCGCCGAATGTTGCGAACGCCATGATGATGCTGTCGCGAGCGCTGTGCTTTGTTGAATAAGGGCGGTGGCCAATGGTGTGGCAGAGCGAGTTGATGAAAAAGGTCGAGTGTTGGACTACGACCACGCGGAGCACGCCAGCGATTAGGAAGCCGCCAAGTGCGCCTTGCCATACGGGAAGTTCCGTGAAGAAGTGATTGTAAGCGCCGCCGAGGATGGCAGGGCCGACGAGACCGACAAGAAGAGCAATCCATTGAACGTATTTGTGCTGCCACATCACGAGACGATCTTTTAGCAAGTCATTGACATTATCGTTGGTTTTATCAGGGCGTAGTTTGAACATGAGCCAGCCCATGTGAGCCCAGAAGAAGCCTTTGGAAATATCGTAGGGATCTTCATCGTGATCGACGTGTTTGTGATGCTTGCGATGGTCGGATGACCAATCGAGGCATGAATTTTCAAAGGCGCATGCGCCGAAAACCAAGGTGAATAGTTTTACTGGCCATTTTGCCTTGAAGGAGAGGTGGGAGAATAAACGGTGGTAACCGAGGGTGATGCTCATCGCGGTAGCGGGCACCATGAAGGCAAACATCAACCACTGGAACCAAGATTGGTCAAAGGTAATAATGTACCAAGGAACGACAGTCGCAGCAATGAGGAACGTGCCGATCAAGAAGGAACTGGTAATCCAGTCCACTTTTTCGAATGGAATGCGGAATTTAGACATAGTGGGATAGTAGATGTGTTCGTTTTGGTGAACAGCAGCAAGCTAGCATACTTAGGTCTTTCTGACAAACATTCTTTCTGAGCAGATTTTATCAAATCGAAGCAAAATATACTGAGTTGGATCAGGGTCAGAAAAGGGTTTAGGATTTTTTCTTCATTTTTTTAGAGGGGTAGGTCCAATTGGTCATTTCCGAAGTGGCTCCAGGCATTGTAGCCGCGCTGGCGGAGTGTGCTGGCGAGCTCGCGGGTGGAGCCGTGGATGGTGATGATTTTTTTTGGTTGCACGAGGGCGGCAGTTTCGAGGAGATCTGGGAAATCGGCGTGGTCGGAGAGAGGAATCGCATCATCGGTGCCATATCGGAATTTGGCCGAGGCATTGAGGGCCCAGCCTGTCATCATGCAGCTACGGCGATGGGGGATGGAAAAAAATTCCGGCTGCTTGAGGATTTGAGGCGGTGCGATCAATGTGGTGCCGAGTGGGATTTTTCCTTCCCACAACTGGGGCTCGGGCAGTGTGCAGCCAGCTTCACGGCATGCTTGGGTCATTTCACACACCGTTTTGCTAGAGACAAACGGGAGATGATGGGCGGCAAGGATAGCGGCAATTTCTTGGGCTTTGCCTAGGGAATAGCCTAACAGAACAGGGGTTGCGTGATCGGCGATGGCATTATGGATGAAGCGCAAAATGGATTTTTCAATATCGGCGGCAGGTGGTAGCACGTAGTGTGGCAGGCCGAAAGTGCTTTCCATGATGAGGGTATCGGCTTGGAGCCACGAGGCGGGCTCAGCGGCGCGGGAGGGACGAAGCTTGTAGTCGCCAGTGTAGAGTAGGCTGGCTTGACTGCGTAGACTGCGGACGTGAAGCATGGCCGAGCCGGGGATGTGGCCTGCGGGTAGTAAGGTGATACAGTGATCGTTCCACGTGATAGGCTCGTGAAAGTGCTGAATGGTGAGTCGATCACGAGCGATGCGGTAGCGACGTTGCAAGAGATGTGCGGTGACGGGGCTACAGAGGATCCGTTGGTGGCGGGCGACGTGGTCCGAGTGGGCGTGGGAAATGAAGGAAAAGGATTTGGCGCGTGGGGCATCGAGCCAGAGATCGAGCGCGGGTAGGTGTAGGCCGTGCCTTGGGTGAATCTCAGGGTTGATTTGAATTTCTGGAAGCTGGGACACGCGTGGCGATTATTCGATTTTTTGTTCGAGTTGTCGAAGGTAATCGGCCTTGAGTTGGCTGCTAAGAATCAGCTTGGTATGACGCTCGGGGGTTTTTTGATCAATGGTCTGGCGCATTTCGATCATCTCGGCTTCGGCTTTTTGCAAAGCGCTGCTTGCGGAGCTGAGAGATTGCTGTTTGGCCTTAATGTCGACTTCCAGCAGTTTGATGATGGTTTGATCTGGTGTGGTTGCCGATTGGGCATCGTGGAGTTTTTTGTCGAGTTCGGCAAGGGCTTGTCGCTGTGCGTTGAGCTCGGTAGCTGCCTCGTTGATGCGTTTGGCGGCATCGGCAAAAGTTGCTGTTTGATCTTCGAATTCTTGGTGCAGAGTGGTAGCCACGGCATTTTCGCTGAGGGCCTTGGTATTGATGGACGCGGCAGTCCAATGATTGCGTGCTTGTTTCAGTCGCATTGGTTCTGTTTGTTTGGCTTGAAAATGAGCCTGGGCATCGGCGTGGGCTTTTTCGAGGGCTGCAAGGGCGTCTTGCTTACCCTTGAGATCGGCCTCGGCGGGGGCGACCTTGGCTTGGGCATCGGCTACCGCTTTGGTAGCGGGTGCTAGCGCATTGTTTAGGTCTTGCTCTTCTTTCGTGAGTGCGGCGACGGCGGCATCAAGCGCGGTTAGGCCTTGGGTGATGGCGTTGAGCTTGCCTTCGGCATCGGTTAATGCGGCCTGTGTGGTGGCGATGACGGCTCCGTCGCCCGCACCTTGTGCGGTGGCGAGTGCAGTGCGCGATTGCTCGACGAGCGCGAGCGCGGGAGCATGGGTGGGACGCAGGGTCTCGGCCTCAGTTTTTTTCGCTGCGAGAGCCTGGCGACTGGCTTCGAGCTTGGCCTTGATCTCGTTTTCTTGCTGCAAGAGCGGGCCGACCGCATCTTTGCTTTGTTGCACGGCAGCGGTGGCCGCGGCGATGATATTCTTATGCTCTTCGAGCTTGGCTGCAGCGTCTGCTGCGCCTTTTTGCGCAACGGTTAATGACTCGGGATGAGCTGTGAGAGCCTGATCAATTTGTGCAATCCTCGTGGCGATGGCGGGCGGGTTGTTTTGTAAGGTGGCTATGAGAGCGCCGTTGTCGCATTGAAATACATGGACAAGGCCGTTGATGTCGCCGACAAATGCGCGCTTGCCTTCGGCATCCACGGCAATGGCGGTGGGGAGTGCGGGGACAGCGACAAAATCGCGAAGATGGTTGAAATCAGGTTTCCAAATTTTCGCCTTAAGATCGCGACCTGCGGTGACAAAGTGGCCATCGCGGGTCCAGTCGAAGCCGACAACGCCGCCACCATGGGCGTCGATTTTTTTGATTTCGGTGCCGCCATTCATTTCCCACATGCGCACCGTGCCGTCCTCGGACGATGAGCCAAGGATGTTGCTGTCATTGCGATATGCGGTGTGAGTGATAGCGGCTTGGTGGGCGCGCAGGGCATGAAATTCACCACCAGTATAAGCTTCCCAGACCAGCACTCCGCCATTGCGATCTCCGGTGGCGAGGAGAATGCCATCGGGCGAGATATCGAGCGAGGTAACCCAATCGGTGTGTTTTTTGATCGATTTCTGCAATTCTGAGGTCTGTGTGTTCCACAGTTTGACAAGTTTCGATGGGGAACCTGTTGCGACGACATCAAATCCAGGTCGAATATCGGCGCAGAGCACGCTATCAAATTCTTTGGCGGCAGTGAGGATGCGCGCGCCAGTGGTGACATCGAAGGTTACGGTTGTACCCGATTTTCCAGCAATGCCTCCGCCGACGATCAAGTAGCGTGAATCGGGGGTGAAGGCGAGCGAGGTGGGCTCTCCTTCGGGGAAGGGAAGAACGCCGATGAGTTCGAGGGATTCGCTGTGATAGAGGCAAACTTGGCGCAGGGAGGTTACGGCGATCATCGGAGCCCAAGGAGCTGCAGCGATCGAATGAACGGAGGCGCCACGATTCGCAACGATGGGGGGCTCCAGCAAAACATGTAATGGCAAGGGAGGCGGGCCTTCAGGTTTGGCGCCCGGAGCGCTGCTCATGGAGGCGTTGAATTGTGGCTTGCTCGGTTTGCGTGCTGCAGAATTTTTGTTTTCGAGAAGTCCGCCCTCGATCCAAGCCTTGAGGGTGGCGATTTGTGCGGGGCTGATAGGGTCACCCTCGGGCGGCATTTTGAGCTCACCGGTGCGCATGACGCTTGTTAGTAGGGACGATGAGGTATCTCCCGGTTCGGCAATTTTCCCACCGGAGCCGCCCTTCATGGTATTGCCAAAGGAGGAAAGATCGAGGCCGCCCTTGGCTTTGTCAGGGTTGTGACAGTTCATGCATGCTTGCTCAAAGATCGGGAAAACGTGATCGTCGTAGGTGATTTTTTCAGCAGCGATGAGAGGTGATATGGCGGAGGCCGCAGCTAGGGTAACGGTCAAGCAGATCGGCGACCGATGGCTCAGCGGGCGTGGATTTTTCGGGCTGAAAAAGTTCGTGTTCAAACAGGGATCGATACGCTCGGGGTGGATACGATCTTTCGGTATAAAGAAAAAAACCTGCACGTGGTGAGCGTGCAGGTTTGGAAATAGGTTTTGAAAGGGGAAATTACCAGGACTTGACGTCGTCTTTGGTGGCAGGCAAGCGGTCGGCGCCGTGGGAGTAAACTACGCAACGAGCACCGCGGACGATGTCAGGATCGGCGCCTTGTTTGATGGGGTTTTGAATTTCTTCATCGTAGTCAGAGTCGAAGACGATGTAGATAGCTTCACCGAAGGCGTCATTCATGGCGCTGACGGTATTTTGTTGAGAATATACGATGCCGGGCTTGCGGCCGATGGCCTGTTTGGCTTCGAGGAACTTGATGTTGCGAACGTTGAGTTGGGTTGAGGATTCTTGTTCTTTACCAAGAAGAACGGTAAGGAGATTGGTGCCGGCAACGTCTTGCGTATTGAGCGGGGTGTCGCTGGGGTCAGTGATCGGCAAGGAGCCGTATTCATCGTAATAGTTGTTGACAGCGAGCGCAAGGTTGGTGACGAGGTTCTGCGTTTGAACGGTTTTGGAGCGTTTCATGGCAGCCTGAACGCCTGCGAATCCGAGGGCGGCGAGGACCATGATGATGGAGATGACGATGAGCAACTCGACGAGAGTGAAGCCCTTGGTGCGACGAATGTTGTGGTTTTTCATATGAGTGGTTCGGTTGGGAGAGTGAAGCGAATCTGAGTCCCTATGGCAATACTCAATTTTTCGCAGTCACATGGTAAATACTAAGCGATTTTTGACACCTTGGCAACGGGATAAGTGGGAAATTTTTAAAGTGAGTGATGCTTTTTTCCTGTTTGAAATTTAGTATTGCATGCGATGGGGAAATGAGCGGGAAATGGGCGTATGGAAATTCGTCCTATAGGAATTGTGCGAAGTTGTTATGAAGAAAAATTCGCGGTGCCACGGCAGCCTGGGCTATGCCCGAGTGCTTGGGCGCGTCTGGAGTGCGAGGAAGAGTTTGGAAATGAAGATTTTTTTCGCGGGATGGAGGGGTTTTCGCATGTATGGTTGATTTTTGGATTTCATGAGACAGAGGAGAAGGGCTATACGCCGACGGTGAGGCCACCACGCTTGGGTGGCAATGAGCGTGTCGGGGTGTTTGCGAGTCGCAGCACGTTTCGTCCGAATGGCCTGGGCTTGTCGTTATGTCGGATGGAAGGGGTGGAGCGGAAAAAAGGAAAGATGTTGCTTCATTTGGGCGGCATCGATTTGATCGATGGCACTCCGGTTTATGACATAAAGCCGTATTTGGCTTATGCTGAAAGCATCAGCGATGCGAGTTGCGGTTATGCAGCAGATGCTCCGGTGCGCAAGGATGTGCAAATTTCATCTGAATGCGCGAGGTCATTTGCGAAGATGAGTTCGAGAGATCAATCGATTGTGAGGGAGACATTGGCTCTGGACCCGCGGCCAGCTGCGCATGAAGAAAGTGACCGGATTTATGGGGCGCACTTGTGTGGGGTGAATGTTCGTTTTCGCGTGGGGAAGGTGGTAGAGGTGCTGGAAATCTTGACTAAGCAGGAAGATGTCTAATCCGTGTGAGAAAGATTTGTGATGATTGCCGTTTTGCATTGCCAAGCTGAGGGCTTTATGCTGAATTTCTTTCCGCTATGGCAAATCCTACCAACGTCCTCGCCCAAGGTATTGAAATCATCGGTTCTGTTCGTTTCTCTAACGACATGATCATTGACGGTAAAATTGAAGGTCAAATCATGTCTGATAAAGGTCGCGTTACCATTGGTGAGAATGCGAATATCAAGGGCGATATAACTGCCGGTGAGGTCAAGGTCTTTGGCAAAGTGGAAGGCAAAATCACCTCGGATCGTTGTGAATTGAAAGCGAAATCGCGCTTGGATGGTGACATCAAAGCGAAGATGTTTGCGATGGAAGAAGGTGCTCAGCTCGCTGGTCGCACTGAGATTGGTTGATCAGGTCAGACTCTTGTTTCTTTTATTTCTTCTTTGCTAAGCGGAAGGCAATAAGTAAATTTGTCCCAGCAGAGCTGAAAATTCTCTTGGCGCTGTTTTGCCATTTATGAGTCAAGAGAGTCAAAAAAAGCTACCCTTACGGTGGGTAGTTTTTTTGTGGCTGATTTCATTTGAAAAATGGTCATAATCAAAGTGTATACTCAAGGCCTCCAAAGGAGAATGGCTAGCAATGCGAGAAAGGCGGCGAATCCTTGACTGATGCGGTCTTGATATTGCTCGTAAAATTTTTTTAAACGATTGTGTTGGAGGAGATGCGCCCAAATAATCCAGAGTACAGCACCTTGCACGACGATGACGCTCCCGAGTAGCCAAGGGCGTAGGGGGGATACGTTTTCATGAAGAAAGGGAGCGCAGACACTGGCTAGAATGAGCGCGACTTTGGGGTTGAGTATGTTGCAGGTGAGTCCTCGAAGAAAATGACTGCAAGTAGGGGTGGGATCGGCACATTCGCCAAGATTTTTAGGCGTTTGCAGGATCATCCATGCAAGATAGAAGAGATAGCATGTGGCGAGAGACTTCGTGATCAAGGTGATCATGGGAGCGGCTTGAAGCAGCAAAAACACGCCACCTGATAGGGCGATGGCGGAGTGTAGGGCTAGTCCGGTGGCAATGCCCAGTGCGGTCGAGCAACCTGCCCTCGCGCCAAGGTGAAGGGAACTGCGCGTTAGTAAAAGCATATCTGGCCCAGGGCTGAATTGACCAAGCGCCATGATTAGAGAAAAAAGTGTGAGTTCGAGGAGCGAATTCACGGGATTTCAGTCTGATGTAGCAGCTAATAAGTAGGAGAGAACAGCACGTTCATCACTTTGGTTCAAGCCTGCATTCCAAGCCATGCCGGGTGCTACTATATGCCAATCCGCTGAGCTCACCGATGCGGGTATCTGGTGTTCATGGCATCTTCCACAGTGTGCGATGTAAAGGGACCGACCTCTTTGCAGCGTGCCGAGCGGTTGATTCGAGCGCTGAGCCATCTTTGGTGTAGCAACTGGCGTTTTCTGATCCAATGTTTGAGGCATACACGCGGGTAGCACGGCGCTAAGCCATGCAAGAGAGAATAACAACCGGAAGCTAGTGGTATGCATGATGGGCGTGTATCACATTTTTTTAACTGCAAGGATATACGCCAAAACATCGGTCCCATCGGAGGGATTGAGACCAGAATGCTTGATCATTTTTGGGACGGAATCGACGAAATCCACTTCATCGAGATCATGCGGCAATGGGTAGGTATGACATTCGGCACAATGAAGCATGTAGACAACGTGACCGCGCTGCAATTGATCGAGTGATTTGCCGCTTTTCTGGGCCATTTCGGGCGAGGGATTGGGGACTTCCGAAATTCCGCCCTGTTCGTTATCGCTGACGGCACAGTGACACAATAATAGCAACGGCAGTGTGAAGAGGAGTTTTTTCATGGGACGTTAGGTGGTGAAGGATTAATGCTCTAGATCGAGTTGGTAAACGGTGCCGTGCGCGGCGATGAGGTAAATTTGCAGGTCGGCCAGTTGAGAGGAATTGAGGTGAGCATTTTGGCTCATGTGCGGTAAAATCTCTCGCCACGCCTCGGGGTCGATCTCAGCAGGAGGAACTCGCTCGTGACATTTGTTGCAGTGGGCCATGTAAATGCTCCTTCCGTGTTGCAATTGCTGCTGAGTGGTTCCCATTTCCATGGCCATCTTTGGAGTGGCCTCTGGGATTGCATTGAGATCAGGGCCACAACTCACGAGAAATGTGCTCGTAATGATCATGGCAAATGCCACCTTGCTCAGAGCCGCGGCGTGGGAGAATCGTTGCATGGCTTCAAGCTGACAAAGCGTGGAGAACTTGTCGATCATCAATATGGGGCGTGCAAAGAAAAATCCATCAATTTCGGCTCATCTTGGATGATCGACCGATGGAAATTCGTTGAAGTGATTCAACATGGTTCGCTTGGCGACAGGGTTTGCATCGACGCTGCTGCGGAGTGAGTAAATTGTAGTATGGCGATGAATTCAGTCGCGAGGATAGCAGTAGCCCGGGCGAGCTATGTGATGAGTGCAGTCTTCATGTCCAGTAAAGTCCTGGCTAAAGACTAGCTGTTCGGTCCAAGGCTTTTGCTTTCAGCGTTGAACAACAATGGCAAAAATGCTTTTATCAAACATGGGTAGAACCGGAGAATCCAACGCAGGTGTGCAGATCGTGGCATTTGTTTCAGATGGTAAGGTTAGTAAGATAGTTAAGGAATATTGTACGACGAGTCTTGTAGCTTTATCGTATAGCAAGTAGCTCGATATTGATACCTAGTTTCCTCTGAAAATTGTAAAAATTATCCGTGACCACGAAGATGCATTTGTGTCACACTCTGTTCCGATGAAACACGCACTTGTTATGACCATTCTCGGAGCTGATCGCACTGGTCTCGTCCGCTCGATCGCCGCAATCATCGAAGAGCACAAGGCTAGCTGGCAAGAAAGTCGAATGGCTCGCCTTGCGGGGCATTTTGCGGGGATTTTACGTGTGGAGTGTCCAGAGGGATCTCTAGAGAGTTTGAGTCTTGCGCTGGGAGGCCTCAGCAACCAAGGTATCTGTATTAATATCATCCGCGAGGAGGCAAGTGTTTCGGAAAGCCGTCGGATCTTAAGCATTGATGTGGTCGGTAATGATCGACCGGGGATCGTTCACCAGATGACTTTGGCGATCGCCGAGAGCGGCGGCAACGTCGAGGAGTTGGTCACGGGCTTGGAAAGTGCGGCGATGTCTGGACATCCAATTTTCCGAGCATCAGGAAAAGTCAGCTTGCCCTCGCAGGGGGATGAAGTCCAATTGCGCAGCACTATCGAAAATCTTAGCGATGATTTATGCGTCGAGATTCACTGAAACTTTACTTGCCATCCCTGTTCTAACAACCTACCGCTCTTTCAGCTATGTCAAAAGTTTTCGATATCAAACGTCCTGCCATTATTTTGCTTGGTGCTCCTGGTGCCGGCAAAGGTACGCAAGGGAAGATCCTTGGTACCATTCCGCGATTTTTTCACTGTGAGTGTGGAAATGTTTTTCGCTCATTAGATACGCGCACTCCTCTGGGTCAGAAATTTGTTGAATACTCCAGCCGTGGTGAGTTGGTGCCCGATGAACTGACTGTGGAGCTTTGGAAAACGCAAGTTGGCAACTGGAGCGATATGCACTTGTATAAACCAGACATCGACTACTTGGTATTGGATGGCATTCCGCGCAACGTCGAGCAAGCGAAATTCATCGGTAACTTTGTGCAGGTAGAGCAAATTTTCCACCTCTCGTGTCCGGATCGCACCGAGTTGGCGCGGCGTATGCGCAAGCGTGCGCTGAAGGATAACCGCATTGATGATGCGAATGAAATTGTGATCCAGCGCCGCATCGCGACGTATGAGGAAGAGACCAAGCCGATTCTTGATTTTTATCCGAATGAGATCATCTGCGACATTGATGCGACTAAGCCACCAGTGCAAGTGATCAATCAAATCACGTCTGTCATTCTCGGCCTGCCATCGTATAAGGAATCGGAAGGGAAGATTATCTAAGTTTTAGCCCGCGAGCATGAAGGTCGTATTCGTAGCTACAGGGGACATTGCGCTACCATCTTGGGATTGGTTGCAGAGTTCTGATTGCGAAATTTTGGCTCTCGTGACTCAGCCAGATAAACCGGCTGGTCGGCGGATGGTGCTCACAGCACCCGAGGTCAAGCTGCGTGCAATCGAAGCAGGCATACCCGTGATGCAGCCCGAGAGTTTGCGGAAAAAATCGGCCATCGATGCCGTGGCGGCCCTGTCTCCCGATCTGATTGTGGTGATGGCTTACGGGCAAATTTTGACCGAACGTTTTCTCGCGATTCCTCGCGTCGCTTGCATCAACCTGCATGGCTCCTTGCTGCCAAAATATCGCGGTGCATCCTGCATTCAGGCGGCCATCACAGCAGGTGACGAGGAGACGGGGATCACTGTGATGCACATGGTGCGCGAGCTCGATGCCGGCGATATTGTTTTGCAAAAATCCTTACCTCTCGATGCGACATCGACAGCGGGAAAGGTTCATGACGATCTCGCCGAGCTAGCAGCTGTGGCACTTGCCGAGGCTGTTGAGCTATTCGCGCAGGGTGCTGCCACACGCACCGCGCAAGATCCCATGGCATCGAGCTACGTCGGGAAAATGCTGCGAGAGGATGGCCGCATCGATTGGTCACATCCAGCGGAGCGTTTGGAAAAAATCATCCGCGCCTATGATCCCTGGCCTGGTACATTTACCCAGCTTGAGAGTGGGCAGCGGTTGAAGCTTTTTCCTTTCGCTCAGGTGATGGCTGATGACTCGTTAGAAATCGGACAAGCCCGCCCTTGTGAGCTAGGCTTGCTCGTCGGTTGTGGAGCTGGAGCTTTATTGTTAGGTGATGTGCAGGCAGAAGGAGGAAAACGGATGAGTTCCTTAGCCTATGCGCGTGGTATGCGCGGCGTGGTGAAATTTCACTGAGTGAGCAAATTTCAAATTTCAGATTTTATCAGCGGACTACTCTTGATCAGTATTATCTAAATCCTGAATTTTCCATCAGTTGGGGATTTCGGGTGGAGTGAAGCGTGGATTTTTTGCTAGAATCATGGTTGAGCTACATGTTCGCTCTCCTCATCGCGGCCTGGAGTTTTCCCGTCCAATACGCAGCTGACGCAAAGATCGCCGCAGACATTGATCATTGTGCGGAAGCGGTCGAGGAACCAGTCGATTGGAATCAACAGCAGACTGTATTCGAGAGGAAGATCGACAGCGGTAAGTACGAGAGTCATCGTAATAAGGCCTGCTGATGGAATCCCCGCGGCACCTACGGATGCAGCTACGGCGCAGAGAACAATGATGAGTTGTTGATCGATACCTAGGTGGCGGCCGAGAAGTTGGGCGATGAAAAGTGCAGCCATTGCCTCATAGAGTGCGGTGCCGTCATTGTTAAAATTCGCTCCGACGAGAGCGCCAAGGTTGGCGGACTGCTTGCGGACGCGTACACGATCGACCAAACATTCGTAGGTCAGCGGCATCGTCGCGGTGGAGCTTGCGGTAGAAAAGGCCATCGCGAGCGCATCGCGGCAGCTGCGCAAAAGATGTCGCGGTGTGACCCATGATTGCAGGCTGATGCGAGTCATGTAGTAAGTAAATTGCAGCGCTAGGGCCAAGATTACTGCGACGACGAGCCAGAGCAGGCTAATGAACGAAGAGAAGCCATTTTTTCCGACTTCAGCAGCGACAACACCGAAGACGATGATTGGCACCAGTTGCACGATCCAGTGCAGCATGGTGATGAAGGCATCCATGAAGACCTTGATCGTCGTGGTGGTAGCCTCAATATCAGGCGATACCTGCCTCAGAGCGAGCCCAAGCATGATGGCGATGACGATTACCCCTATCACACTGCCACCATCGGTGAATGGCCCGAGGATCGAGCGCGGAAGCTTTTCGAGGATTTGCAAGACCTTGTCCTGGGGCTGCGAGCTCTTTGCTTTTTCTTCAGCTGCAGTAATTTCTGAGGATAAAGCGGCAGCTTCCTGCTCGATGCTGACGCGCTCTTCGTCACTGAGCCCCCGACGTTCACCGGGTTTGATGAGGTTGGCAACGCTGAGACCAATGAGGATTGCGACAATCGTATTGGTGGCGAGCAATTTGATTAAAGCTGCCGTTTTGCCTTTTTCGATCTTGGCGCCAGCAAGGGCATGCACAATGGCAAAAAACGCCACGGGCGCGGCTAGCATTTGCACCAATCCCATCAACACCTTGCCCGGCTGAGCCAGAGCTACGGCATCCTGCTTGAGAAATACTCCTGTCACAGCCCCAAGGCTCATGCCGATCAGAGTGCGGACGTAGAGCGGCAACGACTGCCAACGAGAAAAAACAAGCGCCACAGGATTCATCGAGGCCAAACCTAGTCATTTCCTCGGCGTTGACAACCTTAAAGCAAACTTCAGCCGGACGCGCAGGAACTTCTTGCCATGCTTGTGGGGTGTGGCTAGGCTCGTGTGCATGACGAAATTTGTTGCCAATGCCGACTATGAAGACCGTGATAGCGATCCCTTATTTCTTTCGCCAGGGGATGAGGTAACTACAGGTGTTTGTGATCAAACCTGGCCGGGCTGGGTGTGGGCGGAAAATCGCGATGGCAAAAATGGCTACGTCCCAGAGGAAATTCTCGAACCGCTGGGCGAGGGAAGATTTTCGGCGATCAGTGCCTTTGATCCGACGGTACTAACATTGAAGCGTGGCGATGTGCTTGATTCGATGAAACAAATTCATCGCTGGCATTGGTGTCGCAATGAAGCTGGCCAAGAGGGCTGGGTGGCAGATTATTTGCTGAAAGCGGCAGATTGAGGATTGATCATCGGCAGTGATCAGAGCATGGTCGTCTTGCATGACGAGCGATGTTTCTCCGAACAATTCTGTCCACTACGCGAAGGGGACCTTGGAAAAAGCCCTAACGATCAATTTGGATCCTATGATCTACGGCACCATCGCTGAGATCGGCGCAGGACAAGAAATCGCCAACTGGTTTTTCCGCGCAGGCGGCGCAGCCGGAACGGTGGCCAAGACGATGTCGGCCTACGACATGACCTTCAGCGATGAAATCTACGGGCGCTCGGACCGCTATGTTTCTTGCCAACGCTTGCGGGCGATGCTCGACCACGAGTTCGGTATTCTGCAACAGCGCTTGGATGCCAAACGTGGCGAGCGTTCGACGTTTTTTGCTCTAGCAGATACGGTGCGTGCTAGGGGATTCAAGGATGTCGATAGTAGTTGCTGTCAGGGTTGGATGGGGATTCGTTTTCAGGATGAGCCACGCGGTGGAGTGAATCAGGTGCTTTTGCATGTTCGTTTGTTGGATGATACCAACGCGGAACAGGCGGCGGCGCTAGGGGTGTTGGGCGTGAACTTGCTCACGGCTGCCTTTTATTTGCGCGAATCACTGCCGGAAATGCTGCAAGGTCTGATGGATGGATTGGATCGCCGACGTGTGGAAATCGACATGCTGCATTGCAATGGCCCTGCATTTGCGACGCGCGAGTTCGAGGATCGGATTTGCGCGCTATCGCTGGTGGAATATGGTTTGGCCGATGCAGCGTTGTTTGGTCCAGATGGCTCGATCCAACAGGCGGCGGATGTGTTTTACGGAAAACCGGTTCTGCTCAAGCGCGGAAGTTTTGATCCTGTGACCAAGCTCCATATGGATATGTTAGAGCGCGGCTCGGCAGCATTTCGTGCTGACTACGGAGATCAGGCGGAAGGGTGCTTGGAGGTGATGGAGTTGACGATGAAAAACCTGCTGACGCATGAGGGCACGGTCAACAAAGATGATTTCCTTGCTCGCGCTGACGTGTTGCAAGCGCTCGGCAAGCATGTGCTGATCTCGAAATACGCTCGATTTTTCCGCCTGAGTGAGTTTGTGACCCGTCACACGAGAAAGCCTGTGGGCATAGTCATGGGCGTGCCGTTGTTTGAAGAGCTGTTCCAAGAAAAGTGGTATGAAGAAGTGCCGGGTGGATTGCTTGAATCGTTCGGACGCATGCTGCGCAATGGCTTGCGCTTGTATGTGTATCCGATGGCGCATCTTGGCACGAAAGAGGTGCTGAGCGCTGCGACGGCGCGCGTGCCTGATGAACAGAAAAAATTGCTCGAATACTTGATGGGCATTGAGCAGATTCGTGAGATCCCCGAAGGCGATGCCGAGTTGATGTTTACCAGCAGCTACGAAGTGCGCGAGATGTGGCTGCGTGGGGAGCCAGCTTGGGAGAAACTGGTTCCACCCGAGGTGCTGCGCCATGGTCGCTGGAAAAAATCTTGAATATTTTGCCTATTTGTGTCGTTCTATCATCCGTAACCAACAACAACAATATGAAAAAATATTACACATTTGCTGCCATTGTCCTGGCTCCTCTCTTTTTGCACGCGAAAGAAAAGGATGCCGCTGCGGTTCCTGATGTCAGCTTGGAAAAAGTGAGCTATGGCACGGTCGTCAATGACGCTGAGTTCGACGCGAAGGCCCTCGAGGGGAAAGTCGTAGTGATCGAGGCTTGGGGTGTAAAGTGCCCTCCATGCATCGCTAGCTTGCCTGAGATGCAGCGCCTCGCTCGCTCGGGTGAGAAAAAAGGACTGGTCGTGCTGGGCTTTGAATCGCAAAATAGCAGCAAAGAGGCGATCCTTGATGTGCTCAAGGATGCGCGAGTGAAGTATCCGGTGATGAGTGGCGCTAACTTGCCAGTTCCTTTCAACGGCATTCCTCACGTTGCTGTGTTTGGTGCCGATGGCAAATTGACATGGCACGGTCACCCATCCGACGGTGACTTCAAGCGTGCCGTGAAGGACGCCTTGAAAGCCCTGGCGAAGTAAATGCTCTACTAGGAAAAATCAAAAGCGGCAGAGTGAGATCTCTGCCGCTTTTTTGTTATCAAATGTTATGAAATTTCATCAATCTTCCTTTTTCTCTTCGGCTTTTTTCGGTATCACCAAGGAACCGATAACTGAGGTTGCGAGGATGGCGAGAATGACGATGAGCGAGTGGTTTGAATCAATTTTCCAGTCACTGTGGGACAGTAGCATTTTTGTTCCGACAAATCCGAGAACGAGAGCCAAGCCTGTCTTGAGGTAGTGGAATTTGTCCATGACTCCCGCAAGGGCGAAATAGAGTGAGCGCAGGCCGAGGATCGCGAAAACATTAGAGGTGTAGACGATGAACGGATCTTTGGTGACGGCGAAGATAGCTGGGATCGAATCAACTGCGAAAATGACATCGGTAAATTCGACGAGAACTAGCACCATGAGCATCGGTGTTGCTGTGAGGATGCCATTTTGACGAACGAGAAATTTATCACCGTGATAGGTGTCGGTCACAGGCATAACCTTGCGGAATAGCTTAAACACGATGCTTTTCTTGGGATCGTAGGTTTCGTCGCTTTTGATTAGCATCTTGATTCCCGTGAGAATGAGGAAAATGCCAAATACGTAAATAATCCAAGTGAAATTAGAAATCAATGCAGCTCCTAGCGCGATCATGCCGGCTCGCATCACCAGTGCACCGATGATGCCCCAAAATAGAATTTTGTGCTGATAGAGTGGAGGCACCGCAAAAGCAGTAAACAGCAATGCAAAGACGAAGATGTTATCAACGCTGAGCGATTTTTCGATGACGTAGCCAGTAAAGAATTCGAGGGCTTTGTCCTTACCCATGTAGTGAGCAATTCCCAAATTGAATATCATGGCTAGTGTCACCCAGACGACGGTCCAAGTGATCGACTCTTTGAAGCTCACAATGTGTGATTTCTTATGGAATACTCCTAAGTCAAGTGCGAGCATGCACAGAACGAAGACGTTAAACCCTACCCAAAGCCAAACACTGTTGGCAACAACCGTTCCTATAATTGGTTCCATAGCGTCGATCGTAATCAAATAAAACACTTTGACTATTTCAAAGAATCAATGTATTTATTCCAAAAAATGAAAGAGTTATATAGCAACGATTTGAATTTTCATCACCTACGTTATTTTTATGCGGTGGCAATGGAGGGTGGGCTACGCATGGCTGCGGAAAAGTTGCATGTGTCTCAATCATCCATTTGCACGCAGATCAAGCAACTGGAAGATGTATTGGGAGAAAAGTTGTTTTTCACATCTGGCAGAGCATTGCGACTCACTGAGTTTGGACAGTCGATTGTGCAATATGCAGAAGACATCTTCACTTTAGGGGTTGAGATAACGAAATCTGCTTCCACAGGCTTGTCTGGCCGGCGACTTCATTTACACGTAGGAGTGATCGACGCCTTGCCTAAGATGCTCTGCTATCAATTGCTGCGCCCGGCATTTCAGAACGAAGAGAATCGGATTTCCTGTCAAGAGGGCAAACTCGGAGATCTTTTGACGATGTTGCTTCAGCATCGCTTGGATTTGGTAATTGCCGATGAGACTGCTTCTTCCGGTGAAATGAGCCGATTTTTCAACCATGAGCTCAGCACAAGCGGTGTTTCATTTTTGGGTACCAAGGCGTTTGCGAAGAAGCTCATAGGTCGATTTCCTCGGTCTTTGAATCAAGCTCGTGCATTGTTACCCACGCACAATTGCATCATGCGCCGCGATCTCGAAAAGTGGTTTTTTCGGCACAAGATTGCTTCCAAGATTATCGGCGAGTTTGAAGATCCCGCGTTTGCCAAAATTGCTGCCGCAGAGGGACACGGCTATATAGTGACACCAAGCGCTGTGGCTGCTGATACAGCAAAACGATATCGCTTAGAGATATTGGGGGCTACGGACGAAATCAAGACAACCATTTATGCGATCACGGCGGAGAGAAAAATCAAACACCCTCTGATCGATTTGCTATTACGAAAAGAATAAGCAAAAGGATCAGCGCCCGAAAAGTTGGGTCCAGTGGCTACCGTGTTGCCCGAGTCCGATGCGGCGCTGCCCCGCATTGAACATGTTCTTGTGGTGCCCGGGGGAGAAAAACCAACCGCTATTGGCCGAGTTGGGAGAGTTCGATCCCATGAAAATATTTTCCCCAGAGGCTGTGGTGTCGAAATTCTTGGCGCGATCCCAAGGAGTTGTTTTCCCTGGAACGGGGCTCTCATGGGCGAAAAAACTTTTTTCCGCCATGTCTTTTGAGTGATCTCTTGCAGCCTCGCAGAGTTTGGGATCGAGCTCGCAAGCATTGAGCCCTGCTAACAAGCGCCACAGATTGCACTCCTCTACACCTTTGACTTCCTGCTCGGGCACTTCGTCTTTGAGGGCGATTTTTTCATTAGCTGCTAAGATCCGCAGCGCGTCTTTTGGCAGAGCTGAAATATCTTCGGCCGCTTTTTTCTCAGCAGCTTGTAAGGTTTTTACCGCATCGACTTCAATGGTGGAGAGGTCTGTTTCTAGAGCCGCATCGCGAAAGGTTGCGAGCTCGATCGCCCCGTGACGCAGTTTCGCCAAAGGTTCGCCGCCCAGTTTGAGCAGTTGCTCAGGTGTGGGCAGCATCAAGCTGCGCAGCTCCTCGATGGCGGGCATGCTCTTGCTCTTGAGCAATGGCTTCATCGCATTTTCATCCAGTCGGTAAACATTTTGGAAAACCTCGCGCAACTGGCGAATGCGTGCCTGATTCTGGTTTTTCGTAGGGCCTGAATTGTAAGTTTTCGCTGTGGACTGGAGCGCGGTGATGTATGCATCGCGGATTTTAGGCCATGCTTTTTCGAGGTTGGGGATGAGTTTTTTGATCTCTTCACTCGGCAGTTCCTCAAGGGTATCGATGAGATCTGCCGCGGGTTTTCCTCTCTCCATGCAGGTTTGAAGCGCCGCGAGCAGTTCATCGGCGCTAGTAGCCTGTGCATGCACGGGCTGGAGCAGCACGATGGTCGATAGGGAGAGCAGAAGTTTTCTCATGGCGAGTTAGAGCGATGTGGTTGCCAGCATTTGTTTGGCATTGAGGGAGCAAACTTGGCGCACAAGCTGAGCGAGGGTCTCAAAATCATCGGGTAACTCACCGCGTTCCGCTTCGCTACCAATCATGTTGCACAAAATGCGGCGGAAGTATTCGTGGCGAGGAAAGGATAGAAAGCTGCGTGAGTCGGTGAGCATGCCGACGAAGCGCGAGAGCAGACCTGTGGAGCAGAGTGCATTGAGTTGCAGTTCCATGCCGTCTTTTTGATCAAGGAACCACCAACCAGAGCCAAACTGGATTTTGCCAGGACGACTGCCATCTTGGAATGCTCCCGTCATGGCAGCGAAGAGATAATTGTCCCGCGGATTGATGTTGTAGAGGATCACGCCGGGGAGTTGATCGCGGCAGGCGAGGGCATCGAGGTAGGTGACAAGGCCGTGGCCTTGCGGGCTGTCGCCGATCGTATCGAAGCCGCTATCGGGTCCCAGTGCGCTGGCCATGCGAGAGCTGACGTTGCGGAATGGGCCGAGGTGGAGTTGCTTGGTCCAGCCTTTTTCGGCATCGAGCTGGCCGAAGAAAAGCATCAGTGCGAAGGTAAACTGTTCTTTTTCCGTAGCGGATATGGCTTGGCCGCTGAGTGCTTTTTGGAAAATGCTTTCCGCCTCCGCATCCGAGCAGGGCAGGGCGGGACAGCGGTCGAGCCCGTGGTCGGACATGCGTGCTCCTGCTGCATGGAAATCATCATGACGTTTGCGCAATGCGGAAAATAAGCTGGCGACATCCACGATCGGCATATTTGCCGTGGCAGCGAGTTTTTCGATCCAGCTGCGATAAAATGATTGATCGATCGCGAAGGCTTTATCGGGCCGGAATGTTGGGAGCACCTCTGTGCTGAGGCCGCTTTGGGCAATCGCGATGTGGTGATCGAGCGGGTCGGCTGGGTCATCGGTGGTACCTACCATCTGCACGCGGAATTTTTCGAGAATTCCATGCACACAGAAGTCTGGCTCGGCGAGTCGCGCGTTGCAACGCGTCCAGATCGATTCCGCCGTTGCTGGACTCAGAAGTTCGTAAATGCCGAAGTAGCTGCGCAGCTCCATGTGAACCCAGTGATGCATTGGGTTGCGCAAGGTCTGGGGCACGGTCTCGGCCCAGGCTTGGAATTTTTCACGCGGAGACGCATCACCTGTGATCAATCGCTCTGCAATGCCGTTGGCGCGCATCAGTCGCCACTTGTAGTGGTCGCCGCCCAGCCATAGCTCGGTGATGTTCTCCCATCGATGGTTTTGGGCAATTTCTTGGGGCGAGAGATGGCAGTGGTAATCATAAATCGGCTCGTGTTTCGCGACTTCGTGAAAGAGGCGTTGGGCTGTCTCGGAGAGCAAGAAAAAGTGATCGTGTAGGTATGTCATGGGTTGTGAAGCTGATCTGACTCTAGGAAGGTGTGCTACCTTGTAAAGCGTAATGCTGGTCAGTTTTATCTAAGAAATTTTTAGGTTGCCTCGTTAGGGAAATTGTCGGCTGAGTTGTCAACCAAGAAATCAGAGCAAAAAAAAATAAATTCGTTCTTGCTGTGAACTTAAAAAATTGGGAATAACCGCCTGCACACAATTAACCTACATCTTACTCCTATGATTCAAAAACTCGTTTCATCCCGCACCAAGTTTGTGGCTGCCATGCTAACTACCGGTCTTGTCACCATGCCTGCACTGTTCGCTCAGGCAGCAGCAGACGCTCCAGT